>Ga0316189_10004866_pt1 | contig 12874 bp, 9 predicted proteins | sample LowCovwburrow_MG_FD_204930 | JGI IMG/M metagenome (GOLD analysis project Ga0316189, IMG submission 204930) | Coastal sediment microbial communities from Maine, United States - Lowes Cove worm burrow | ecosystem: Environmental > Aquatic > Marine > Coastal > Sediment | place: USA: Maine... | reverse complement strand
TGGCTCGGCAAACATCCATGGAATGCCATCGACCGACGGAAAGTCGATCTTACAGGCTTTGCAATAGTAGCCCTCGTCCTTGCCCTCGAGTGGCGTCTTGTCACAACGAGGGCAGGCGAGCAGTTCTGTGAGTGGCGTTAATTCCGGCATGCCGGCACTTTAGGCAAAAGGCCGGCCGGCCGCAATTTACGCCGTCACATTTCGCGATTCTGGCGCAGCAACTACAAGGGGCTGGTAATGGTCCCGTCGACGATAGGTTCGAACGCGGTCAGGCTTTCCATCATCGTGGCATTGCCAAGACCATGATTCCAGTTACTGCCGTCGGGATTCTTGTAGAGACTCTGGAACCCTCCGATATCGTTGTGCAGCGCCATGTAGTTCAGGATGGCGGTATTCACCAGCAGGTTGACGTTGTTGGCCGCTGGCGTCGCACCGCGTTGCACCGAGCCGCCGGCATCCATATAGCCGATCTGCTGGTGACGCGCCTGCTCTTCCGGCGTGCCGCCCATCAATGTAGGTCGACCGCCCGGGTTGTAGACCAGGAAGAACGCGCCGGCAGTCGATGAGTTGTCACTCGACCATTCACCCTTGCCGCGACCTTCATCTGAATTGTCGATAGCGCCATTGGAGGACAGCGAGCCGTCGCTGAATACATAGATCATGAGAGGCACGCCGACGCGAGACGCATACTCGAGGCATGCACCCATGCAGCGACCGGCGCGATAGTCTTTGACTTCGCCTTCCGCGCGACGACCACCGTGGTAGTCGTAGCCGCCCATTTCGATACAACCGGCACCGGCAAATCCGTTCATGACCAGCTTCATGATCGAAGCGGTTTTCTCGAATTCGCGCGCGTCGCGGCTGCCGTTGCCAAGTTCGGCCTGGCTAAAGATTGGTGGCAGTGCAGATGTTGGCAAGTCGACGATCATGTCGTCTTCAATCGGGCTGATCGGACGACCGCCGAAACGATCGGCGATATCCGCGGCTTTGAGGTAGCCACACTCAACCATCTTCTTGACGGCCGCATCCTGGCTGCCGAGCTGAGTGTTGACGTTGTCCATCTTCGCATCACTCATGCGATAGATGGATTCCATAACGGCTGTAGCGTCTTCTTTTGAGAGGATGCCGACGAGGTCGCCGGTATCGACCAGGTTTGTCACGTCGGAAGCACGGTCGACCTTGGTCGGACGCCGTTCGGCGTTGTACAACATGGACGGTAGCATCGAGTTACCGCCCGAATCCGTATTCTCCGATCCGGTCAGTGTCAGGATGGAGCCACTGGCTCCGGCCTGGGCGATGCCGTACATCGGGTTGTGCGGATTGTTGCCCGTATCGTTGTCGGAACGAGCGGGGATGACCGCGCCATTGATATTTAAGGCCGTTTCCGGACGGATCGTGTCCATGATGCCGCGACGGAACGCGCTGTCCAGATGGAAGCCAAGTCCCAGATCGAAATTGGCGTAGTCGCCAAGTACCGGGTCGGCCAGTCCGGGGACCATGTCGCCCGGCAGTCCCATCTTTTCGTAGCCAGAGGTCGACAGGAAATCATTCTGCCCGCCTTCCTGGCCAACCAGAACGTTAGAGCCGGCAATGTTTGCGCCGCCTGCAAGATCGAAGCAGATGAACGGAATCTTGCCCGCTCCGGCTGTTGCGATGTTGCACTGGTCCGCACCCAGCAGTGGCTTAAGGTCATCGGATAGCTCTGCAAACGCATCACGCGGATTGGCGAACATGCTGAGCACGCCGCCGGCGCTTGCGTAAGCAGCTCCGCTCATGAAGCCCTGCGCAACGAACTGGCGTCGCGTGACAGGACGCGGATGATCTGCGTGAAGCTGCGGTGCATCAAAGTCCCGCACGTTTCTTTTCTTAGTCATCGAATTTTCCTTTTCAATCCTGTCTTTACTGAACCAAAGTCGCGGCACTGCCGATCGTTGCAGCACATACACCCTTCGCAACGGCTGTCGTCGGGCTTCCGCCGTTGACGAGTCGCTGCACCAGGTTGTCCGGGCGATCGAGCGGTACGGCTGTCGCCGTCGCAAGCTCGGTGTTTACGGTGTCGAAGCTCGGCTGTGAGGCAAGTTGCGCACCAGTGCGCTTATTGCCAACCGCCATGGCGATCATCGGGTCGACGAACGCGCCACGATTTGCAACAGAGAACGTTGTTGCCGAGTTCGTGTTATTGAAATCGAAGCCCGGGAACTTCGCAGCCCGAAGCGACGTATCTTCAACCAGCGCGTTGCAATACTCGATCGCCAGCTGCGCAATAGCCACCTGGTGCGAAGACAGGAACGTATCCACGTTTTCGACCGCAGGCAGTGACTGGCGCAGTTCCTGGTAAGTCATATCGACGCTCGAGCCCGGCGTCGGGATAACGCCCGTAATTGCCGAGTAGGTCGCGTTGATCTCGTCAAAGGTGCGTACACCAATGTGCGATGACGGATCCAGGTTGGTTGGCGTGATTACCAGCATCGGGTCTTCCGGACGATCAAAGCTGTAAAGGTTCAGGCGATCGAATGTCAGGAAGAACTCATCAAACTCCGGACCTTTCTCAAGCGGCAGCACAGCACCCAGCGGCGACAGCGGCTGACCCAGTTCACCAAATTCGCTGGCAGACAACTGGTCATCGAGTGTCGAGTAGGACTGGCCGACCGGCGCTTCCGCACCGTTCAAGGCAATTCTCAGGCCCTCGATTTCGATGCCTTCAGGCGCCGAGCCATCGAGTGTGATGAAGTGTGGCTTGTCGAACAGGTACGCGTAGCTGTCGTACTGCTGTACTTCAAACAGAATGTACGAAGACTGGTCAGTTACCGTGATGTCCTTGACCTCTTCCGAGATGTCGAACATGAGGTAGAACTTCTCACCGACACCGACATCGTAGTTCTGCGTTATCTGTTCCTGCGTCAGCGCACGGTCATGAATGGCCGCGAGACGAATGGTGCCCTCGAAGGGCGCATCGCCGGATGCCTCGTTGCCAAGCACGACAGCAAAAGTTTCCTGCCAAGGTGTGAGAATGCCGACATCGACCGGATCGGTATTCGATACCAGCTCGCCATTCACGTAGATGCTACGGCCGTTAATAGGATCGTAGGTCGCGACGACGTGCTGCAGGGTTGCCTGCAGGACCTCGTCAGCCGAGGGTGTCGACAGTGCGTCTTCCAGGCCGCTGAGGCTCGTGTTCTCGCCGCGCAGCAGGAAGTCGTAGTCATACAGGTTCTGCTGCAACGCGAAGTTGCGCGAATCCGGGCCATTGGTGTAGCTCACGATCTTCGCCATTTCCTGGGTGACGTTGGCAGGGATAACCCACGCCTCGATCGAGAATTCGCCCGATGTCGCCGCGGTAATCTCGCTGTGCAACTTGGCACTGGCCGTTGTAGAGCCCTGCGCCTTACCACCGTTGGTGGTGATGCCCCAGCCGCCATACCAGGTCACTTCAGGTGTCAGGTTGAGGTTGATTGCCGGATCAACACCACTGGTGTCGTAGGCAATCGAGCCGCTACCTGTCTTGAATTCCCAAAGCGCTATCTGCGCGTCTTCGTAGCGGTTGCCGCCTGAGGCGACAATGCCGTCTCCGAGCAGCGTTACCGCTTTACTGGTGACGAGATTCGGGTCGACCGTGGTCGGCGTCAGCATCCCTGCGAAAGCAGCGATGGCATCTTCCATCGTCTGTGCGTTGCTGGCGCAATCGCTCCAGCAGTTATGGAACTCGCTACGCAGGCGCACTACGAGACGTGAAAACTCAGGTACATCGAGGTTGATCCTCGGCTTGGCAGCGTCATAGGCCGATACGATGTCCGGATCAGCGAAGTACGGCTGCTGTGCGTTGGGCGACTCAGAGCTATGACAACCCGCGCAGTACTGGGTCACGACCGGATATACGGTTGCGGCATAAGCGGCGCCACCGTCATTCGGAAAGCTGAGGCTGGTGCCAGGATCCCTGGCATCCGGTGGCGTCAGGTTGATCGTACGGCCACCGTCGCCAGCACCGTTGCCCAACCATTTCTCGATCCAGGTCGTCATGACAGAGGCGCAGACGTTCGCGTCGGCGACCCAGCAGTTGTGGCCTGAGCCAACCTTGGTGACCAGCTCGGAAAGCGCCGGCTGGTCGGTATTGACCTTGAGCACCGCATCGTCGTACGCCATGTTGACGTCGTCGTTGCGCGCAAACATCGGGGTCTGCCCGCCGTCAACGCTATGACAGTTGCCGCAGCGGTCCATGGTCTTTACGTTCGACCAGAGTTCCTGCTGGAACTTGAATACGTCGTTATCGCGGGGAGCAGGGCCATTGTAAGCCGTGCCGCTGCCACCGCTGCCGCCTGTCGGCAGGGGGTTGTCTGTCGTTTGTGCACCGCCGCCACAGGCCGCCAGCAAAATACTTGCAAGCGCTGCAACAACAACGGGCTTAAGCGATCCATTTGCTTTAGTCATTGTAATGTCTCCCTACGAGCCCATGCAGTACACGGCCGCGTCCGCAAATACCTGTTTCATCTTGTATTGCGTAGAACGGAATGTATTGACGATGTCATCCACCTTGCTGCGATCGGCCGGATTTTCCGGGTCGCGCAGGCAAACATTGCGGAATACCTTCTTAACCTGACACTTGGCAAACTCAGCGCTGTTGCCGAGCTCCTCACCCAGCGACTTCGGACCATTGCCCGAGCCGGGCAGGTTCGGATCGAACCCGAGGTAGGAGTTCTGTCCCTTACGCCAGTAGTTGTCCCAGCGGTCATCCGGTGTACGGAAGCCCTGCGGGAAGTTCAGGTCGTTGTTGAAATATTTGGGTTGCACGTTGCCAGGCGTGTACTCAAGCGCGCCTGTCGTTTCGTTGTAGTTGTAGTACGCGAAAGCCTGCGCCATCGGGTCCATGCCCGTGTGGCAGCCTACGCAGTTGTTCAGGAACAGCCGGCTGTCACCACCCGGGCTACGCGATACGTCCTGGCGGATGCGATCGGGTGCCAGTTTCGGGTCGTGTACCTGCTCCATGTCATTGCACATATGATTCATGAGCGTGAAGCGGAACATCGCGCGGTTGGTACCGGCGACGAAAAACGCCTCTGAGGCGGCGCGAGATGTAATCACGCCGGCGGTGGCGGCGCTCGGGATGCCCTGGATTGACGACTGCGTCGTTTCTACAAACAGATCCGTGTCGCTCAAATCAATGTTGTTGGCTTCGAGCTGCTCGAAATGGGTGTTGTTGTTCGCGGCCGGCGACGCCGTTACTGTGCCTGGCGCACCTATATATGCGATGTCTGCAGAAAGCACGGTATTGAACGGCTTGTCGTCGCGGATCATGCCGATAACGGTCGCGATGTAGTCATTCATTGGCACGAACACCGATCCGTCGCGGTTCGTCCACGGCGCGGCAAAATTCTTCAACGTGACGTTGTAGAAGTTCTTGTTGGCCATTGCCAGGTCGGCGGCGCCCCGAGTATCCCCTGCGTCGATAGCATCTTTCATCTGGTTCAGCACGGCCTCGGAAGGCGGCACGCCGGCCAGGCGATCATGCAGGCGCTTTGCCTGCTCGAGTGAGCCTGCGTTGGCTGGCAACACTAATGCTGCAGCCAGCAAGCCAGCGATGCTGAATCGCAGGAGCCCGGCAAAACATTCTTTCGTCCATGTCGTGTTTTTCATAACGGTCCCGTTAGCGAACTGGTTTGTTTGTCTAATGTCGCAATCGCCGAATGTTGACAGACTGTGTGGTCTGCTGCCGTGAAAGCATTCACACATTTGGCGAACATGAATACATGAAGCAAGCGTCGTGCCAAGTTCAGCATTGCGCGCAGCGGACGTCTTAAATGACCTAAAAAACAGTAGCTTACGATGTTTTAACAGGCGCATGCCGACAGCACTTTATGTCAGATCGTTGTCGGTGCTTTGTCACAGACGCGATGCGTGGAATCGCTAAGTGTCTGATTTGTATGAGATGCGTAGCTGTCTCCAGACAGAGACAGCTTTGTCAGCTTGCGACACGGCCATGTCACAAACGCACGCAGTGCAGCGCTTACAGGAGCCTTAAGTGTCGACCACAAAGCGGGAGTCGATTCGAACAAACGCATGTCGGGCTTTTGAGACATTACATCGCACCTAGTGGGTCTCCTATACTTTGCCGCCATGCGACTTGTTCGCAAAGGTTTGTGAACGCGTTAACGGTATCGTCAAGTCAACGCGTCCATTATTGGATGCTTGTGCGACCGGGCAAGAGGTACGGCGCGCATCGAGGTAAAGATTATGAACAGCGACAGACAACAGACAAAGAACGGAATTGTCCGCAGCGCGAAAGGATTCGCGGTGCTGTCCCTGCTTGCGTTAACGCTGGCTGCCTGTGACGGTGCCAACCAGGGTGTACAGATCGGAACCGGGCAGAGTGCTGACCCGGTTGTTGTCGATTTTCCGATTGCGTACGTGAAGGCTCCCATTCCCGTTGATGACAACGGCGCCTTTCAGCAACAGGACGTTCGTGAACAAATCACCTTCGATTTCGGTGCAGACCTCTACTACAGGGCACGAGCCGCCGTTGGCGCTGATGCGATCAATATTACCGGTGAAGTCACACAAGGTCTCGGCGCGATACGCGATGTTGAGATGGCCTATGACGGCAGTGCCGTGCTCTTCTCAATGCGTACACCCTTCGATCCAAACGCGGACGAAGAGGATCTGCCGACCTGGAACCTTTGGGAATACACGTTTGAAACCGGCGTGCTGCGCCGCCTGATCACCTCTAACCTGACGGCGGAAATCGGCCATGACATCATGCCGAAGTACCTGCCGGACGGACGCATCGTATTTTCATCTACGCGCCAGACACGTTCTCAGGCAATCCTGCTCGATGAGGGTAAGGCCGGCTTTCCGGCCATGGACGAGGACGAGAACGAATTCGCGTTCAACATCCACATCATGGATGGTAACGGCGGCAATATTGACCAGCTGACCTATAACCAGAGTCACGATCTGGACCCGGCGGTACTGAGCGACGGCCGCATCGTTTTCAGCCGCTGGGACCATGCCGCGCAGAATGACGAGATTAACCTCTATCGCATGTACCCGGATGGCTCACAGCTGGAGCTGTTGTATGGCGCGCAGAGTCACAACACCGGTACCAATGGCGAGGAAATACAGTTCCTGCAGCCGCGCGAAGCGGAAGACGGACGCATGCTGGCGTTGATCCAGCCGTTCACGAACACAGAAGGTGGCGGTGAGATCGTTTTGATTGATACGCCTCAATATGTCGAAATCACGCAGCCGACAAAAGACAACATCGGCGTCTTGACGGGACCCGCCCAGGAAGACGCCACGATCAATGAGGTCGTAACGCAGCAGGGTGCACCGTCGCCCGGCGGTCGTTATGCATCGGTGTATCCGCTGTCCGATGGCACGGATCGCATGCTGGTGAGCTGGAGCCAATGCCGCCTGGTTGAAATTCTGCCTGACGACGGCGATCCGAACACGCTGGATGAGCGGATAGTCGCGTGTACCGATGACAATCTCGCCAATGCCCTGATCATCGATCCTGATGACGACAACCCACCGACGCCGGTAGCGGGCGATTTTGTCGTTGCTCCGCCACTCTACGGCATCTGGATGTACGACCCACGGGATGAGACGCAACTGCCGATCGTACCGGGCGAAGAGGGCTTTATGTTCACGGAGGTCGTAACGGCCGATCCCCGTGTTGCACCGGCCGCGCTGCCCGATGGCATGAACGATTTCGTCTCCGATGGCACGCTGGCCGCGGCCGGCGAAGCGGTGCTGAATATTCGCAGCGTCTACGACTTCGATGGCACCGCGTTGGTTGATATCAACGCGATGGCTGACCCGGCGATAACGCCGGCTGACAACCGCGTTGCACGTTTCCTGCGCCTTGAGAAGGCGGTGTCGATCCCCGATGAAGACCTGCTCGATATCGACAACACCGCATTTGGCCTCAACAGGGCCGACGGCATGAAAGAAACCGTCGGCTATGTGGAAATCGCACCCGATGGTTCTGTCATGGCCAAGGTGCCTGCCAACACAGCACTGTATGTCAGCGTTGTGGATGCTAAGGGCCAGCGCATTACGCCGCGGCACAACAACTGGATCGCGGCGCGCCCTGGTGAGGAACTGAAATGCCAGGGTTGTCATGTTGCCGATAGCGGCGTGTCACATGGCCGTAAAGATGCCTTCGAGTCAGCGTGGGCCGGCGCGGCAGTTGCCGGTGTCGAATTCCCGAATACGGATCCGCAGTGGTTTGCTGGCAACGCTGGTGACACCATGGCGGAGATCCTGGTTCGTGCGACCTGCAGCGATGGCAACTGTCCTTCGATCCAGCCGTCGCTCAACATTGAATACACGGACATCTGGACCGATCCGGCCGATGTCACCTTGACGCCCGGAACAGATATCAATTTGTCGTTCAAAGACCTGACGACGGCGTCGCCGGCCAGCGTTGCCTGCCAGGATAACTGGCAGTCACAGTGCCGCACGGTGATCAACTACGAAACGCACATTCATCCGCTATGGAATGACCCGCGCCTCGTCGTCGATGATGTTGGCAACCCGGTGCTGGATCCCGTGACGGGCCTGCAGCTGTCCAATAACTGCCTGCAGTGCCATACGCCAGTCGACCCCGCGGATAACATGCCGCGCGTGCCAGCCGGCCAACTCGAATTGCAGGACGGTCTGTCCCCGGACGAGCCGGATCACTTCCATGCCTATCGCGAGCTGTTAGTTACTGATAACCTTCAGGAATTACAAAACGGCGCGTTGGTTGACGTGCTCGTCCAGGACGGTGTGGATATTGATGGCAATCCCATTTTGGTAACGGTGCCCATTGGCTCGCCGGCGAGTAACGCAGGCGCGCGAGCATCGAGCGATTTCTTTAGTCGATTCGAAGATCCTAACGATCTTCATTTCGAAACCTTGTCACCAGCGGAGCTACGCTTAATTGCGGAATGGTTGGATGTCGGAGCACAGTATTACAACAATCCCTTCGACGCCCCGACTAACTGATTCCGCGCTCGCGCTGATCGGATGTCTGGTTGCCGTCGTACTGCTTTTTATCCTTGCAGGGCCAGCGGCCTATGCAGCGGATAAAGAGTACCGCCATGTTGCGGTTGCCGAACCGTACCTGGAGCTGCGCAGCGGACCCGGCAAGGGCTATCCGGTATTCCACGTCATCGATCGCGGCGAGTCTGTCGATATCATCAAGCAACGTACCGACTGGTACCTGGTGCGCAACGACCGGGATATTGAAGGCTGGGTAAATCGAGCCGAGATGGAGCTCACCCTGCAGCCGGACGGCGAGCAGCTCAGCTTCCAGCTTTCAACGCAGGAAGAGTTCACTAACGCGAAGTGGGAGCTTGGTTTACTGGCCGGTGACTTCGGTGGTGCCAATAGCATTTCGTTGTACGGTGGCTACTCGCTCAACCCGAATGTCTCGATAGAGGCATGGGGTTCACAGATTTTAGGAAATTCTTCGAACGGCTGGATGGCCAGTGTTAATGTCGTTCATGAGGCATGGCCGGACTGGCGCGTTTCACCGTTCTTGACGTTGGGCGCAGGCGTTATTCGCACCGAACCCAAGTCCACCATCGTCCAGGGAGAGGATCGTACCGACCAGCTTGGTCATGTCGGTGCAGGAATACGTTTTTATGCTGGCAGGCGATTTATCTTGCGTGCTGAATTCAAGAGTTACGTGGTCTTCACGAGCCGCGACGAGAATGAGGAAGTTGAAGAATGGAAAGTCGGTTTCGGGTACTTTTTCTGATAGTTGCCATGATTGGCCTGTCAGGTTGCGCCGCGACCAAGAACCTCTTCGGGTTCGGTCCGGACGAGACACCCCCGCCGATGGCAGAGGGGCCAGGGCAGGTTGTTGACCCCGAAGTCGAGCGTCGCGAGATCAAGGAAGCGAGGATCGACCGCGAGAATTGGGAAGTGGGCGTGTTCGGCGGCATCATGAGTGTCGAGGATTGGCAGTCGAATGTCTCTTATGGCGCGCGTCTCGCTTATCACCTGACCGAAGGCTTTTTCGTCGAAGGCACCGTAGGACGCACGGAGACGGGCAAGACCAGTTTCGAAATCCTCTCTGGCGGCGCCGAGCTGCTCACCGACGATGAACGCATCCTCACCTACTACAACGTTAACGTGGGCTACAACATTCTGCCGGGTGAGGTTTTCATTGGCGAGGGCAGGGCCTTCAACACCAACGTATACCTGATCGCCGGCATGGGCTCGACGCGCTTCGCCGGCGATGATCGTTTCACCGTGAATTTCGGCGCAGGCTACCGTTTCCTGATGAACGACTGGATGGCTTTGCACATCGATTTTCGCGATCACCTGTTTGACATTGACGTGCTCGGCGAAGAGAAGACGGCTCACAATCTCGAGGGGCACCTCGGATTCACGATGTTCTTCTGAGGAAGGCATCACATCTCGGAGCCCGGTGAGGGATTAAAGTAGACATTATGACGACTGTAATCGACAAGTTTGGGCGGCTGGTAATCCTGGTCGCGTTGCTGGGCGCAGCCGCAGGCTGCAGCGGCATCGAGCCCTGGGTAGCGCCGTACGAGCGAGATCGCCTGGCGGATCCCATCATGGCGCTGGATGGCGACCCGGTTTCCACCTCTTATATCCAGCACGTTTACGAAGCTCGTGAAGGTGCTCGGGGCGGTGAAGGCGCCGTCGGCGGCGGCTGCGGCTGTAACTAGTCCGTACTGTTATGAAAAGCGCCCGCCAAATACTTGTTACTTGCTTGCTGCTCCTGGCAGCAAACGGTGTCGCTTTTGCTGGCGTACTTCCTGAGGATCGCGCCGATGTGCTGTACCACCTGTACACCGGTGGCGGCGTCGATATCGACGGCCCATCTGTGCTGGTTCGCAAGCAGGTTGGCAAGAGCACATCATTCGTCGGCAATTACTACGTCGACATGATCAGTTCTGCCTCTATTGATGTCGTTACGACGGCGAGCCCTTACAACGAAGAACGCAAGCAGTGGTCACTCGGTATGGACTACCTGCGCGGCAATACGACTTTGCGGGCCGGCTATACGAGCAGTGTCGAATCGGACTACGACGCAAAAACCTATAACGTCTCGGCCAGCCAGGACATGTTCGGTGCCTTGACGACAGTGACGCTGAGCTATGCCTTCGGCGATGACATTGTTGGCACTTCCACTGATCCGACGTTTGAGCGCGAGCTGCAACGACAGATCTATGGCATTGGCGTGACGCAGATTCTCACCAAGAACCTCATCGCGACGCTCAATGTTGAGACGGTTACGGATGAGGGATACCTGAATAACCCGTACCGCTCCGTGCGCTACCTTGATCCCACGGTTGCAAAAGGCTACAGCTACGAACAAGAACTGTATCCGAATACGCGTACCAGCAATGCTGTCGGTTTGAGAGCTCGCTATTTCCTGCCGTACAGAGCTGCGATCGAAGCTGAATATCGCTACTTTACTGATACCTGGGATATTCAGTCGAGCACCGCGTCGCTGACCTATATTCACCCATGGAGAAACTGGACCTTTACGGCGAAGGTCCGTTATCACGACCAGACAGGTGCACACTTCTACCGCGACCTGTTTCCTCGTTCGCAGGCCACCAACTTTCGTGGTCGCGACAAGGAATTGAGTGAGATGACGAGTACTACCCTGCAGTTGAAACTCAGCTACGAGTTTCTAAATAATGCCAATGGCTGGGGTTTCATTAAGAAGGGCGCTGTCTCGGGTTCGATGCATATGCTTGGCGTCGACTACCATGACTTTTCCGACCTGACAGCCGGTGCAGCGATCGGCGAAGAGCCGCTGTACAAGCTCGAGGCCAACATCTTCCAGATCTTCGTTTCGTTCTGGTACTGATCTGGAACTGGCGCTCGCCCGTGCAAGCCTGCGCAGTCATCTGAGAGCGGTCCTGAGGCCTCGAATTCGCTACACTATGCGGCATGTTCTTTTTTGCCCTGATTATTATTGTTGTTGTCGGCGGCTTCGCCGTCTGGCTGTATAACCGACTCATACGAAGCCGTAACAAGGTTGATGCCGCCTGGGGCGATATTGACGTCCAGTTGCAGCGGCGACATGACCTGATTCCCCGCTTGGTCACAGCCGTCGACCAGTACGCCAAGTATGAGCGCGCGACATTGGAGGCCGTAACCGCTTTGCGCGAGCAGGCCATGCATACGGCAGATATCTCTGCGCGAGGCGAAGCAGAGCAGCAGCTCGGTAAGGAGGTGGGTCGGCTTATTGCGCTGGCCGAAGATTATCCGGATCTGAAAGCGAACGAGAATTTTCTCAAGTTGCAGGCAGAGCTGGTCGAGACCGAGGATTATCTGCAATTTGCGCGCCGCTATTACAACGGTTCGGTGCGCGACTACAACACCATGACCGCGACGGTTCCCAGCAACATCATCGCCGCAATGTTCACTTTCGCGGAACGCGAGTTCTTCCAGAAGTCGTCAGACGACGCCGGCAACGTACCATTGGTCAATCTGGGGTCGGTTGAATGAGGCGCTGGCTGCTATTAGCGCTGTTGTTACCGCTGACGGCGCAGGCCGATGAACGCATCTTGAGTTTCCACAGCGACATCGTCGTTAAGTCGGATAGCTGGATTGAAGTCACCGAGACCATAACGGTCACCGCTGAGGGCAATCGGATTCGACGTGGCATCTACCGGGACTTGCCCACACGCTATTTTGATCAACTGAAAAACGCATACGAAGTCAGCATCGAGCCATTGGCCGTGCTGCGCAACGATCGTTCCGAGGATTTTCACGTCAAGCAGATGCGAGACGGTATCCGCGTCTACTTCGGCAACGCCGAGCGTTTCATTGAGCACGGCGAACATACCTACACCTTCCGCTATCGCGCGAGTCGCATGCTCGGTTTTTTTGAGCAACATGATGA
>Ga0316189_10004865_pt1 | contig 12875 bp, 12 predicted proteins | sample LowCovwburrow_MG_FD_204930 | JGI IMG/M metagenome (GOLD analysis project Ga0316189, IMG submission 204930) | Coastal sediment microbial communities from Maine, United States - Lowes Cove worm burrow | ecosystem: Environmental > Aquatic > Marine > Coastal > Sediment | place: USA: Maine... | reverse complement strand
TCTGGTTGGATGGTGTCTGCGCCGTGCCCAGGGCCTGACGAAGAATTGAAAGGACGATGACGATGCGGGTGAACGAGGTCATCAGGATAAGCGCCGCTGGCAACATGCTCAGCGCCGTCATCATCAACAGCACCTGGATCGTCAGCGTATAGGTCTGCTCACCATCCTCGCCCGGTGTAACCGTCAGGGCCTCTATCCCAGGTGCTGCCAATGCGCCCTGGACAGATAACAGGCCGATGATCAGCAAGTAAAACCTCACGCCTGATCTCCACTGCGCATCGGGTCGCCTTGATCCGATGCCGCCTCGAGCTGATCCGCAAAACTGACCTCCTGCACCGACGCATCATCCAGCACCAGTAAGGTCTGCACGCGGCCGGGAGCGATACCGACCAGCAGACGCCGACCCTCCACCGATAGCAGTACGGCCTTCTCACGCGCACCCAGCGAAACACCGCCCTGTATCTGCACCTGACCCTTGCCGATGCCGGGTACCTGTACGTAACGTTTTACCAGCCAGGCGAGTCCCAACATGAGCCCGAGCACGAGCAACAGACCGATACCGGTATCCACCAGGTTGCCCGCGCTCAGTGGTGACTCGATCAGGCGCGCAGGATCCTCACCCTGCGCTGCCCCTATGGCCTCGGCCAGCATGAGCAGGGACACAGTGGATAGAACCGTTTTTTTCATGATCTCTACCGGCTGGGGATGACTGTGCAGGAGGAATGAGACTGCGGATACATTTGCTCAGCCACTCAGCTTCTTCACCCGGTCGGCCGGGCTGACGATATCCGTAAGACGGATACCGAACTTTTCGTTCACCACAACCACTTCACCCTGTGCAATCAGGGTGCCGTTGACCAGGACGTCCATGGGTTCACCCGCCAATCGATCCAACTCAACGACAGAGCCCTGGTTCAACTGCAAGAGATTCCTGATATTGATGCGCGCGCGACCGATTTCCATCGCGACGGTTATCGGCACATCGAGAATCGCATCGATCTTGACGTCACCGGAACCCATACCGTTCTCGGACTGCAGCTCCTGGAACTGCGCCGTTTCGGCCGCTGCCGAACTTGTCGCGGCATCTCCGGGAACCTGCTCTTCCAGCGCTGCCGCCCACTCGTCGGCCAATGCCTCGTCTGCGCTCTTTTGATCGTTGCTCATTGCGTATTCCGCCTTGTCATGCCTTGTTGCCCGGCACCAGCTCGGTGCCCGTTTCCAACTTTGGTTTCACCATCAGCTCGTGGAGCTGGCGCGAATTGTTGCGTTGTACCCAGTCTGAAATCTTGATTGCGTAGCTGTTGTTATGAACGCCCAGCGTGCCGTGGAAGATTGGCAGCTGTTCGGCACGGACCTCGACCGTCTCGCCCACATCCAATGGAATGATGTCGCCAACCTGCAGACCTGCCAGGTCCCGCAAGGGAAGGGTCGCCTCACCCAACACGCTGCTGATCTCTACGCTTGCGCCCATTACCTCCTCGCGCATCGCCATTTCCCAGCGTTCGTCACGTTCGCCCCGATCACTCTGCATACCGGCATCCAGCAGATCTCGGATCGGCTCAAGCATTGAATAAGGCAGGCAGATATAAAAATCACCGCCGCCTGTCTCGAGATCGACGTTGAAGGTGGTGACCACGACCACCTCGGATGGAGATACGATATTGGCGAACTGCGGGTTCACCTCCGAGTTGACATACTCGAAGTCCAGCTCGAGCACCGGCTTCCACGCCATCTTCAGGTCGTCGAACGCCGTTCCAAGCAGCATCTGAACGACCCGCAACTCGGTTGGGGTAAAGTCGCGACCTTCGATCTTGGTATGAAAACGACCCGAACCACCGAAGAAGTTGTCCACCACACTGAACACCAGCTTGGGGTCGAGAACAAACAGCGACTTGCCACGTAGCGGAGAGACCTTGGTGATGTTCAGACTGGTAGGCACAAACAAGCTGTGTACAAATTCGGAAAACTTGAGCATCTGTACGCCCGAGACCGAGATATCGGCAGTTCGACGAAGCATGCTGAACAAACTGGTACGGAAATACCGGGCAAATCGCTCGTTGATCATCTCCAGTGTCGGCAGACGGCCTCGGACTATCCGGTCCTGGCTGGCGAAATCGTAGTCGCGCGCCAGACCCGGTTCGAGAACTTCGTCTGAGCTGGTTTCAACATCACCGTTGTCTACGCCATGCAACAGCGCGTCGATTTCGTCCTGGGAAAGAAGGTCGGCCTGGCTCATATCTATTGCATCACGAATTGGGTAAAGAACACGCCCTCGATCTCTCCGGGCTCTTTTAGCGCCTCAAGCCTCTCGCTCAAGACCTCGTGGATAGCCTGCTGCAGGGCCTCGCGCCCCTCTATGGTCAACAGCTCAGCCGCCTGCTGCTGTTCGAGCAGGTTCAGCAGATGGTGTCTGATCATTGGATCGTTCGCCGTGAGGGTGTCGACCACGCTGGGGGTGCGCGTCATTACCTCGACGGCGACCTGCAGCATCTTGACCGAAGCTTCTGGCGTCAGGTTCACGACGAAGGCCGGGTCAAGCTTGAGGTACATAGGATCCCCCTTTTCGACCTCGGCCACCTCTTCTGCACCGGAATCTGTGCCGCCAGCGTCTTCCTCGCCACTCAATACAAAAAAGGTTGCCGCCCCCGCGCCCAGAACCAGCAAGACGGCCACCACGATAATGATGATCAGCTTTTTCTTACTGCCGCCCTGCCCTGTTTCGGCGATGCCGTTGTCGTCTGCCATTTGGAGTACTTCCGTTCCAGCTGCGTATCTGTTGGGTCAAAGACCCCTTGTCGCTAGGTTTGCAAACCTCGTGCCAGCAAAAAGAAAAACATTTTTTCCTTTAAATACGGCCAGTTATAAATACACAAACACAATGCGTCAGCGATTTGACGAATGTAGGAACGCCGTTCAGGCGGAAACCCGGCAGACCGGGCAGACATGGAAAAGAGCCGGCAGGCTAACGCCGGAGGATCGCGAGCCAGCGCCAGAAGCTCAGCAGGCCCGCCAGGGAGGCGGCCACATAGGTCCAGGCAGCGGCACGCAGAATGCGGCGCGCGGCTGGAACCTGTTCCTGTTCGAGATACCCCGCCTCGAGCACCGGCAGGGCCTTGCGGAAACTGGCGTCGAGTTCGACCGGCAGTGTGACCAGCTGTACCAATACACCGAAGCCCATCACCAGGAAGCCGCCAAGAACCGACAGCACGGCCGGAGACGGTGCCCGGGACAGCAATGCCAGCATTGGCGCCACCAAGATCAGAAAGGAACCCAGCCGTGCAGCCCAGACCGCCGATGCAGCAAGACGCGATCGCAGGATAAACATCGGTTCAGCACCGGCGTGCTGCAGCGCGTGCCCACACTCGTGCGCCGCAACCGTGATCGCGGTGAGTGTCTTTCCGTCGAACTTATCCGCAGTAAGCCGTACGCAACGGACATTCGGATCGTAGTGGTCTCCCGTATCCGTGCGCTCGACCTTCACATCGTCAAGTCCAAACCGCGTCAACAGATGGCGCGCCAGTTCACCGCCGGTACCGGGGAAATTGCTCTCGGGTTTGCGATTGTAACGCGCCAGTACATGCTGCACCCAGAGCTGAGGCAGGTAAACGAATGCCAGCAACAACAGCAAGCCAACGAGGTAAACCATTCAGCCCCCCAGGCGCGCCGCGTCGCGTTCACCCTGGGCAACATCCACCTGACCCAACAGCCAGGCACCCACAAGGAACAGCAGCAACACGCTCAATATTCCCGTTCGCGAGCTGTCAGTCAGTAGCGTGACCCAGCCAACCAGCAGGGGCCCGACTACGGCCGCAAACTTACCCATCATGTTGTAAATACCGAACAGACGGCCGGCATGCTGCGGTGGAATCAGCCGCGCATACAGTGCCCGACTCATCGCCTGTATACCGCCCTGCACCAAACCGATGACAACAGCGATGCCGTAAAATTCCCAACTTGCACTCATCCTCCACGCCCAGAAAACCACGATCACGTAAACGGCCAGTGCCAGCCATATCGCGCGTTTGGCACCGATACGATCACCTATGCGACCGAATATCAGGGCCGCAGGGAACCCCACAAGCTGGGTGATCAACAGTGCGGTGAGCAGATTCTCGGCAGCGAACCCCAGTGACAGGCCATAGTCGACGGCCATGCGCACGATGGTGTCGACACCGTCTATATAGAACCAATACGCAAGCAGAAACAGGAACGCCATCGGCAGGCTGCGCAACAGACGCCAGCTCTCGCCCAGCTCGCGCCAGGCCCCTCGCATATCGACCGACAGCCTGCGACCCGGCGGCCGCCGTGGCTCATGTACGAATAGCAGCACCGGCAGCGAAAAAACGGCCCACCAGATCGCGACCATCAGAAACGCCAGACGTACGGCCTGGGTCTTGTCCTCCAGGCCAAAGGATTCCGGGTACAACACCATCAGCACGTTGAGCGCGAACAACAGACCGCCGCCCAGGTAGCCCAACGCAAACCCCATGGCGGATACGCGCTCCAGTTCAGATTTTTCCGCCACGTCGATCAACATCGCATCGTAGGCGACGTTGGCCCCGGCGAAGCCGATAACGCCAAGAACGTATAGGCCGGCCGCCACCAACCAATAGCCCTCCGCCACCAGGAAAAGCCCGGCGCTCATCAGCACGCCCAAGGTCGCAAGCATCAGGAGCAGCCCCTTCTTTCTGCCACTGCGATCGGCGATCACACCGAGCAGCGGCGCCAGCAACACGACCAGCATGGATGCGATTGCATTGGCACTGCCCAGGCGCATGGTGCTCTCGGTCGCCGGGACGCCAGCGGCCCAGTACGACTTGAAGAACACCGGAAAGAAGCCGGCCATGACCGTGGTGGCGAAAGCCGAATTGGCCCAGTCGTAAAAGGCCCATGACCATTGCGCACGTCCGGCCGAGTTACCCACCGGGACGAACATCAGCTCTTGATGCCGACACCACGTGCCAGCAACCACATCGCAAAGGCCCCAAGCGCCACGACGAAGCCCAGGATGATCGCAAAAGCCTGCCAGATCGCAATATCGCTCACGCCCAGAATGCCATAGCGGAAAGCGTTCACCATGTAGAGCACCGGATTGGCCAGGGACACCTGTTGCCAGAACGTCGGCAGCATACTTATCGAATAGAAAACACCACCGAGGTAGGTCAGCGGGATCAATACGAAGGTCGGCACAATCGATATGTCGTCAAAACTGTTGGCATAGACCGCATTGATGAAGCCCGCGGTCGCGAACAGTATCGAGGTCAGCACGAATACAGCCAGCGTTACGCCGTAACTGTGGATCTGCAGATCGGTGAAAAACATCGATACCGCAGTCACCACGACTCCGACCACGACCCCGCGGGCGACACCACCGGCTACGAATCCGGCCAGAATAATGAAATCCGGCAGGGGTGCGATCAGCAATTCCTCAACATTGCGCTGAAATTTACTGCTGTAGAAACTCGATACGCAATTAGCGTAGCTGTTGGAGATTACCGACATCAGGATCAGGCCGGGAACGATGAAATCGATGTAGCGAAACCCTTCCATATCGCCGATCTGGGAACCGATCAGCTTGCCGAAGATGACGAAGTAGAGCGCCATGGTGATCCCCGGCGGCAATACCGTCTGTACCCAGATACGTGCGAAACGCAGGATTTCCTTGGTCACGATGGTCTTGAAGGCGACCCAATAGACAGCGTTACGGCTCACTGGCTGCGCCCCTCTGTCCCGACGTCTGCATTGACCAGATCGATAAACAACTGCTCCAGGCGATTCTGCTTGTTGCGCAGGCTCAGGACCTCGATGCCACGGTTATTGAGCGCCTCGAACAGGGGATTGAGGCCGCTGTCGCGCGTCACCGAGACCTCCAGCGTCGTGCTGTCGCGCAACTCGATCGAGAAACCCGGGATCGGTTCGATATCCCCGACCTCCCGGCGCACATCGAGTACGAAGGTCTCCGTGTGCAGACGGCGCAACAGTTCGCCCATCTCCGCGCGCTCTGCGATCAGGCCATGATTGATGATCGCAATATGGCGACACAGGCTCTCGGCCTCTTCGAGGTAATGCGTGGTTAGGATGATGGTGGTGCCGCTGGCATTGATCTCGCGCAGGAAATCCCACATGGAACGCCGGATCTCGATATCGACGCCTGCGGTGGGCTCGTCGAGGATCAGCAGCCTTGGCCGATGGACCAGCGCACGCGCAATCATCAGGCGACGCTTCATGCCACCGGAGAGTTCACGTGCCTGAGCCCCACGTTTACCCCAGAGGTCGAGCTGTTTCAGCGATGCCTCCGCGCGAAGATAGGCCTCACGTCGGGGGATGCCATAGTACCCGGCCTGGTTGACCACGATCTCAACCACCGGTTCGAACTGGTTGAAATTGAATTCCTGCGGCACCAGGCCGATGCTGGATTTCACCGCGGCCGGTTCGCGGTCCAGGTCATGGCCGAAGACACTCACGCGCCCCGCACTCTTGTTGACCAGTGAACTGATGATGCCGATCGCGGTCGACTTGCCTGCCCCGTTCGGACCCAGCAGGGCAAAAAAATCGCCCTCGGCGACCTCCAGATCGATGCCGCACAATGCCTCATGACCGTTGCGGTAGGTCTTGCGCAGATCGTGCAACGCCAATGCCTTCATGTCTGAATCCGTGGCCGACTTAGCGCCCCATTCTATAGCAGTGGGCCTGGGAACAGACGATGTGCCAACAAGGGTTTTACGATAGGCATCCAGATCTGACTGATTCAGCTGTGCAGGGCACCGGGGCACGAGGCTCACCCCTGTTTCAGTTCGGCCCGATCCCGGTATTGCAACAGTGCCTCCGGGTTGAGAAGCGCCTCGGTATTGGCAAGCGGGCGGCCCTCGACCGTATCGCGTACCGCGAGTTCCGAGATCTTCCCGCTGCGCGTGCGCGGGATATCGCTTACCTCGAGAATCTTTGCCGGCACATGCCGCGGGCTCGCATTTTCACGCAAGGTCTTGCAGATGGACGCGCGCAGGGTGTCGTCGAGGTTCGCGCCATCCCGCAAGACCACGAACAGCAGCACCCGGACGTCATCCTCCCAGCGCTGCCCCACACAAACAGTCTCTCGGATCTCGGGCAGAACCTCTACCTGCCGATAGATCTCGGCAGTGCCTATCCGTACGCCACCGGGATTGAGCACCGCGTCTGAGCGTCCTTCGATAATCAGCCCCCCCTCGGCAGTGAGTAACGTCCAGTCACCATGGGTCCAGACACCCGGAAAGCGCGCAAAGTAGGCATCGTGGTATCGGCTGCCGTCAGGATCATTCCAGAAGCCCACAGGCATACAGGGAAACGAGCGGGTACAGACCAGTTCCCCTGCCTGCTCACTCAGACTTTTTCCGTCGGCATCGAACACGTCGACGGCCATACCCAGGCCACGGCATTGCAACTGCCCCCTGCGCACCGGCAGCAGGGGGTTTCCAAGCGCAAAGCAGGAGACGATGTCGGTACCGCCCGAGATCGAACTGATCTGCAGCCCGGTCCTGATATCGCGCAGCAGGTAGTCGAATGATCCGGGGCTCAACGGCGAACCGGTGGAGAGTACCGATCGAAGACGTTTCAGAGTCAATCTTTCGACCACCCTGACGCCGGCCTTCTGCTGGGCCGAGAGATATTTCGCGCTGGTCCCGAATACCGTGACACCCAGATCATCTGCCATCCGCCACAAGGCATCGGGTGCCGGGTACAGGGGATTGCCATCGAACAGGATCAGGGTGGTACCGCTGGCGAGTCCCGAGACCAGCCAGTTCCACATCATCCAGCCACAGGTCGTGAAGTAGAAAAGACGGTCCGCCCTGTGAATGTTCGTATGCAGGCGATGTTCCTTCAGGTGCTGCAGCAGGGTGCCGCCGGCACCGTGCACGATACATTTCGGCCGGCCCGTGGTTCCAGACGAAAACAGGATGTACAGCGGGTGATCAAATGCCAGCTGGGCAAACGGTGGCGTGGCGAGATCGTGGTCGAGCTGATCGCCCCAGGGCAGCGCTCCTTCCAGCCCACCCGTTTCCTGCCAGGCGATGAGCAGGCAGTTGACGCAGGCTGGATCCAACGCGTTCCAGACCTCACGCACTTTGTCGCGTATATCGATCACACATCCCTTGAATCGGTAGCCGTCTGCGGCGATCAGCAGCTCGGGTTCGATCTGACCGAATCGGTCCAGAATACCCTGCGCACCGAAGTCCGGCGAACAGGACGACCACACCGCCCCCAGCCAGGCGGAGGCGAGCATGCCCACAACTGCCTCGGGAATGTTCGGCACAATGGCCGCCACCCGGTCGCCCTCACCGATTCCAAGCTGCTGCAGAGACGCCGCCAGATGCGCCGTGCGTTGGTAGAGCTCGATGTAGCTTAGAGATTCCTCGCGACCATCCTCTCCGCGGAAGACGATGGCCGCCTGTTCATCGCGATAGCGCAGCAGATTCTCGGCAAAATTCAGCCGTGCACCCACGAACCATCGGGAACCGGGCATGGCGCCGCCATCCTCGAGCACCGCTTCCGCTGCTTGGCTGGAAACCACCTCGCCGTACCGCCACATAGCCGACCAGAACTCAGCCCGGTGATCCACCGACCACTGCCACAGTTCTGCATAATCCGCAAAATGGCCATGTCCTTGAGCATTCAGCATGCGCATGAATTCGGCCATCCGACTGTGGCCCTGGTTCAGCTCCGGCGGCTGCCAAAGTATGGGGAATTCTTCTACTGCCATGTCTATACTCTTAGCCTCGTCTCGCGCCAGATTCGCCCTACCGTCTCTATGTAGACCAGATTCATCCAGGAAGCCCGATGCCCATCAACCAACCGCGCTCACCCGAGGTCTATCTCAATCTCAACGTCAGGGGGATGGGTGCATCCGCCACCTTGGCGATCAACGAACGTTCGCGCGAACTGACCGCCGAGGGCCGTCGTGTTTATCGCCTGGGGCTGGGCCAGTCGCCGTTCCCGGTACCGCAACATGTATCTGAGAGTCTGGCACGTAATGCGCACCAGAAAGATTATCTGTCAGTGAAAGGCCTGCTCGCGCTGCGTGAAAGTGTGGTCGACTGGGTGAAACGCACCGAAGGCCTGAATTATTCTGCGAACAATGTCCTGGTGGGCCCCGGAACAAAGGAGCTGATGTTTCTGGTGCAACTGGTCTATTACGGCGACCTGGTGATCCCCTCACCTTCCTGGGTTTCCTATGCGCCTCAGGCACGCATCATCGGTCGCCATATCCACTGGTTGCGCACGCGGCCTGAAACCGGTCTTGGGGTGGAACCCGATGCCCTCGAAGAACTCTGTGAGCAGGACCCGGACCGCCCCCGGCTGCTGATCCTGAATTCACCAAGCAACCCCACCGGCCTGTGCTACACGGCGGATCAGCTGCAGGCACTGGCGGAGGTGCTGCGCAAATACCGGGTGCTGGCCTTGTCGGACGAGATCTACAGCGGCACCCATTTCACCGACGGGCACATCTCGTTGGCACGTTATTATCCGGAAGGCACCATCATCAGCAATGGCTTGAGTAAATGGTGTGGTGCAGGTGGCTGGCGACTCGGCTTTTTTGTATTTCCACAGAGCCTGAGCTGGCTGGCGAATGCGATGGCTGCCGTGGCCAGCGAGACCTTCACATCCACCAGTGCACCTATACAGTATGCGGCTGTCACCGCACTCGAAGATCGACCTGAGATGGATAGTTACATGCTACACAGCCGGCAGATACTCGCTGCGCTCGCCGGGCACGCCCACCGCACACTCACAGATTCAGGTGCGACGCTCAGCCAACCGACTGGCGGTTTCTACCTGTTCCCCCGGTTTGAGGCCCATCGTCCCGGCCTGGCCGCACGAGGCATCGAAAACGGCCAGCGCTTTTGCCAAGGTCTGCTCGACGAGACCGGCGTGGCGACACTGCCGGGAGACTGCTTTGGGCGTCCCCATCGGGAACTCTCGGCACGCCTGGCGATCGTCGATTTCGATGGTGCACACGCTTTGCAGAAAGCGGAATCAGAGACAGTCGACGAGAGTTTCGTGAGGCGTCATTGCAATCGCGTCACCACGGCGGTCGAACGCCTGGCGGAGTGGGCCGGCAACTGAGGGCTCGATAACGCTGTAACTGCGGGAGGTTTTCTTCCACCGGTTCCGCCGACACGGTCCAACTGGTCTACAATGCGCGTTTTCACGGAGCCCAGCGTGGAAGCCCTCGCCCCGGAAACCCTTCTGCTGCTCGTCGCCATCGCCGGCGTGGCTGGATTGATCGATGCTATTGCCGGCGGCGGAGGCCTGCTCGCGCTGCCGGCCTTGCTATGGGCGGGCCTGCCACCGGTGCAGGCGCTGGCGACCAACAAGCTGCAGGGCAGTTTCGGCACCCTGACCTCCTCATACAATTTCGTACGCAAAGGCGAGATTGAACTCGGACGTCTGCGTATCCCGATCCTGATGACCTTTGTCGGTTCGGTATCCGGGACACTGGCGGTCCAGCGTCTCGGATCTGATCTGCTCGAGGAGATCGTGCCGGCGCTATTGATTACGTTTGCCCTGTACTTTCTTTTTTCGCCGCGTATCGGCGACGAGGATGCGCACCACCGCATCAGCCACGGACTGTTCGGTCTTCTGATCGGCTTCAGCGTCGGTTTTTACGATGGCTTTTTCGGACCGGGTACCGGCAGCTTCTTTGCCGCCGCATTCGTGATGCTGCTGGGTTACAACCTACGCCGTGCAACTGCCGCAACCAAGGTCCTCAACTTCACCAGCAATATCGCATCACTGTTATTCTTCGCCCTGGCTGGCCAGGTGATCTGGCAGGTGGGACTGCCGATGGGTCTTGCGCAGATGGCGGGCGCCTGGGTGGGATCACATCTGGTGATCCGTCACGGCACGCGCCTGATCCGGCCACTGCTGGTCGTGGTCTCTCTCGCGATATCGATCAAGCTGCTGCTGGGTGACTGAGGCCGGACCCGGGCGGCGCCGCGCCCCCGGTTCAGCGGTACTTGCGAAGATACATCCACTCGAACAGGCGCTTGGCCCAGTGAAAGCCGATGAATGACGGCAGCACGATATTCCTTTTTCCGGTGCGAGCAACAAACATGGCGCTGGATCGCGTATCCACGATACACATGAGTTCGGCCCTGAACGTATGGCTGGCAGCCCGGCCCTGAAACGCATCCATCAGATTGGCTACTGCGGCCCCTGCCTGCAGATCCGCCATGTGCGCCTGCTTGGGCAGCCACTCCGGGCCCGGGAAACTGCCGCTGTCACCGGCCACATAGACTCTGTCCCAGCCTTCGACCTGGCAGAACCCATCCGCCTTGATCATGCCGCCTTCGGATCTGGGCAGGGAGGTATTGTCGAACCACTGGTTACCCGTCATCCCCGGCATGAACAGGATCATGTCTGCTGCAAACTCACCCCCCTCGGTGACCACCCGGTCGGCCTCGAAACGCTTGAGCTTGTGTCCGAGATGGGTCTCGATGCCGCGTTTGTCCATCTCCCGTTTCAGGCCTTGTACCGCCTTTGGCCCCAGCCGCTGGCCGGGCTTTTCGGCCGGGGTGAAAAACACCAGTTTGAAATTATCGCGCCTGCCCTGCTTGCGTAACCAGGAATCGATACCGAATAAAAATTCAAATACGGGTCCGCCACGCATGGCGGAGGGTTCCTTGGGATTACCGGAGAAACCAAACGCCAGGGTACCGCCCTGCATCTCCGCCAGGCGGTCGCGTATCTGTGTGGTCACATCCACCCCGCCACATGGCAGGAATGAATGCTCGATGCCGGGCAGCTTACGGATGAACCGCCCGCCACAGGCGATGATCAGACCGTCATTGGCCACCTCGCCCTGATCGGTGACGACCACGCGCCCACCGTCTTTCAGGCCTTCGGCTGCCGCCTGGTGATAGCTCACACCCATGCGGCTGAAAAAGTTCTGCAGCGGCAACACCAACTGCTCCGGCCGACGCAATCCGGTCGGTATCCAGATGGTCCCCGGGTAGTAGACGAATTCGGGGCAGGGTGCGATCAGGTCGATTCCCAGTTGCGGGTCTGCTGCGCGCAGTTTGCGGACGGCTGTAAGCGCGGCGAATCCCGCACCTATGACAGTGACTCGTGACATCTGGGCTGGTCTCCTCGATCTCCCGGCGTCGTATTCTAAAGCCGTACCCTTCGCTTGTCAGATCCCGTCTAGCCGGCCATTCCCCGGAACTCCTTGGGAATCCACAACGTTGGCGCTATTCTTTCCCTCGTCATACGCGTTGCATGGAATCTCATGAAGGACTCAGACCCCGGTTTTCTCGGCACCCTGACAGACGTCTCGGGTGCGCGTTTCATCGCCCGCCTGCAGGAAAGCGGACCCGATTTCGACGCCTACCGTCAGGTCGGTGGAGAAATTGTCACCATCGGGCAGGTCGGCGCCTATGTGATTGCACGTGGTCAGAACGAACAGGTTTTGTGCCAGATTATCAGCGTCTGGCAGGAGGACCGGGGCCAGGAGACGATACGCTTGTTGCGGCTCTTGCCACTGGGCGAGGTGACCAACGACGGCCGTTTCTTTCGCGGTGTCGGACGATACCCGCCGCTGGGTACCCCGCTCTACATGGCCGAGAGTGCCCAGCTGGACGCCATGTTCGATTCGGTCCGTCGCTTCGGTCTGCATCTTGGACGCCTGAGTCAGCGTGCCGAGCTGCGGGTTTTCGTCGAGCCCAACCTTCTGTTCAGTCGCCACCTCGCCATCCTCGGCCAGTCGGGCTCCGGCAAATCCTGGGCGGTCAGCAGCCTGCTGCAGCGCACGGTGAAACTCATGCCCAAGGCACATATCGTCCTGCTCGACCTGCACGGGGAGTACGGCTGGCGTGATGAGAATGGCAACTTTCACAGTGCCT
>Ga0316189_10004863_pt1 | contig 12879 bp, 8 predicted proteins | sample LowCovwburrow_MG_FD_204930 | JGI IMG/M metagenome (GOLD analysis project Ga0316189, IMG submission 204930) | Coastal sediment microbial communities from Maine, United States - Lowes Cove worm burrow | ecosystem: Environmental > Aquatic > Marine > Coastal > Sediment | place: USA: Maine... | reverse complement strand
TGGAGGCAGGGGCAGACGCATTTCTCATTAAGCCCATCAACCCCATAGAACTCACCGCCAAACTAAAGGTAGCTAAAAGGGTTTTTCAGTTGGAGAAAACCCTGGAAGATAAGCTGGAAAAAGAGAAACGTTCCCACGAACAATTAAAAAGGGACCTGGTCAGCGCTGGCGAAATACAGCGTTCGTTCATGCCCCGAGAATCGCCTTTCATTCCCGGCATCCAAACCGCATGGTCCTATCAATTTTGTTCTGAAGTTGCGGGAGACACCATGAACGTGTTTCATTTGGATGAAAACCATATGGGCATGTACATTCTAGACGTATCTGGTCATGGCGTAGCTGCAGCTTTACTCTCAGTTAGCCTGAGCCGTGTTCTCACCCATGTCCCGGAACCTGGTGGTATTTTAAAGCAGAGCTTGAAAGCCGCCCCCTATTACAGCATCAGATCTCCCCTCCAAGTAGCGGTCGAACTCAATAGAAGATATCCGGTCATGGCCCAATCCCGCCAGTATTTCACATTCCTCTATGGCATCTTAAACCTGGAAACCTACCGTTTTCAATTCATTAGAGCCGGGCACCACGGTCCCATTGTTTATAACGGGAGTAGCTTAAAACAATATGAGCAGGAACTGAACCTGCCCATTGGGCTTTTTGCCGATGTCAGCTATATTCAACAGGAAATTCAGTTGGAGCCCGGAGACAAATTGCTCATGTATACCGATGGCCTTGACGAGGCTGTTAACAATAGGGACGAGTCATTTGGAAAGGCCCGTATTCACCAGTATTTAAAGGAAAACGGTGGCCAGACCATCCATCAGAATATCAAAGGTCTCATTACAGAACTCAATCAATTCACGCACCACGCTCCCTTGCAAGACGACCTCACCATGATCGGCTTTTCCATCAGCCCTGATCAGAACATTTAACTGGAGAAGAAGGACGATTTAGTTTCTATTCCTCCTAATGTTCCCGGTCAATCCCCTAATTGTCGGCATGCCGACATTTGAAGAATGGTCTATGCTTCCTGGCGAATGGATGGTCTGACGGCTCTTAAAAATTTAAGGGGAACCTTCCCATAATAACACAAGCCCAAAACACAGGCCAATTGAATAGCACTGAGGGTTAAGGTTAGAGGTTCAGAGGGTTTGAGACTGTCGATCCAGAGTCGCCAAATGAGATAGAGGGTCATGAACATCTTGAAGCGAAACCCTCTTTCAAAGATATACCTTCGCTCCAGGAGATGTAGTGTGAGAGCTACTGCCAATAGGAATATTATTTCGTAAAGTGCGGTGGGGTGACGGTTAAAACCATCGCCAAGATTCATGGCCCAGGGCAGATTGGAAGGCGAACCATGGGTGGCGTCGTTCATGCCGCTGAGAAAACAACCGATGCGGCCGATGGCTATGGCCAATATCAGTGGGTAGGTGAACAAGTCTCCGGAGGATTGTTTCTCTCCAATGATTTTCCGTGCAATCTCTACTCCAATCAAACCGCCCAACAATCCGCCTACAATGGTTTTAGAGGCGATGATGTGCAGAAAGAAATCTCGTGGGCCATGGATGAGATCCAGATGTTCCAACATGGCCAGGATTCGAGAACCCAACCATGCACCCACAATGGCACCAAGGATAATGGACAACCGCTTATCATCGCTGATAGCGTCTCCCTTTTTCTTGCGGTGATGGAGATAGATTCGGAATCCAATCAGGTATGCCAGAATCTCAAAGATCATATGAGATGAGATTTCAACCGGACCTATGTGTAAGTTCCATGGCAATTGCAAATAGGGCTCCTTCTAAACGGGGAAGTTGGTGGGATCAAAGGCCTGCTGCAGTTTTTCCAAGCGTTCCCGCTTCCCATCTCTATATAGAAGGTTCATGGTTTCAAAGGGGATCATTTTCCCATCTCCCGACACCATGTGAACGCAGGATTTTTTAATGGCGCGTACGTCAAAATTCCAGGCGTCCATAAAGGCCATGATCACCACTCGGAAGACCTGCTTATAACTGAGAGTGGGGGCGGAAATACCGGGGATGCAACACAGCATTTTTTTCAGAGCGCCGGCGGTTCCACTTGCGGGCATGGCTGTTGAGTAGAGCTGAAAAAAGGCATCCCGCACTGAGGGCTCACCTTCAAAAACAATGGTGTTGCCCGCCTCGTCCAACAGGGAACTGGGATCTGTGAACTGGGATAAGGGAAGAAATTTCCCGTTTAATTTAAGGGCGTAACCCATGGCGAGGGCGTCGGGGTTACAGGGGACAGGGATGATATCCTGCTCCTTGAATAGGGTATGTTGATTGAGAATGTCCCGGCGCACTTCACTTAGAGTATAACGTTCCAGAGCGGGGTCTACCCCGTCAATGCGGCCCGCAACCTGGATGGGCTGAAAGGTAATACCCCGTATACATTCGTATTGTAGGGCAAAGTTGATGATTTCACCGATGTACTGATTGTTCAAGCCACGTTTCAGGGTAACTACCAGGGTGGTGGAGATGCCCTGTTTCTCTAAATTGGCCAGAGCCCGAAGCCGTACCTTTGTGAGATCGGCCCCCCGTAAATTGAGGAGAACGTCTGCCTCCAGGGCGTCGAACTGGAGGTAAACCTCGAATCCCGGCGCGTATTGGGCGAGGCGTTTTACAAAATCTGGTTCGGAGGCGAGGCGGACTCCGTTGGTGTTTAACATGAGATGACGAATGGGGCGGCGTCGTGCGGCGTCTAATATCTCAAAAAATTGGGGATGGATGGTAGGTTCGCCCCCAGATATTTGAACAATATCAGGCTCCCCTTCCGATGCAACCACTGCGTCCAATCGCTTCTCAATCTCCCATAACTCCAAATGACGACCAACCTCTGGTCCCGATGCGCTGTAGCAAGTGGGACAACGTAAATTGCAGCGGTCGGTTACTTCTAAAACAGTTAAACAGGAATGTTGTTCGTGGTCTGGGCAAAGGCCACAGTCATAGGGACATCCATATTTGGTTGGCGTATGGAAATGGAGTGGAGTTTCTCCTGGCTTTAAACTGTTTCTACAACGGAGGTAATAGGGGATATCGGTTGAAATCAGAACATCCTGGCTGCCGTGACTGGGGCACCGCTTGCGCATGATTACTTTTTCGTCTTTGAACAGAATCTTGGCGTCTACACGTCTGAGACAAAAACTGCAAAGACTGGTAGTAAAATCGAAATAGGCATAATCCCTTGTTGGCATGGACAGGGCTCCCATCGTTTAGAATTGGAAAGAACGCGTCGGACCTCCTGATTCTAAACCATGAGCCCCACAATCTTACGAGTCTTTTTTCAAAAGATGGGCCAGACCGGAAAAGGGTTGATGGGTAGTTAGAGGTTCTGAGGAGTCGTTTGAACCCGAGTCCGTGCTATAAGCGTCTGCTGCACCATGCCTGGCATGCTGGTTTTCATGACAGTACATGCATAACAACTCCCAGTTGCTTCCGTCTGGCGGGTTGTAGTCGTGGTTGTGATCCTTGTGATGCACTTCCAATTCGCGCAGGTTCTTATTGGTGTATTCCTTACCACAGTGACCGCAAACCCAGGGGTACATTTTTAAGGCTCGCGCCCGATAACCCTTCTCACGTTGCGCCTGCTCTCGTCTTGCCTCTGCAACAATTCGATGACTGTCTCCATCCCTTCCACTAATATGAGACATGAACCCTACCTCGCTTGTTTCCTATTTTTGAACTGAACTCAACCCTGATCGATTATTGTAACATCCCAGCATGGAAACTGCACAGACGGGATTAGACCAAACCCATGAATCTCTCAGAATCTCTCATCATCAAATTCCTTGAAGATTCCAAGGCCGCCATCCCATGCATCTATGATAAACTCCAATTACATTACATCCGCGGAGGTATGGCATGCCCATTCACCCCTTTCAACCCATGCAGGGAGACATACAACTCCTGAATATCAACTCTAAAGCCATTGCCAATAATATGTTGGGTGATCCGGCATTGCGGCAGGTTGGGGTTTATCTCCCTCCCGGTTACAAGACCAGTGAGGAAGACTATCCGCTTCTGGTGGATCTTTCAGGTTTTACGGGTAGCGGGCTTCATCATCTGGGCTGGAAATGTTACGACGGCACCGTTCCCCAACGAGTGGAACGACTTGTGCGGGAAGGGAAAATGGGAGATGTGATTATTGCCTTCCCAGATACCTTCACCAGCTTGGGCGGCAATCAATATGTGAACTCTCTGGCTATGGGGAACTGGGCGGATTTCCTTATTTTGGAAATGTTGCCGCTTATTGAAAAAAGGTTCCGGGTTCGCTCCAATTGCCGTGCTGTTTTTGGAAAGTCTAGCGGTGGATTTGGTTCTATTTATCATGGTCTCAATTATGGAGAAACCTGGCAGGCAGTTGCTTGTCATTCCGGAGATATGGCTTTTGATCTCTGCTACATCCCAGACATGCCAGCCACCCTCAATCGCCTCGCAGATTTTGACCGGAATTATAGGGATTTTCTGGATTATGTAGATGCGGTCCCCAAATTGAAGAGCAGCGACATGCACGTTTTGATGACCCTTGCCATGGGTGCCACCTATGATCCAGACCCCAATGCCTATAAAGGCGTGCGTCTCCCTGTTGACCTGTATACCTGTGAAATAATTCCGGAACGCTGGGCGAAATGGTTGGAATTTGATCCGGTTCTTCAGGCCAGAACCTCTGCCGGACAGGCCAACTTGCGTGAACTGTCCGGCATTTATGTGGATTGCGGATTTAAAGATCAGTACCGGCTTCACTATGGTTCACGTCAATTATCCGCGGTTCTGAAGAAAACGGGTATTACCCATTATTATGAGGAGTTTAACGATAACCACAGCAGTGTGGACTACCGCATGGACACCTCCCTGCCCTTTCTGTACCATGCCTTAACCGGTTAAATATTTCTTAATGAGGTCTGGCCACCCGCGGTCGAGTCTTTACAAAGGCCGCGAAGAGTGTTGGGATAACCACAAGCACCAAAACCGTAGAAGCGAGTAGCCCGAAAATAAGGCTAATAGCTAGGGGAATCATAATTTGGGCCTGCAAACTACGTTCGGCCAGAAGAGGTAGAAGACCGGCAATGGTTGTGAGGGAGGTGAGAAGAACCGCTCGAAAACGGTCTCGTCCAGCACCCCGTGCCGCCTCTTCAACCGTTGCCCCCTCTTCTACTCTATTATCGATAAAGGTAACCAATAAAATAGAGTCGTTTACAACTACGCCCATGAGGGAAACAAACCCCACCATGGACGGCATGGTAAGTGGATAACCCAAAAGGAGATGACCCCAAATTACCCCGATCAAACTCAGTGGAATGGCTGCCATGACAATGAGCGGTTCGCGGTAACCGTGGAACTGGAAGCTGAGTAGAATAAACACACCGAGAAGGCCCATGATCATGCCCCGTCTCAGGGAAGCCCCCGTTTTTCCGGCTTCGGCAGATTCCCCTTCCTGGTCTACCTCCAGACCTGGAAATTGAGCCTTGAGTTTGGGCACCGCCTCAGCGAGGAACAAACCATTGAGCTCACTGACATTGGTTTTCTCGGAATCTACATCACCCCAAAGAGTTACGGCAGTTTGTCCATCGTAACGGATGATCCTGCTATATCCTCGAACATCCGTTTCCAAACGGGCGACAGTGCCCAGAGGGATTCGGTCCCCGCCGGGTAGGGTGATATGGAAATACTCCAGGTCGGCCATGCTGTCGCGATCCATTCGAGGCAGACGCACGTCAATTTCAAAAGATTCAGAACCAACTTGAATTTCTCTAGCGGTCACGCCGAGATAGGCGCTTCTCAACTGGTTGGCCACCATGGCGGCGTTGATGCCCAATCCAAATGCGCCTTCCCGCATATGAATCCGAACTTCGGGTTTCCCGGGGAGCAGGTCGTCTTGCAGATCGTATACCCCGTCAAATCCATTAAACCACTGTTTGGCCTGGTCTGCAACCTTCTCCAATTCTGTTAGTTCAAGGCCGTGGAACCTATATTCAATGGGATTGCCCGTAGGGCCCACACCCGGTTCGGTATAAGTGAGACTCACCACGTCAGCCGGGTTCCCCACCTTCTCACGCCACAATTGTTTGATGCGTTTAATGGTTCCAACCCGTTCCTCCGCGCTTAATAGATCAACGCTTACGGTGGCGATATGGGAACCGCTCACTCCGGCGTCTACATTGGTGTTGAATTGAACATTGATATTTTTAATGAGATCCTTGCCTTCCGGCTGGAGGTGGGCCAGTTCTTCATTAATTTCCTTGAGGGCCAGAACCGCACGGTCAACCAGGGCCTCGGTTCGTTCCAGGGGAGTTCCCTGTTGTAATTGGAGTCGAGCTTCAACCACGTTACCGTCAATACTGGGGAAGGCCTGAAATTTCAAGACACCGCCCGCTAACATGGAAATGGAGACCAACATGGCCAAAACCACCAGACCCAGGCTGAAAAAACGGTATTTCACCGACAGATCCACCAGTTTACCGAACACATTTTCCCGCACCCAATCGAGCCGAGCGTCAAACCGTTTCCGAAACTTACCTTCTCCTTTTTCACCCGCATGGGTATGTGCGAGATGATTGGGCAGGATAAAAAATGCTTCGATGAGGCTAACGGCAAGAACCGCAATGAGAACAATGGGCATGACCTTTAGAATTTTGCCAATATTTCCGGACAACATGGTGAGCGGACCAAAAACGGCAACGGTGGTGAGGAACGAGGAAATAACTCCTGCCTTTACTTCCGAGACCCCTGCCACCACAGATTTCATGGCATCCTCTCCCCTACTGAGATGGGATGCCACATTTTCTGCAATAACAATGGCGTCGTCCATGAGCAGACCAAGTGCAAGAAGTAATCCCACCATGGTAATCATGTTAATGGACATGCCAAGTGCGGGTAGAAAGAAAAAGGCACCCAAAAAAGAGATGGGCAGGCCCAAAGTTACCCAGAAACTTAGCCGCACGTTCAGGAACAACCAGAGGGTGAAGAACACCAGGAGCAGACCCTGCCAGGCATTTTTGACAAGCATTTTGAGACGATCTTTGGTAATAGATGTTAGATCGCGGGTTAAGCGCAACGAAACCCCAGCCGGGGCGCCTGCCTGTTCCATCTCCACGAATTTTTCTACTTTATTATATACGGTTAGGGCATCCTGATTGGTAGTTTTCTGAACTCCTAGAAGAGCGGCACGTTGACCGTTGAAAATGATTTTATCCTCGTCCAGTTCAAAGAGGTCGGTTATTTCCGCAATGTCGCCCAACCGCACCTCTGCCCCTTTGGTTCCCCCAGCAATAACGAGATCTTGAAAGTCCATGGGGTTTCGTCGTTCTTCAACGAGGCGCACCACTACCGAGGCATCTTCTGTTTCAAGAATCCCTGCTGGCACGTCTAAACTCTGGCGTGAAACCACGTCGGCAAGGTCGGCTGGATTAAGGCCCAATTCCAATAATCGGGCAGCTGGAACTTCTATGCGAATTTGTCTCTGAGAAAAACCCTGTAGGTTCACAAGAGACACGCCGTCTAAACGGAGGAGCTTTTCTTTGAGGTTTTCGCTATAACGCTTGAGATGGGTGGGGCTCATGTCGCCCGTAATGGCAACGGATACTACCTGTTGGGTGTCTCCGGAGGTGTCGGTCATGGGCTTTTCAGCCTGTTGGGGGAAATCATCGATGGCTTCTACTGCGGTTTTGATTTCACTGAGGAATTTTTGGAAATTTCCACCTTTTTCCATCTCGATGGAAACGGTGCCCATATTCTCCTGAGCGTTTGAAATCACCTCATCTACATAGGCGATTTCTTCCACAACATCTTCAATTCTTCTACAAATAGCGTCTTCAACTTCCAAGGCTGTTGCGCCGGGGTAAATGACACGAACCTGAACCACAGGGTCGATGAAGTCTGGGAAGGTCTCTCGTTTTAAATTGGGCAGGGAGAAGATTCCCATTGCGGCGAGAAGGATCATTAACAAATTGGCGGCAGTGGGGTGTTTGGTGAAGAATAGGATCATCGAACGCCTCCTTCACCAAGAGCTTCCCGTTCCAATCCCGCTCTGACTGCTTCATCGCTAATGGGATTTAACAACATCTGGTTTACAGCGGGTGCCAAATCGGAAACAACAACCCGCTCGCCAGGCGCCAGGCCTTGGGTTATTTCTGCAAATGCGGTCTGAACGGCACCAACGGTTACTTCCCTAATTTCAAGTCGGTTATCTGAGTCTACCAGGTAAACCTTTCCACTGTGGAGGGCGGATCGAGGAATGAGTATAGCATTCCTGGCCGGTCCTCTTACTTCTACTTCGCAGAGCATGCCCTTTACCAGGGGCGGACGTTTTCCGGGTTGAACCATTCGGTAGGAGTCTTTTACCGATACAATAACGCCCACGGTTCGGGCTCCGCTGTCCAGCCCTGCGCTGATTCGGCTGAACTGGGCTTGCCATACGGCGTCTTCTCCCATGGCCTTTAATCGCACGATAGCGCTAAGTCCCATTTGATGAAAGACTTCAGGGGTTGGAATCTGGCCTTCATGAATGGGGTTGTTGGCAATGAGACCGCTCATTTTATCTAAAGCCAGGCCTACTTCTATTTCGGCTGTCTTAATGCCGTCTACTTCAACAATAACAGAACCAGGTGCCACGGCCTGTCCCAGTTCTACATTCCTGACGGCAATCCTACCTTCATAAGGCATACGGATGATCGTCTGCGCCAGACGTCGCCGGGCGTCTTCAAGCTGTGCCTGGTTTTGTAATAATTGAGCTTTCAGTTGGTCTTCTTTGATTGGCAACAGGCTTAAATTATTGCTTAAACTCAGTACTTGAAGCTTTTGCCGCAAAACCTCACGCTCCGTCTGTTCCATAACCGTTTCAGAAATGGAGCCTTCGCTTACCAGGGCCAGGTTCCTGCGGAAGTCGCGCTCCAGAATGCTGAGATTCTGTTTTTCCAGGTCCAAGCTGAGCCTTACATTTTCCTGTTCCAGCTCCAACTCTTTAAGTTGAGCCGTGACACCCTGAATTTGGGCGTTTGCTCGGGTTACGGCAATGTCATATTCCAGAGGGTCAATTTTCAGAAGCACGGCACCCTGCTCAAGGAGCGCTCCGGTTTCAAATGCGGGGTTCAATTCAACCACCTTGCCGCCAACCTCTGCAATGCCGCGCCACATGCGACCGGGCTGAACCACGCCATAACCCACGGCACGAGGCGTCATCTGAGTTTGCAATGCTGCAACAACTCTCACGGAATAAGGCACTTCAGCTACGTCCTGGCGGTTGGGTTCCTTTTGGGATTTAATAGCAAGAACCAGGATGGCGATCCCCAACAGAACCGGTGGGATGAGCATGAATTTGTTGGTAAAAATAGTCTTAATACGGCTCATAACGCCTCTCCTTCACGGGTAACTTTTTCTGTTTTACGGTCCAGGGCAACTTCCAAATTGGTCAACCATGCCTCTCTTTCTGAGACAGGTAGGAGCAGGTCGTAATAAGCAAGGGTTCTTTGTAATAGGAAGAGATTGGCTAAATGGGAATAACCGGCAAGCGCGCTCTGACGACTCTGGGTCAGATCTTGATCCCGGGCTTCCAAGAGCTCTAAAATAGAGGCCTTGCCCTGTTCGTATTTGTTGAGAACAATGCCCAGATTCCGCGCGGCGCGATCCGCGGCTCTCCTGGTTAACTCTATAGTGGGCAGGGATGCGCGAGCAGCGGCCAGGGACTTGATCAAGGTTTCGTTAACGGTTTCTTTCGCAGAGGTTTCTAGATAAGTGGCCTGACGTTCCTGCGCACGAAGTCTTCCCAACTCATGAACTCTTCGACCCCCATTGAATAGAGGGATTCCTGCATTCAATTTCAAACTCCAGGTTGCTGAGTTGTTTACGGGAAATAATGGGGTGGTGCCCGTTAAAAATTCCTGGTCCAAAACATCTTGATAACTGGCCTGAAGGGAGACGCTTGGCAGGAAGAAGGATCTTTTGGCGCTGCCCACCCGCATTTTAGCAATTAACTCCCGATTCCTGGCCGCTTCTATGTCGGGAGATTCGGCTCTGGCCAGGGTCATGAGATGGTTCTGAAGATCGTTGCCTGGTTTTTCCAAGAGTCTGTTCCAACGGGGATCCAGGAACAGGGTATCGGCTGGGGTTAATTGATGGGGTTCTATAAACCATTCAACGGTAGGGTCTAATCCAAGGAGTCCCGTGAGACTGGCACGGGCTGAGGTAACCTCTGCACGTGCACCATAAACGCTTCCCAATTGTTGCGCTTCCTGAGATTCCCAGCGATAAACCTCTTCGTTTCCACCCGACCCCAATTGGAGCCGGATCCTGGCCGTTCTGAGATTCTCACGGGTTAGTTTCAGGTTCTCAATTTCTATGTCCAACAGGGCCTGATTAGAGAGTAGCCCGAGATAGGCATTTGCCACGGCGTGTACGGTATCCAGTTCACTACTTTTCAGTTGAGACTCTGACAAGACCAGGTTCTTTCTGGCTATACGGGAGTTGGTAAAATGGGCGTCATTGAAGATGACCTGTTCGGCCTGAAGTGATGCCTGTTCGAGGGTTTCGGGAGAGAAACCGGCTTCTACCCGAGAGTTGGTGGGGTCGTTGCGTTCATAGGAGGCGCCGGCAGATAATTGGGGCAATAGATTGGCGTCGGTCATGCGGCGCTCGTATTTAATGCTCCTTGTTTCTTCTCGCCGGGCGGCCAGATTGGCATTGTCTGAAAGGGCGGCTTCTACAGCGTTTCGAAGGCTTAGTTTCCGGCCTCTTTCCAGTGCGTCTTCATGAAGAATATCGGCAATGAGCCGTAACTCCAATTGGGGCTCCACACCCAGAGCAAGGGCGGTTTTTCCGTTGATGGCAAGCCTTTCACCCATGGCCAACCAGGTGGGAAGATTATGGGCCGCATCTCCCCCAATGATGGCTTCTACATGTTCAGCCAGTCTTTGGGTTAGACGTTTTTCCGCTTCGGTCAAGGCTCCGGCAAAGGCACCCCGTTCCAGATCTTCATGGCCCAACATGGCGTATACGGGAATCTTCTGCTTCACTAGTGTTTCCAAGAGGTTGATCCGGTTTGTTCCCTCCAGGTGGCGGAGCGGTCCCAGATAGACCGGGCCCTTAATTGCGTTCAGATTCAATGGCGCGTCACCTACCCCAAGCAGATGAGCCTTTATTCCCAAAATATTGCAGCGTTTGGTGAGTTGTTCTTTGAGACTGGGGTTCTCCAAAAGTTGGTCCCACACGAGGACAGTGACTTCTTTGAATGGGGTTAATTGCTGAAAAAGGGTGAGGTCTCTACTTGTCCGTGATCCAAGGTCCACGAAATTTACGTTGTTTTTTCCGGAACGGCCCATGGCGTCACGGTTAATGCCAAAAAGTGAGGAGTCATGAACCATTCCAGCAACAACGGGTATTTGCCATTCCGTTTTAGAATTGAGGGCAGAAAAGGCGATCTGAACTCCAAAGGTTAGAATGATGGAGGCTTCTGTATTGGATGCCCGTTTTAAGATGTCCTCTGGCAACTCTGCAGAAACAGGTTCCATCCAAATCGGGTTGACTCCAAAGCTTTCCAACTCTTGTAATCTGGCTAGAACCTTGTTGGCCAGAGCCTTGTCATTGGAAGAGTTGGCAATGATTGCAATGGAAACCTGTTGGGGTTGTTCTACAGCATGTAGAAACGAGAAGGCAAACATAACGACGACCATTACCGGGTATTTATTCATGACTCTGCTCCTTCCCCTTCCTGACTTGAGAAGCCTGCGATGACCTGGTCTTCCAGGAATTTGATGAATTCATCCAGGGACTGATTTTGTGATGAAAAAGGCATGGCACCCCCGAATGGAGACATCTCAGTCAATTTTGCTCTTAGACCGGCTGTGATGTGGAAAAAGGCCACGCTTGAGATAATGTGGAAGTAGGCAAATACCGGGTTGAGCACTCGCAGCACGCCCTGTTGCTCCCCTCGTTTCAGGATACCGGCCAGGATCATAACAGCTGCAGGTCCATGTGGTGGCGGCGCTTCCATGTGTCTGGCACCCGTTGAAGCCTCAACCAGAAAAATTCGAGGGAGTTCAGGGTATTCACTCGTTAACTGGCCAATGGTGCGCACGAAAAGCCGCAACTGAGTGAGAGGGCAATCCTCCTGGGCCAGGCTATGTTTCAACCGGTCCAAGAAAGCTTTTCCAAATTCCTCAATAATGGCCAGGAACAGTTTGTTCTTGGACCCGAAATGGTAATTTATCAAGGCCTTGTTCACCCCGGCCCTGCTGGCTATTTCATCTACACGCGCCCCATCAAATCCCTTTTCCGAGAACACGCTCCTCGCTGCGGTCAGCAACATTTTGCGTGTCTCCTCTTTTTTCTTTCCAGATGGTTTAGAACTGTTCATGCCGTCTCCTCAAAATGGTATGAAAGGCGTCGCCTGCTCAAATTTTAAACAGGTGTTTAAAACATACGTTTAAAAGGGAGAATAAGCAAGGGGTTTCAATACACAAAGTAGCTAATTCCCTAGTAAAATAAGGGTTGGAAAGAAATAATTTTTGGTGAGTTTCTTTTGGGGGGGCGTGTCATCCAGCAAAAACCGACCAATTTCCGGGAGGCATTGTCAAATTCCTGGTAGTTCAACAGAAGCAAGGAGCATTGACCATGTCCTCGGAATGATGGGGAGCAATCCCAGACCAGACCGGGCAAAACCTGTCTAGAAAACGAGAGTGAGACTGTTAGGCATTTTAGAATAGACGGCTGTCCTGCAATCTTATCTACAATAATTGTGTAAGGTACTGGGGCATCTGTTCAATTTACAAACCCGGACCACACAAAAAAGGCTGAATTTCGCCTAAAAAAGCCTGGAAGACAAGATAGGTGTAATTGAACATAGAAGTCATTAAATTACAGCTGTCTATGCAGA
>Ga0316189_10004862_pt1 | contig 12879 bp, 7 predicted proteins | sample LowCovwburrow_MG_FD_204930 | JGI IMG/M metagenome (GOLD analysis project Ga0316189, IMG submission 204930) | Coastal sediment microbial communities from Maine, United States - Lowes Cove worm burrow | ecosystem: Environmental > Aquatic > Marine > Coastal > Sediment | place: USA: Maine... | reverse complement strand
CCAGATATCGAAATCGAGTTGGTGGCAGAAACCCGCCGTACGAGCCTGTCCAAGCGTGAAGCCGATATCGCCATCAGTTTCTCGCGTCCTGAAAGTGGTCGCCTGATTGCCTGGAAGCTCTGCGATTATCGCCTGCGCTTATATGCGACCCGGGATTACCTTACCAATCATCCCCCGATAACTCGCCCCGAGGATTTGTCCCGGCACGGGTTTGTTTCCTACATCGAAGATCTGATTGAAATGCCGGAACTTCGATTTTTCGACAATACGATTAAAAATGCGCACGTCGTGTTTCGCAGCACCAACGTCAGCGCGCAGTACAACGCGATACTCGGCGGTCTCGGCCTCGGCCTGTTGCATTGTTTCATGGCGCAGCGGGAAAACAGGTTGCAAGTGGTTCTACCAGAGCAGATTTCAGTAGAGCGTACCTACTGGTTAGTCGTGCACGAGGATCTGCGCCATGTTGCGCGTGTCGATGCGGTTTGCATGTTTCTAACCAGGTTACTGAGCGAAAACGCCGCACTGATGATGGGTATTTAGCGCCGCTCGCCGCGCAGTTGTTCAACTCTTTGCTGTAATAGCTCCGGAGTTACGATTTCGGCCGCGATTGGATCTCCGGCTACCAGTTCGAGACGGCTAAATATGCCACGCGGGAGCAGGCGACTCATCGCGTTGCCGTGCGCGCGGCTGAAAAAGCTGCCCCAGAGGCCACGCAAGGCCAGTGGTATCACCGGGACCGGGTCCCGAGCAAGGGCCTTCATCACGCCGGGTTTGAAAACGTTCAACTCGCCATCATCGGTAATCTTGCCCTCGGGGAAGATACAGACCAGTTCGCCCTCGCTTAGTGCGGCACTGATCTGGCGAAAGGCATTTTCCATCATCCCCCTGTCCTCTTTCGCACCGGCAATGGGGATGGTGTTTGCAGTCTTGAAGATAAAGGAAAGGATCGGTAACTGAAAAATCCGGTAATACATAACGAAACGCAGTGGGCGTCGAATACTACCGGCGAGTACGAGCGCATCGATAAAACTGACATGATTACAAACCAGGATCGCAGGGCCCTCATCGGGAATTTTATCGAGATCGGTTTTATCGACTCGATACATGGTATGCACCAGCAGCCATATCAGCAGGCGCATGGCGAACTCGGGGATCAGTTTGAAGATGAACAAAGCTACCGCGGCGTTCATTAAGGACATGATGAGAAACAGCATCGGAATCGAGACTCCGACCGACAGGGCAAACAATCCGTAGGCCGATGCCACCACCATAAACAGCGCGTTCAAAACATTGTTGGCGGCGATGATTCGCGAGCATTTGCTGGGTTCGCTGCGCTGCTGCACCAGGGCATACAATGGCACTATGTAAATACCTCCTGAAATACCCAGCATGACGATATCGAAACAAACTCTTAAACTCGAGGCTTGAGCGATGAAGGCGCCAGGGCCGATCAGGTCTGCACCAGCGCTAGCCATCCCCTGGTTGAAGTAAAGATCGATACCAAACAGGCTCAGGCCGAGTGCGCCGATGGGGACCAGCCCGATCTCAACCATGCGACCGGATAGTTTTTCACAGAGAAACGAACCGACGCCGATACCGATGGAAAAAATCGCCAGCAGTAAAACGTACACCTGTTCACTGCCACCGAGTTCGTAGCGCACATAATTGGGTAACTGGGTCACATAGGTGATGCCGAAAAACCAGAACCACGATATTCCTATGATCGAGTAGAACACGGTTCGATTTTCACCCGCGTCATGCATGATGTTGACGGTTTGGCGGAATATGTTGAAACTCAGTTTGAGTTCGGGGGCGGCAGCCGGAAGTGCCGGAATGCCCCGGCTGACCCAGTAACCTGCACAGGCGGTGAGAACCACCGCGATACTTATTGCCGCGTAGCCCAGGCCTATAATATAGACACTGGCGATCAGACCAATCAGGATTGCAAGAAAAGTTCCAAATTCGACCAGGGCATTGCCACCGACAAGTTCATCGGATTTGAGCGCCTGCGGCATGAGGCTGTATTTAACCGGGCCAAATAACGTCGACTGCGTCCCCATTAAAAACAGGATAGCAATCAAGAGTACCGGGCTTTGCAACATAAAAGCACATGCCCCGAGTAACATGATCCCGATCTCGAGTAGCTTTATGCGCCGGATCAGCATCGATTTCTCATGCTTGTCTGCAAGTTGACCGGCAATTGCGGAAAATAGAAAGAAGGGCAGAATAAATAGCAATGCAGCGATATTGACCAGGGCGTTACTCTCTGCTTGCGTAACGCTGGCTGCCTGGAAGGCGATAAATATGGTCAACCCGTTTTTATAAAGATTGTCGTTAAATGCCCCCAGCAGCTGGGTCAGGAAGAATGGTCTAAACCGCTGGGTGGATAAAAGATTGACCGACTCGGACATAATGAACTCTATGTTTGATGGTAAAGGCTAAATGAATGTGTCAGCAAGCGCAATTAATTCCAAAATGAGTTATTTGAACAGGCGAGTACAGCCAGGAGCAAGATTGCTTACGAATGACTTAAGCCATTAAGCAGCGCGCTGCATGCAGACTAAGGGACAGTTCCGGGGTGTGTTCTCGCTATGATGGCGCCGCCTGGTTTTGCGCCTTCGCCGGCGACGCTGAAGTGAATAAAAAAAGATCACCACAGCAGTATACTTCCTGCGAATTAGCAGAAAAACCGACATTGGTAGCTATATTAAAGACTGAGTTAAGCCAAACAATAATAAACCTGCAATGACAAAACAGATAGTGATGAGAAATAACCGTAGTTTGACTCCTGTGACGGGTGTCACGGTCAGATACGGCGCGAGCCTGTTGTTCTTCAAACGGAGCAGAAAATCCGCCCCGAATAGACTATAAGACATCACAATGTGTGTCTGGTTTGAAATAGCATTATTTGAATGCCTTTAATTAAATCCCTGTTAAAACGCGACTGGTTCATCGGACTGGTTATAACCCTCCTGTTTCTGATGATTGCAGAAGCCGGCTGGTTTACCGCGCTCGACCGGCAGGCCTACAATCTCGGGGTAAAGTTTTCTGCCGGCAAGGATCCGCATGAAGATATTGTCGTCGTTGCCATCGATGACAAATCTTTGCAGGCGCTAGGTGCCTGGCCCTGGTCGCGCGACGTACTCGCCGAAACCACACAGCTGTTAACCAAGGCCAAGACCAGGGTGGTCGGTTTTACGATGCCGTTCGATACCGGGCAGTACGAAGCCGGCCTGGATTCGTTGGCTGAATTACGCACTATTTTGAAGAAAGAGAAAAAGCTGAGTCGACGCGTCAACAAGGCGCTGCGTGTCACCGAGTCGACTTTACACGGCGATGATAATCTGGCGGCGACTTTCAAGGCGGGTGGTCGAATAGTACTGGCGATGCCGTATATACCCACGAGCGAGCCACTGCCCGGGTTAAACCCCTCGCTGCCCAGGTATATGCAAAGGTTTGCCCTGACCAAGGTTACTGTGAACGCTAATAGCAAGCGTGGATTTGGCTGGCCGTCGCCGCATGTTACCAGGGCCGCCGAGATCTTTCCGCCAATTGAAAAACTGGCCAAACGCGTGGGCGGGGTCGGTGTGATCGGCTTTGCCGAGCAATTGAACAGTGAGCCGTTAATCGTGCAATATGGACGGGAATTTTTACCTTCGTTCGCCTTGATGCTGGCGACCCGCAGCAAGGGCATGTCAATGCAGCATATCGAATCCAGAACTGGTATCAGCCCGATGCTTGGTGGAAAAGAACTGGGTGCGGATATTGATTTCAGAATATATCCGCGTTTCTATGAGGCCAAAGACGGCAAGCCGGCATTCAAGATGTATTCGCTAATCGATGTACTCGACGGCAGCGTGGCCACCGGTGTTTTCACTAACAAGATTGTAATTGTCGGCCTGACGTCGCCGCGCCTCGCGCAGCCGCGGCTAACCCCGACCGGACAGGCAATCTCACCCACCCTGGCGAGCGCTCATACTGTGTCGAGCCTGCTCAACAATGAACAGTATCAATTACCCGAATGGGCCGGCTGGGCACAACGTGGCGTAATTGTCGCGCTTGGTATTTATCTAATGCTGATAATGGGCCGATTTCGAACCAATACCGCGTTTTTTCTGAGCCTGTTTTTGTTGCTAATGATATTCAATGCGCATTTTGTACTGATGAGCTCCCAGTCACTGTGGCTGCCGATGATGACGGCTGTGGTGATGCTGATCATCGGCCATTTGCTGCTCGGTACGCGCCAGGCCGTGAACTTGCGTTTAAGCCAGGTAAATAGTGATCTGTCGGTGGCGAACCGGCAGCTTGGTCAGTCGCTGCAGACACAGGGAAATCTCGATCAGGCATTTGAAAAGTTGCGTGCCTGCCAGGTCGATGAGTCGCTACTCGGACAGGTCTATAACCTGGGTCTCGACTATGAACGCAAGCGTCAGTTCAATAAGGCGGTGGCAGTGTTCAAGTTTATCAGTCACCACGATGCCAAATTCAACGATGTCAATGATCGTATTCAGCAGAACCAACAGGCGTCAAATACCGTGGTGTTGGGTGGTACCCGGGATATCACCGGTCCCGGGCCGAACCTGATTTCGAGTAAAGAAGGCTTGCAGAAACCCAAGCTGGGCCGCTACCAGATTGACAGTGAAATCGGGCGCGGCGCGATGGGTATGGTTTACCTCGGGCATGACGACAAGATAGGTCGTACCGTGGCAATCAAAACCATGGTGCTGGCAGACGAAATTGAAGACGAAATGCGCGATGAGGTAAAAACCCGCTTTTTCCGTGAAGCCGAGGCCGCCGGCCGGCTCGACCATCCCAACATCGTTACTGTTTACGATGTCGGCGACGAACAGGATCTTGCCTATATTGCGATGGACTATCTCAAGGGCAAGGACCTGACGGCTTATAGCACTGCAAAGACGCTATTGCCGATCAACCAGGTCTGGGAAATTATCATGAGCGTCGCTGCGGCGCTCGATTATGCGCACCAGCAGCACGTCGTGCATCGCGATATCAAACCGGCTAACATTATCTACGACAATAAAAAAGGTATTGCCAAGATTACCGATTTCGGTGTTGCCTGTCTGACTGACGCGAGTAAAACCAAAACCGGTACTGTACTCGGCAGTCCTTATTACATGTCGCCGGAACAGCTCGCGGGTAAACGGGTTGATGGACGTGCCGATCTGTTTTCACTGGGTGTGACGATGTACCAGATGCTATGCGGGGAATTACCATTCCAGGGCGACTCCATAGCTAACCTGATGTACAACATTGCCAATGAGAAACATCCGGATATCCGCCGTTTCCGTTCGGACTTGCCGAACTGCGTCAACAATGTGATCAACAAGGCGCTACAAAAAGAGGCCAAGGACCGGTATGCGAGCGGTAAGCAGATGGCGGCATCGATGAAACGCTGCCAGGAGCATATCAAGGAAATGAACGCCGCCTGAAGCAGGCTGTACTCGAGTTTAAGCGCCTGTTTTACGCGGTGGCAGACCGGTGTGTTGCGTCAGTATTCTCCCCTTGCTGGGCGCTGAAGATTTTTCCTGGTAGCTGTTCTTGCGTCGCGGGCTCTGGTAGTTGCTGGTATCGCGCGGCTGGTAGGCGGGAATTAACTGCTTTTTGCCATTGCCAATCAGGTCTTCCCGCCCCATCGCCTTGAGTGCTGCACGCAGCATGGGCCAGTTCGCCGGGTCATGGTAGCGCAGAAACGCCTTGTGCAAGCGCCGTTGCTTTTCACCCTTCGCGGTGCTGACATCTTCACTGTCGCGGCGGATACGTTTGAGCGGATTTTTACCGCTATGATACATTGCCGTTGCGGTCGCCATCGGCGATGGGTAAAAGTTCTGCACCTGGTCGGCACGAAAACCATTTTGCTTGAGCCAGATGGCGAGATTCATCATGTCTTCATCGGTGGTACCTGGATGGGCTGCGATGAAGTAGGGAATGAGGTACTGTTGCTTGCCCGCTTTACGGGAATATTTCTCGAATAAAGCCTTGAACCGATCGTAACTCCCCATACCTGGCTTCATCATTTTTGATAACGGGCCCTGTTCGGTATGTTCTGGCGCAATTTTGAGGTAACCGCCGACGTGATGGGTCACCAGCTCTTCGATATAGGCTGGCGATTCAACCGCGAGGTCGTAACGCAGACCGGAACTGATCAATACTTTCTTGACACCTTCGATATCGCGCGCCCCGCGGTAAAGTTCGATCAGGGACGAGTGATCGGTATTGAGATTTTCACATATCCCGGGATATACACAGGACGGACGTCGACAGGCAGTTTCAATCGCCTTCGACTTGCAGGCAATCCGATACATATTGGCGGTAGGCCCGCCGAGGTCGGATACCACCCCGGTAAAACCCGGCACCTTGTCGCGCATGACCTCGATTTCGCGCAGAATCGAGTCTTGTGAGCGGTTCTGGATAATGCGTCCCTCGTGTTCGGTTATCGAACAGAAAGTGCAGCCACCAAAACAGCCGCGCATGATATTGACCGAAAAGCGAATCATTTCGTATGCGGGTATACGTGCACCACCATAAGCCGGGTGGGGCACACGCGCATAGTCAAAGCCGAACACATAGTCCATCTCTTCGGTGGAAAGCGGGATCGGCGGCGGATTAAACCAGATTTTCTGGCCGCCCTGATTTTGCACCAATGCGCGCGCATTGCCGGGATTGGTTTCGAGATGTAACACGCGGCTTGCGTGGGCGTAAAGTACCGGGTCGCGACTGACATCGTTAAACGAGGGCAGGCGCACCACGGTTTTCAGACGTTGCGCGAGCTTTTGTTGAACCTTCGCCAGCTTGCCCTCGAGCCGTATATCGGCACTTGGCGCCAGGTCGTTGTCCGGGCTGGTATCGCATACCGATTGGTCAATGATCTGGTAAGGGTTCAGCGGATTCTCTACCCGTCCGGGTTTATCCACGTTGGTCGAATCGATTACGGTCCAGTCGGGCGGCAGGTCCTTGATGAAGAATGCGGTACCGCGTATATCGGTGATACTGTCGATCGCGTCGCCCCGGGCCAGCCTCTGCGCTAACTCCACCAGCGCGCGTTCGGCATTGCCATATAACAGGATGTCGGCTTTGGCGTCAGCGAGAATCGAACGTCGTACCTTGTCCTGCCAATAATCGTAGTGTGCGATGCGGCGCAGTGAGGCTTCGATGCCGCCGATAACAATCGGCGTATCGTTGAAAGCCTCGCGACAGCGTTGTGAATAAACGATGGAACAGCGATCGGGGCGCTTACCACCGACATCATCTGGTGAATAGGCATCATCACTGCGGATTTTCCGATCAGCCGTGTAACGATTGATCATCGAATCCATGTTGCCGGCGGTGACGCCGAAAAACAGGTTGGGTTTGCCCAGCGCCTTGAACGGTTCGGCTGACTCCCACTCTGGTTGGGCGATGATGCCGACGCGATAACCCTGTGCCTCGAGCAGGCGTCCGATGATCGCCATACCGAAGCTAGGATGGTCGACGTAGGCGTCGCCGGTGACAATAATGATATCGCAGCTGTCCCAGCCGAGGCTTTCCATCTCCGCTCGCGACATCGGTAAAATCGGCGCCGTGCCGAAGCATTCCGCCCAGTACAGCGGATACTGATTCAATGGTCTGGCCTGGGAGCTGAGTTCGATTTGCATGGTGATATCCGGATAGGGGCGCGATTCTACCCGATTCAGCCAGTATTGTTTAGGCATCAGGGATGATTAGCGTAACAATCACCTTGTTTTACCCATAGCGGACACTCAGGCCGTACCCGTAATTTAGCAGGAGCCCCTATAATGCCGTCCACGGAGTACCCGGATAACGAAGTACAGCAGACCCGGAAGGAGCATGAATGATTCAAACTGAAGAAATGGCCAGCCAGCAAAATTACCGATTGAATGTCGGTATTATGATCGTCAATCGCGAGCAGAAAATTCTTGCCGGCGATGCTTTTCACTATCCAGGTGAATGGATGATGCCCCAGGGAGGGATTGATCATGCAGAATCAGCACGCGATGCCATGCAAAGAGAGCTTTACGAAGAAACCGGATTGCAAACACAGCAGGTCAGGCTAATTCGTGAACACGATGCGTGGCTGCAGTACCTGTTTCGAAAACCGCAATACAAAGACGACATCTATTATATCGGTCAACGGCAGAAGTGGTTTTTACTCGAATATAATGGACCGTTACCCGATGCTACAAATGTTAAAGAACAGGAATTCAGTCGATTCGACTGGGTCGATGCACAATGGCTGGTCGAACAGATCCCCCCTTTCAAGAAGGAAGTATATCGGACTATTGTGACGGCCTTCAGTCCATTTTTCCCCTGAGAATTACTAGTGTTTTAATCTGCGCCTGATTAAAACAGACAGGGGGTATTATGAACGCTATCGCAGGTTATTCCGGTAGCCTTGCGGAAAACGAATAGTCCACATGGCCTAGGTGCCTGCCGGTGTTCTCAGGTGCACCGGGAAGATGCGCTTTTCTCGTGTCAACCGGCGGGATGTCTCGTACTGAGCCAGGTACTCCTCGCGCATTCGCTGCACAACTTCGGGATACTCCGCAGAAATGTCCCGGCGGACTATTTCCCCTTCCTTGACGCGGTAGAGTTTGGTTCTTTCCGATGGTGGCGAGTAGGGTTCGTAGTCAAACACGAAGCCGTCCCGGATATAGAGTCCGGAGTAGCGTTTGCCGCTCAGAATACCGCGGTCACGAGCCTCTTCACGCAGCAGGCTCATTCCCATACCTGCATAGTTGTGTTGTCCACCCAACAGGTCAAGGGTTGTTGGAATTATATCCACATGGCTGCCTGGTGTATCGAGCTGTTCTTCCCAGCGGTTCCTGTGTGGTTGCAAAACCGGGCTGTAAAAGATGAGTGGGACGTGGATTCGTTCGAAGTAGCCGGAGCCGAAGGTAACACTGGTATGATCGCCAACGATCACGATCAGGGTCTTGTCGAAATCTGGCAGGCTACTGCGGAGCTCGGCAAAGAAATCCTCCAGGCTCTTATCCACGTAATGAAAAGTGTTGAGCTTGCGCTTGCTAAATGGAGCGGGAAAACCCTCCGGGATTGACCAGGGTGAGTGGCTCGTCGATGTCATTAGCTGAGCGGTGAACGGACCCGGCGAGGATGACAAAATCTCCACGGACTCTGACAGGAACGGACCGTCAAAGACGCCCAGGGCATTGCTGGTCGGTTGCGTGGTATGACTGTCTCGCAGGCGGCTCTCGAAATCCGAGAAGTCGTAGGTATTGAATCCCTGGTTACCCATAAAACTGGAGAAGTCGTCCGAGCGATGACGAAATGCCTGCAGAAAGTAATGACTATAGTCTTTCGATCCGAGAATCGCGGGCAGGCTGCCGAAGTGTCCGTTCACTTCGTAAGCGACAAAGAACTCGGTTTTTATCTCTGAGAAGGTCTTGGGGAGACTGGTGGCAGTAGCGAAAACAGAGCCATCTGTTGCGTCGGCGCTCTGAAAGATATTGTTAAAGTAGAGCGACTCCTGGCTGATTCGCTGCAGAAAAGGCATCACCGGACGATCCTCGGCAACGTGATGGATCAAGGAGTCGGAAAGTCCTTCTACCTCGAGAACGATTACGTTTTGGATGCCCAGGTCGTTTGGAGACGAAACTTGACGAAATAGAGGGTAGTCAAAATCGGTAGGTGTAATCCCCTGTATTTTCAAAGTACGCTGCAGAGCCTCCTCCGGGTCCAGCTCGCCGGCACGCAGGCCCTGGCTACCAGACCGCAACAGGCCGGCCAGGTTCGCAGGTAGATAATATCTTACCAGGTCGTGCACGGGGTTGATTACGCTCTGGTTCAAAAGGTAATTGTCGAAACGCATGTAGTACTGGCTTGCGGTGGGTATCACCACCCAACCGAGGGGCCAGTCGTTCTTCTTGATAGCCAGTGGATCCAGGTTGGTAAGCAACAGGAGCGCGAGCGTCCACTTAACTGCGCGTCGGCGTTGTGGCCCGTCAAACTCCTGCGCTGTTTGCGTTGCGCTACGGGATGCCCGGACCGCCAGGGTAAGGAACAGCAGTGACCCGATCAACAATGCCGCTGCGAGGGCGCGATGTTCATAAATGAAAGGTTCGATCGCGAGGTAAATCTGGTCCGGTCGAGTCAGGTTTGCGATTAACATCTCCCAGAAATGCTGATTCCGCTCGGCATAGAAAAGAATATTTGAGAAGCAGGCCAGGCCGTGGATCCAGGTAATAGCCCACAAGGCAATCCGTCTCCGGCGAGGATACCAGCGGCCTGTTATGATTGCGGGGAGGGCCATCAGGAATAACTCGATTCCCAGCAGTGCCAGGTCCAGGCGCAACCCGTAGAGCAGAATTCGCAAGGCCTCTGCAGACGAATTTACGGCGGCGAAGTTTGCCAGGAAAGCGACGCGGTAAACGGCAAACAGCACCAGGTTCGTCACGACGAACCACAGTGGAATTTTCAACTTGTCAGTGAGCCAATTTTCCATGGGAATAGGTTATATGCGCACCTGGTTACGCCATCTACTGCGCGAATGAACAGTTGGTTGTCTTTCAGGTATAGATGCCGGGAACTCTGGGATTGTTAACTTTGCCAGTGCCACACTACCGTGGAGAAGGCTGAAACGACTTTTGGGTAAGATGGACCGACATCGATCAGCAGGATGGCGGAGAGTATCTGATAAGCAGTATTTCGTGTCAACCTCAGGCAGGGCTTTCAAAGTGTTGCATCGATCAGTTGAATCCAACACCAATAACGGAAGCCGACTACCGGTCGCAAAACCTCCAGCCCAAGGCAGGTAAAAGCGAGCTTTGTTGCAGGTTTTCGCTTGAGCCCATGTTGAATCATTCAAAAGGGACCTTTTTGACTCTGTAAAGTCATCGAAAAATGCCAATTATTTTGGCTAAGTATCTGTTTAATATATTTTTGTCGTGCTGCTAATGGTTTTGACTCTCAACCAACCTAGTAGTCGAGGTTGAGGCGTAATGTATTCGGTCCATGCCTGCCGCATATCGGCTAGCACGGTTCGCACATACCGTTTGTCGGTTAATGGGTTTGGCCCATACCGTTTATCGGTTAATACGGTTGCTAGCCGCAATATCTCGGAAATCTGGACTATTTTTATAGAGTGAAATAACTAGACTTCCTGCGACCAGACTTGCTAACGGGAGGTAAATAATAATTAAAAGGTTACACCAAATGGACAGAATACTATTAGTCATAGCGATTGCATTTCTTTACAGCTCGGCTTCATTCGCGGTAGATGAGGATCGAGTTTTCGAGGGATTTCAGTACTCCCTGGTTGCCTACGATGAAGACGGGTTTGACGGGGCTCTGTCAACTCCCTGGAATGGTAAATACGCACAGCTTACAAATGAAAGTATGACTATCGAAGAAAGATCGCTAGATGGTCCGCTGGATCGCAAAGTAAGCTTTGCGGAAACAAGTATTGGTTTCGGAGTTGCTCCCTTTTACGATTCCCATGGCGTTTTCCGTAAAAGTAGTAGTGACGACAAATCTACTTATATCGCCGTAGGTTTTATCATAGATGAATTGGCCATGGATGAAGCTGGTTGGTCAGACAGCAGGGACGATAGCGTATTTTCCTATGGTTTTGGCATAAACAACTCGTCATACAATATCGAATACATGATGTCTTTGGATGAAGACAATCTCAACCTCTCGGCAATAAGCATGGGCTTTACTTCAGCATTTTAAGATATCAGCGGTAGTTCGGTTAAATCGGGTTTGTGATTTTTATGATTCGAACACGGCAAGCGACTTTGCCAGTCACGCCCTGCTCAGATCACTTCGAAAAAGAACAATAATGGTATGGGTGCTACTGCGACAGCTACTATTGAAATGAAAGCGTAGAAAGAAAAATTCTACTCATACCGGCAATGATACCAATGCATCACCGGAGATTTCCTGTCGCATCAAGACCTGACAGTAAATTCCATTCCCTGATATGACTTCGTATCGAGTATATAAATATCAAATGCTGGAAATGGAATCGATAATAATTCTGGTGTCGCGGGCATCGCCCAGACAATAAAGTTAATGCCAATCAGGGTGCCTGGATTAGGCAGCGGCACTTCCTACGATGTTACCCAGGGCATCCGGTATTCTGCCCGGCTGGCAAACGATTCCGGCACGACTTCCCCAAAGTCGGCAGATATTATTAACCTGAGGTCGGCGGACCGGGATTTAGTGGGGCCCAACAAGACGCGATAACCGAGGCCAGGAATGCGGGGGTTACTGTTATCGCGGCGGCAGGAAGCCAGGGCTCGAATCAAGTGTTCTTTCCTGCTGGTTACCAGGGAGTTGTTTCTGTTGGCACAGTGGATTTCAATAAATCACTCGCCCCCTATTCAAACTATGGCGGTTCGATCGATGTTACAGCCCCCGGTGGTGACATGTCAGTCGATCGTAATGGTGATGGTTATCTCGATGGAGTATTGAGCACCATGGCGAATGACTCTAGTGGCGGTCGTGAACCGGTTTACCGGTTTTATCAGGGCACCTCGATACCAAGTCCAACCGCAATGATAATTATTGATATAGCTTGATTGATGCCTTGAAAGCCGTAGAGCAAGCCACGGTGCTGGCGATGGGTAATTCTCCGCCAACGGTGCTGATAGTTGGGTCTTACCCGGTTGACGTTAAACGCTGGCAGTGGAAATTTAGTCGGTCATTGCCCTTGATCTGCGTCAACGAGAGAAATTTCAGAATTGTTATATTTCGATTCGAAAACAGCATAACCAATCATATTGCACAGTTTAGTGTGTAACTGAAATTGAAAAAAATAGTCGATAGTCATCCTGATCCAGAACTGGCTATACAAATATGTAGCAAATCCAGTTTAAAGGAAACTATCTCCAAACTATCAAT
>Ga0316189_10004861_pt1 | contig 12881 bp, 10 predicted proteins | sample LowCovwburrow_MG_FD_204930 | JGI IMG/M metagenome (GOLD analysis project Ga0316189, IMG submission 204930) | Coastal sediment microbial communities from Maine, United States - Lowes Cove worm burrow | ecosystem: Environmental > Aquatic > Marine > Coastal > Sediment | place: USA: Maine... | reverse complement strand
TCTTTTGCTTTAACAGGTGTAATATCGAACAGCGGATATACATCAAATAAACTCATAATTGTTCTGTTTTTATAGTGTTAATTTTATTAAATGATGTAACCATGCCTTGAATTAAAGACGAGCTTAAACCCTTGTGTTCCATTTCATTTAAGCCTTCAATGGTACACCCTTTTGGTGTGGTTACTTTGTCTATTTCTTCTTCCGGATGGTTTCCTGTGGTAATTAATAAACTAGCAGCACCTTCGCAGGTATACATAGCTAATTCTTGAGCTGTTTGGGCTTCAAAACCTAACTGTATTGCTGCTTGTGTTGTGGCTCTAATTAATCGCATCCAAAAGGCAACACCACTAGCACATACTACTGTTGCTGCTTGCATTTGGTTTTCGGGAATGGTAATAGATGTTCCTAATTGATTAAAAATAGCTTCTGCAATTTTAATGCGCACAGCGCCTTTTGTGTTACTACATAAACAGGTCATTGATTTCCCTACTGCAATAGCAGTATTTGGCATAGCACGAATAATATACTGATCTTGTCCAACAATACTTTCCATTTTTGATATAGAAAATCCTGTAATTGTTGAAACTAATACATGATTTTCGGTTAACAAAGGTTTAATACCGTTTAAAATAGATTTAAAATGCGCAGGCTGAATGGCAAAAATAATGATATCTGATTGTTTTACAGCCTCATTATTATCAGTGGTTAAAAACACATTTTTATACCCTTCAAATTCGTTAATCGATTCTAGGTTTCGTTTAGTTAAATACAATGTTGTAATAACATTACTTTTAATCAACCCTTTTGCAATCGATTTTCCTAAGTTTCCAGTTCCTATAATAGCTATTTTCATGTTTAATACTTTTTTTGTCATTCCTTCGAAAGTGGAATTTCTTAATTTTTACTTTATAACGATTAGATTTCCGCTATTGCGGAAATAAAAACACATTCATTAAAAGAAATTTGCTTTTAGTTGAATACCTTCTGTTTCGTTAAAACCAAACATTAAATTCATATTTTGAATAGCTTGTCCGGATGCTCCTTTTAGTAAATTATCAATACAACTAGTAATTAATAGCTTGCCTTCGTGTTTATGTAAATGAACTAAACACTTATTGGTGTTTACTACTTGTTTTAGATGCAAATTGTTATCCGATACAAAAGTGAATTTTGCATCTTTATAATAATCTTTATAGAGTGTTATGGCATCTTCTAAACTCCCATTATAGTTGGTGTAAAGTGTCGCAAAAATACCTCTTGAAAAATTACCGCGATTGGGCATAAAAACAATTTCAGAAGTGAAACTGTTTTGCAACTGTTTTACCGATTGATTAATCTCCCCTAAATGTTGATGCGTAAAGGGTTTGTAATACGAAAAATTATTATCTCTCCATGTAAAATGTGTGGTTTTAGATAATGAAGTTCCTGCTCCTGTTGCACCAGTTACGGCATTTACATGCACATCGTTTTTTAATAATCCGTTTTTTGCTAATGGCAATAGTGCTAATTGAATAGCAGTTGCAAAACATCCAGGATTCGCAATGTAATTTGCTTTTTTAATAGCTTCTTTTTGTAATTCTGGTAAACCGTAAACAAATGTCTTTCCGTTAAAAACTTTATCTTTTTCTAATCTAAAATCATTTCCTAAATCTATAATTTTAGTAGTTTCAGAAAAGGTATTACTTTCTAAAAATTTCGCTGAATTTCCGTGTCCTAAACACAAAAACAAAACATCAATATTCGGGTTAGTAGTGTTAGTAAATTTTAAATCTAAATTCCCAACCAAATCTTGATGAATATCACTAATCTTATTTCCAGCATTCGATGTGCTAAACACAAAATTAATTTCAGCTTTGCTGTGGTGCATCAATAACCTAATTAACTCTCCTGCAGTGTATCCTGCACCTCCAATAATTCCTACTTGTAGCATAATTAGTTGTTTACTTGTTGATATATTTTATTTTGATTTCCTAGAATTTTTATAAACCCTTTGGCATCATCTGCTGTCCATGCTTTGTTTTCTTCGCCATAACTACCAAATTTAGCACTCATTAAATCGTGATTAGATACAATACCGTCTAAAGAAAAATGATAAGGCTTTAAGGTTACAGTTACATCACCACTTACTTTATCTTGACTGTTTTGTAAAAAAGCTTCAATATTTCGCATTACAGGATCTAAATACTGACCTTCGTGTAAATGCATGCCATAAAAGCTAGATAAATATTCTTTGTGTTGTAATTGCCATTTAGTAAGCGTGTGCTTTTCTAATAAATGATGTGCTTTAACAGTTATTAATGCTGCTGCTGCTTCAAAACCAACACGTCCTTTTATACCTACAATGGTATCGCCTACATGAATATCTCTGCCAATGGCGTAAGGTGAAGCTAAATTATTTAATACTTCAATATTAATTTCTGGATCGTTCTCTATACCGTTTACAGCAACCAATTCGCCTTTTAAAAAGGTTAGTGTTACTTTTTCGTCTTCGGCATGTTTTAATTGCGATGGATATGCTTCTTCTGGTAGTGGCTTTTCGGATGTTAGGGTTTCTTCACCTCCAACACTAGTTCCCCAAAGCCCTTTGTTAATTGAATATTTTGCTTTTTCCCAAGACATATCGATACCATTACTTTTTAGGTAATCAATCTCTTCTTGTCTGGTTAATTTTTTATCTCTAATAGGCGTAATAATTTTAATATTTGGTGCTAAGGTTTGAAAAATCATATCGAAACGCACTTGGTCGTTTCCTGCGCCTGTACTACCATGTGCAATATATTCTGCGTCTATACTTTTAGCGTATTCAACAATTTCTATAGCCTGAATAATACGTTCTGCACTTACAGAAAGCGGGTATGTATTATTTTTTAGCACATTTCCAAAGACTAAATATTTTACTACTTTTTGATAAAAGGTAGCAATGGCATCAATATTTTTATAGGTACTAACACCCATTTTATAGGCATTACTTTCGATTGATTGTATTTCTTCTTGAGTAAATCCACCTGTATTTACGCTCACTGCATGTACATCGTATGCTTTCGATAAACTTACGGCACAATACGATGTGTCTAATCCGCCGCTGTATGCTATTACTAATTTTTTCATTCGTTATTTTTTTTCTTTTTTAAGAACAAAGTCTCTTTAATTTTTTTTAATCTATTAAAGGTCTTTTCTTTAATTTGTTTAGTTACTTTATTTTTAACTTTTTCTGGATCGTATAACATGCCTGTACACAAACACAATTTTCGGTTTGTTCTTGTTAGAACATCGTAATTTTTACAAGTTTGACAGCCATCCCAAAAAGATTGGTCGTCGGTTAACTCAGAAAATGGTACTGGTTTATACCCTAAATTGCTATTTAATTTCATTACTGCTAACCCTGTGGTAATACTAAATACTTTAGCATCTGGAAATTTTTTTCTAGAATGCTCAAAAATTTTGTTTTTAATTTTTTTAGCCAGACCAGCGCCTCTATAGTTAGGATGTACAATTAAACCCGAATTGGCAACATATTTACCATGCCCCCATTTTTCTATATAGCAAAAACCCGCAAAGGTTTTCCCGTCTAAAGCAATAACAGCATTACCATTTTCCATTTTGGTAATAATGTAATCTGGTGTCCGTCTAGCGATACCTGTACCTCTAACATTTGCAGATTCTGCAATAGTATCACAAATAGTTTGTGCGTAAATACTATGTGATTTATCAGCAATAATGATATGCATTATCTATGATTTTATATGATTTGATTTTGATTTTTTTGTTTTTTGAAAAAGCTGAACTGGACTCACCTAAGTTCAATGAATTATTAGATACCCTTACGGGCGACGTAGAAAATTACAGCGTACAACATTTCTATTATTTGAATAAATAATTGTTTTTTGAAGTTGTAAAGTAAAATTTGATGTAAACATGATAAAAAAATAAAATTAAACGTAACGATTATAAAAGCTAAATTGAAGAATTAGCGACGGCGGTTGCGCAAGCGCAAACCGGGAGAAAACGTACGTATTTTATTTTTCTTTGAATTCATTGGTGTAAAACTATAAATTAAATTTTATTAACAGCCCTAGTTTCTCTTTTTTTTTAAAATAATTATGAAATTTTATCTAAAACCCGCATTTTGTTTTTAATTCCTCATTTGTAAGTGATTATCTTTTAAAATATCATTTTTTAAGAAATAGAAAAAGTCAAGATACATTCAATGTCTACAAGATATAATCGGTGCTTATAAAATTAGATGTTTTCTTATCTAACAAAGCTTCTAATATAGCATTGTTATATGCGTTATCTTTAGATGCTACAAAGGTTCTTATCGAAAACGAACGAAGTGCATCGTGTACGCTCAATGTACCGAAAGCAGAATCTTTTCTTCCTGTAAAAGGATATACATCGGGTCCACGTTGGCAAGAACTATTCAAGTTTACTCTGCATACTAAATTAACCAAAGTATCAATTAGAGGAGAAAGTGTATGGATGTCTTTGCCAAACAAACTTACTTGTTGTCCGTAATTTGATTCTGCCATATCATCCAAAGGTTTATCAATATCGGTAAAAGGCACGATCGGAATTACTGGTCCAAATTGTTCTTCTTTAAACACTCGCATATCTTTTGCTATTGGGTATAATACAGCAGGAAATATGAAGTTTCTAGAGGTTTCACCCCCTTTTTTGTTTAGTTTTTTTGCGCCTTTTTCTAAAGCATCATCAATTAATTCTTGAATGTATGCTGGTTTATCAACTTCTGGAAGTGGCGTTAATTTCGCACCTGCTTCCCAAGGGTTTCCAAAATTAAGATCATCTACTTTTTCAGAAAAGCGCTTATTAAATTCATTGACTATAGATTCGTGAACATATAAAACTTTTAATGCAGTACAACGTTGCCCGTTAAAGGATAATGTTCCTGCAATACATTCTTCTACCGCCAAATCTAAATCAGCATCAGGTAAAACAATGGCAGGGTTTTTTGCTTCCAAACCTAAAACCATACGCAATCTATTCCCTTTAGGGTGTTGTGCTTGTAAGGCATTAGCAGATTTGCTGTTTCCAATTAAAGCTAATACATCTATTTTGCCAGATTGCATAATTGGTGTTGCCAAAACACGACCACGACCATATACAATATTTACTACGCCTTTTGGGAAACTATTTTGAAACGCTTCTAGTAAAGGTGAAATTAATAAAACACCAATTTTTGCAGGTTTAAAAATTACGGGATTCCCCATAATTAAGGCTGGAATAAGTAAGGTGAACGTTTCGTTAAGCGGATAGTTATAAGGCCCTAAACACAAAACGACACCTAATGGTCCGCGACGAATGTGCGCATTAACACCTGAGTTTTTCTCAAACTTTGCCGAGTCTCTATCTATTTGTTTATAGGCTTCAATAGTATCATAAATATAATCTACAGTTCTATCAAATTCTTTTTCAGAATCTGGAAGATTTTTCCCTATTTCCCACATTAAAAGTTTAACAACTTCCTCGCGTTTGGTTTTCATTTGTTGAACAAATTTTTCCATACAAGCAATTCTATCTACCACCTTCGTTGTAGGCCATAAACCTTGGCCTTTATCGTAAGCTGAACAAGCCGAATTTAAAGCATTTAAAGCTTCTTTTTCGCCTAATTGTGGAATGGTTCCTAAAAGCGTTGGTTTATAGTTTTCTGTTGAAGATATAGTCGAATAAACTTCTGCTGTTTCTCCTTCCCATTGTTTTAATTCGCCATCAACCAGATAGGTTTTTTGGTGTAAAAGAGATTTAATTTTAAAGGCTTTTGGGATTTCTGAAAAAGTCGTTTTCATATTTAAATATAGTTTTAAACTACGGCTAAAGTATTTAAATTTAAGCTCAAACATCTTTAAAAATGGAGGTTTATTTAAAGAAATATGATATTCTTAGCACATTAATTGCTTGTTAATATAATATTTATGACTCAAACGTTTTCGATTGTTAATTTTATTTAGAGTTCAAGCTTTATCGATTCTAATTTGTTGTTTATCGTTTCAAAGGAGTTGTCTGTTATAATAATTTTTATTTAGGGGTAAAATCCCTTTTCTTTTTTTTATATTTAGTTCTTAATCAGTCTTTTCAATATAATAAGTAACATATTCTTTTGAGTTTTATGAAACATTTAATTTCATTTTTAGCAATTACCATTATTCTTTTTTCTTGTAAGGTCGTAATCGATCAAAAAACCGAAACACAGGCAGAAGACTGGATTTATCTTTTTGATGGTACCAGTTTAGACGGGTGGCGTGCCTATAATGGTGATACCTTGCCTCCAGGTTGGATTATAAAAAATGGGGAGCTAACTTTTGATACCAAAAAACGTTTAGAAGTCAACCGCAAAGGAGGTAAAGACATTGTATATACAAAAGAAGAATTCGACAATTTTGAACTGTATTGGGAATGGAAGATTCCAGAAGGCGGAAATAGTGGCTTACTATATCATATACAAGAAGGAGATTGGGCACCGTACGAAGTGTCTCCAGAATACCAAATGCTAGATGATTTAAAATGGGAGGAAATCAATAAAACTACTTTAGAAGAGTGGCAGAAAACAGGAGCCGATTACGCTATGTATGTACCTGATTTGAATCAAAAAAAAGTAAAACCAGCTATGGAATGGAATACCTCTCGTATCATTTTTACAGCAGAAAAAGTAGAACACTGGTTAAATGGTAAAAAACTACTTGAGTTTGTACCTTGGTCAGAAGATTGGGAAAATAGAAAGAAGGCAGGTAAATGGAAAGATTTTCCAAAATATGGTACTTTTAAGTCTGGCTACATTGCTATTCAAGACCACGATAGCCCACTATGGTTACGAAACATAAAAATTAAAAAATTATAACTTAACTAATACGAAAATGAATAAAAGAGATTTTTTAAAGAAAAGTGGGTTGGGAGTTGCTGGCATTACATTAGCACCATCATTAATAATGTGTAAAGAAAAACCTGTAATAAAAAGCCGAATTCGAACAGCCCATATTGGTGTTGGTAATATGGGGCTTGCAGATCTTAAAGATATATCATCTCATCCATTGGTTGATGTTACAGCATTATGCGATGTAGATGCTAATTATTTAGCAAAAGCTAAAATATTATACCCAAATGCTATAACTTTTTCTGACTATAGAGACATGCTTAAAGAAATGGAAAATGATATAGATGCCGTTATTGTTTCAACACCCGATCATACTCATGCTCCAGCATCTATACTAGCTATGAATATGAGCAAATCGGTGTATTGCCAAAAACCACTAACACATCATGTCTCTGAGGCAAGAGCTATGAGTAAACTCGCTAAAGAAAAAAAACTAGTTACTCAAATGGGTATTCAAGTGCACTCTTTTTATGATTATAAATTAGCCACTTTATTAATTCAGTCGGGAATTATAGGAAAAGTACATACCGTACATGCATGGTCGCCAAAAAATTGGGGATTTGATGGTTCTATACCCAAAGGTAGCGACTCTATTCCCGAAACATTAGATTGGAATTTGTGGCAAGGGACTGCAGCAGAACGCCCTTACAAAGAAGGTGTTTATCACCCAGGAAACTGGCGTAAATTAATGGATTATGGGTGTGGGACTCTTGGTGATATGGGCGTACATATTTTTGACACACCATATAATGCCTTAGAGCTTGATGTACCAAAAACCATTAAAAACGAATGCAGGCAGCCTAATGGTTTTGGGTATCCAGAAAATAATATTGTTACCTATGAATTCCCAAAAACTAAACATACCACAGAAACTTTAAAATGGGTATGGTATGATGGCCCTGGAGCCCCAAAAGATCATGAAGATTTAGTATTACCTGGGGCAACAAAAATAGAGTCATCTTCAACCGTTGAAGAAAAGTCTATGGAAGATAAAATGTCGCTTGAAACAAAAACTGCAGGAGAAGGAACTTTACCAGATCAAGGAGCCATGTTTGTTGGCGAAAAAGGGCGTTTACTTTTGCCACATTTCATGCAACTGCCAAAGAAAATTGTGGATGGAAAGTATGTTGATATTTCATCAGAAATCGCAGCGATAGAAAAAGTAAATAATATGGGAAAACCCATTCGTGATTATGCCTCTGAAGGTCCAAAGCACTACCACCAATTTATAGATGCTTGTTTAGGAAAAGACACTTGTAGTGCACCCTTTTCTTATGCATCTCGATTAACCGAAACTATACTCCTGGGTGTTATAGCTGGGCGTTTTCCCAACCAAACACTACATTGGGATAGCAAAAAAGCAAAATTCTCAGAAGAAGAGGCTAATCAATATTTGGTTGGAGCTTACCGCGAATTTTAATCAATTCCTTTGGTTTTTAATAAGTTGCGTTTTTTTTAAATAAATAATTTGAATATGAAATACAAAGATGTAAATTTGCGTGTACGTACACAATTAAAAAAGCATATATGAAACAACTACAAATTAAGGATTTTTTTTTAGCTGGTTTTCTAATAATAAACCTAATAGCTTTTGAAGCTAACTCTCAGGCATCAAAAGGTGGGTGGGTATCTCTTTTTAATGGGGAAGATCTAACAGGATGGAAACAATTAAATGGCACAGCAAAATACAAAATAGAAAACAATGCAATAATTGGTGTTACTAAAACTAAAACTCCAAATAGTTTTTTATGTACTACCAAGAATTATAGTGATTTTATTTTAGAATTCGATGTTATAGTAGATCCATCTATTAATTCTGGGGTTCAGTTTAGATCTAATAGTTTTAAGGATTATAACGACGGAAGAGTACACGGTTACCAATTTGAATTAGACCCAAGCAATCGTGCTTTTAGTGGTGGTATTTATGATGAGGGCAGGAGAGGTTGGTTATATCCATTATCTTTAAATAAAAAAGGACGACAAGCTTTTAAAAATGGTATTTGGAATCGTTGTAGAATTGAAGCTATTGGAAATTCCATTAAAACTTGGATAAATGGCGTGCAATGTTCAAATTTAATAGACAATGTAACATCTTCAGGGTTTATTGCTCTTCAAGTGCATGGCATTGGTTCTAATGAAAGTAAGGCAGGAAAACAAATTAAATGGAAAAACATTAGAATTAAAATTGATAACTTAAATGAAGAGCGTTGGTCTTCAAATCCAGAAGTAAAAGAAATGAGCTATTTAATAAATATCCTCACCCAAAATGAGAAGGATAGGGGGTGGCGTTTACTTTGGGATGGCAAAACCAATACAGGATGGCGTGGAGCAAAACTAAGTCATTTTCCAAAATCTGGTTGGAATATTAATAATGGTGAATTAACAGTTTTAGCAACCGATGGCGCAGAATCTACAGGGCCTGGTGATATTATAACTGAAAAAGTTTTTAGCAGTTTTGAATTGGAGCTAGAATTTAAAATTACCAAAGGAGCTAATAGTGGTATTAAATATTTTGTTGATGCCGAACTCAATAAAGGGACAGGTTCTGCCATTGGATGTGAATTTCAAATTTTAGATGACAAAAATCATCCCGATGCTAAAAAGGGTGTGAATGGAAATAGAACAATTGGTTCTCTTTACGATTTAATTACAGCAGAGAATCTCTCGATACCTGGAAGAGGCAAACAATTTAAGGGTATTGGTAACTGGAATAAAGCAAGAATAGTTGTTAGAGGCGCTCATGTAGAACATTGGTTAAACAATGAAAAAGTGATTGAGTATAATAGACATTCACAAATGTTTAGAGCACTTGTTGCTTATAGTAAATATAAAGATTGGTCTGAATTTGGACAATGGCCAAGTGGTCATATTTTACTTCAAGATCATGGAGATACAGTGCATTATAGAAGTATAAAAGTTAGAGAGTTCAATTAAAAAATAATTAGTAAGGTGGGTTCAAATAGAAGAGATTTTATTAAAAAAGCAACTGTTGGAGCAGTTGGTGTTACATTTACTGGGGGTTTAACAAGTCTTACTGCTCAAAGCTATTCCAGAGTCTTAGGAGCTAACGATCATATAAATTGTGCTGTTATCGGTGTGCGCAATAGAGCAAAAGCCCATGTTATAGCTATTCATCAAGATTTAAATGCAAAGGTGCTTTATAGTTGCGATGTAGACGATACTATTTTAGAAAAACACAATGTTTGGTGTAAAAAAAACATTGGATATGTACCTAAAGTAGAAAAAGATTTTCGTAAAATCTTAGAAGATAAAAATGTTGATGCTGTTTTCATAGCGACCCCAGAGCATTGGCATGCACCTATGGCTATTTTGGCGTTACAAGCTGGTAAACATGTTTATGTAGAAAAACCTTGTAGTCATAACCCTTATGAAAATGATCTTTTAGTTGAAGCACAAAAAAAATATGACAAAAAAGTGCAAATGGGAAACCAACAACGCTCTGCTCAAACATCTATAAATGCCATAAAAGATATAAAAGCAGGGATTATAGGAAACGTTTATAAAGGAGAAGCTTATTACTCGAACAACAGAGGCTCTATAGGTATAGGAAATAAAACAGACATTCCAAATACATTAGATTGGGATATGTGGCAAGGACCGGCGCCAAGAAAAGACTATAAAGATAATATTCATCCATATAATTGGCATTGGTTTCGTAATTGGGGAACTGGAGAAATTCACAATAATGGCACTCATGAAATTGATATTTGTCGATGGGCATTAGGTGTTAATCTTCCCGAGAGTGTGACTTCTTTTGGCGGGAAATACACCTATAAAGATGACTGGGAATTTGTAGATAATCAACAAGTAACCTACAAATTTGCTGACGATAAGTTTATTACCTGGACTGGACATAGTAGAGGTGTTATTAAACCTAAAAGACTAGGAAGAGGAATTACTATTTATGGAAGCAAAGGTTCTATTCAATTAGATCGTAATTTTTATAAGCTCTTCGATTTACAAGGAAACCCTATTAAGGAAGAATTAGAAAAATCTGTAAGCGCTACAACGAATACAAGAGGAATTGGGGGACTAGATGTTAATCATGTTAGTAATTTCTTTGATGCCATACGAAAAGATAAAAGCCTTAATTCTGATATTCAAGATGCCAGCATTTCTACAATGCTGTGCCACTTAGGTAATATGGCACAAGATGCAGGAGATACTTTAAAAATAGACTCTATTACTGGTAAAGTTTTAAACAATGAAAAAGCCATGAAAAACTGGAAAAGAGAATATCATTCAGGATGGGAACCTAAATTATAAATGTAATTTTAGGAAATTCTATTATATACTAAGAATAGCGCTGTCCAATTATCTTTTTTCTGTATCTTGGAAGCTGATATTATCTTTAATACATGCTCAATTCAATAGCTATAAAATTAAGACATACCATATTTTTTTTATTAACGTCCCTACTAATAATTACTGGATGTAATTCTGTTTCCTACCATGAACCCATTATTTCTTTAGATAAATATCAAATTGAAGAAGGTTTTAAATTAGAAGTGGTAGCTTCGGAACCATTTATTGAAGCGCCAGTAGTCATGGATTTTGACAATCAAGGGCGCATTTGGGTTGTTGAAATGAAAGGTTATATGCAAAACCTTGAAGGGACTGGTCAAGATATGCCTAACGGTACAATTACAATTCTAGAAGATTTGGATAATGATGGCGTTACCGATCATTCAAAAGTATTTATAGATAGTTTGATACTTCCAAGAGCAATTGCTCATGTTTATGGAGGCCTTTTGTATGCAGAACCACCAAATCTATGGTTTGTAAATATAAAAAATGACAAACCTGTAAATAAAGTATTGGTTGACTCTTTATATTCTGATGGAGGAAATGTTGAGCATCAACCAAACGGTTTAATGATGCATATAGATAATTGGATTTATAATGCAAAATCCAATTTTCGCTACCAAATGAAAAATGGAAAGTGGATTAAAGAACCTACATCATTTCGAGGGCAATGGGGAATAACTAAAGATAATTTTGGGAGGCTATATTATAACAATAATTCTACGCAATTAATTGGGGATTATATGTTGCCTAACACAGCTATTAAAAACCCCTATTACAAACCCACCGCCACTTTGAATAAAATTTTAACTCCAAATCAAAGCGTATATCCCTTACATGCAACCTCTGTAAATAGAGGCTATCAAAAAGGCGTTTTAGATAAGGATAGTATTTTAATTAATGTTACTTCTGCATGTGGTCCATTAATTTATAGAGGCAATCAATTTCCTAAAGCATATAATGAAAACGCATTTGTTTGTGCCCCAGAAGCTAATCTGGTAAAACGAAACATTTTAACAATTGTAGATAACAAAATAACAGCTAAACAAGCCATACCAAATAAAGAATTTATGGCATCTACAGACGAAGGTTTCCGACCAGTAAATCTATTTAACGGACCCGATGGTAACATGTATATTGTAGATATGCATCGAGGCATTATACAAGATAAAGCTTACTTAACACCGTATCTACAAAAGCATTATGCAAATAAAAAGTTAGACACCATTATAGGAATGGGGCGAATATTAAAAGTGAGTAATGAGAAAAGTATCCCAAATAAAACCATTACAATAGAAAAATTAAATGTAAAGGAGTTAGTTAATTTGTTATATAGTCCTAACGGTTGGTTAAGAGATAGAGCACAGCAATTACTTATTTTTAAAAAGGAAAGCACTGCAATTCCACTTTTAAAAAAAATAGCTATTGATACAACAAATACTATTGCTCAAATACATGCGATACATACATTAAATGGATTGGATGTTTTAAATTATAAATTACTTAAAAGCATACTTTATTCTAACAGTAAAAGCGAAGTACTAAGTCACGCAGTAGTATTATTAGAACAATATGCCTCTTTAAATAATTTGTCTTCTGCACATGAACTTATAAATAATCTTCTTCAAAAAAATAATAAAAAAATTGACTTGTATATTGCTAGTGCTTT
>Ga0316189_10004860_pt1 | contig 12884 bp, 9 predicted proteins | sample LowCovwburrow_MG_FD_204930 | JGI IMG/M metagenome (GOLD analysis project Ga0316189, IMG submission 204930) | Coastal sediment microbial communities from Maine, United States - Lowes Cove worm burrow | ecosystem: Environmental > Aquatic > Marine > Coastal > Sediment | place: USA: Maine... | reverse complement strand
GATATGGGGTGGAGTCGACGTGTGAGTGACAATCGGCAAGACAGCAAACCGCTCCGATTGGCGCGAGCTCCGAGGCTCGGCTTGCGTGGTCAAAGCCCTCAAGTGCATCCGACCACATTTGCAAGCCGAGCCGTTCGACGTAACCCCGTGTCGCGCGTTGTTCCGAGCCCCGTTTGCTCGTCGACGACCCTACTCGCTCCGCCCGCTAAGCGTCCGGACATGCTTAACCAGCTCCGCAATCTGCTCCGGTGTCAGCAGCTCTCCGAACGCCGGCATCAAAGGCGGATTGCCGCCCGCGATCGTTCGCGCGATCCGCGCGTCGTCGATGCCGTCCTGCCAGGCAGCGCTCGCGAAGCTCAGCTTGACCTGCGGGCCGCCGCGGCCGTCGGTGCCGTGGCAACGCGCGCAGTTGCGTTGCCACAGAAGCTCGCCGACGGTGAGGTCGGGGCGGTCCTGTTGCGGGACGCGGTTGCGATCGATCTGATTGTCCGGAGCCTGCGCGTGGTCCGCGGGGGTCCAGACGCGAAGGTTCTCCGGTTCGCTCGAACAGGCCGCCAAAAACAGGCAGACCGCTATGATTCTGATCAACACCGCACCCCCTGTAGCCTATCCACCGATCAGGCTCATCCCGACGCGTTCATGCTCGTGCTCTTCGGGCTCGAGGAAGTGATGACCGCGGTCTTTTCCGGAAAGTGACCAGACCATCGCCCAGGCGAGATCGAGGTCGCTTCCGCCGGCCCGCATGATGTTTCGCAGGCTAATTGCGCGACGGGACGCCAGGCAGGCACGCACGTCGCCTCGAGCGGTGACCCGGACCCGATTGCAGGTATCGCAGAACTCGTTGCTGATGGGCGTGATGAAGCCGACCCGCTGCCCGGAGCCGTCGGAGGCGGCCATGTAACGCGCCGGTCCTTGCCCTTCGACCCCAGCGGGGTTCTCACGAGACACGCTATCTCCGAGGATCTCAAGCACATCGGCGGCATTCATCCGCATGCTTTGCGGCAGCTTCGCGCCCTCCCCGAGGGGCATCAGCTCGATGAAACGGGGCGTCACACCGAGCGACCATGCGAAGTCGACGATGCGCTGGAGCTCATCGTCATTGCGGCCCCGGAGCGGCACCGTGTTGAGCTTCACGTCGAGGCCGACGTCGATCGCGGCATGAATCCCAGCCAAAACGCGGCCCAGGTCCCCGCCGCGGGTGAGCTGGGCGAACCTGTCCGCCTCCAGCGTGTCGATCGACACATTCACCCCGAAGAGCCCCGCATCGCGCAGCGGCCTGGCCAGCTCGGACAGGCGCGTCGCGTTGGTGGTCATCACGAGCTGCTCGACCTCCGTGCGCCGATGCACGAGCTCGACGAGCCGAACGATGTCCTTACGCACCAGCGGCTCACCACCGGTGAACCGCACGCGTCGAATCCCGGCCAAGGCAAAGACAGAAACCAGCCGCGCAGCTTCTTCGAACGTCAGCAGGTCACGCCGGATCGCATGCTCGTCCTCCCCGCTCGGCGGCATGCAGTAGACGCATGCAAGATCGCAGCGATCGGTCACGCTGAGCCGGAGATACGTATATCGCCGCCCACGCGCATCCCGCAGAAGCGGGATCGAGTCGAAATCGTCGGGTCGCGCGGGCCAGTCTTCGTAAACGGCCGACCGGCTCTGCATCAGGGGAAGGCGGCGCACCGCCAGAGTCTAGAGGCCGGCGCCAGTCGGTCAACGCCCGCGTGCTCGCTTGACTTCACCTGGGCACGGAATCAGGCTCGTTCCTTCCACTGAATCACGATTCATTCTCAGGAGCTCAGCGCATGGAATCGAATGCAAAGCGTGTAGCGGTCGTCGCGGGCCTGCGGACGCCGTTCGCAAAACAACTATCGGCATTTCGAGAGCTCAGCGCGCTCGATCTCGCCAACATCGTCGTCTCGGAGCTCCTGCAGCGGGTCGAGCTCGACCCGCTTGAAATCCAGCAGGTCGTTTACGGACAGGTGGTACCTTCGGTGGAAGCGCCGAACATCGCTCGCGAGATCGTATTGGCGACTGGCATGCCGAAGAGCATCGAAGCGTACAGCGTCTCGAGGGCCTGCGCGACCAGCTATCAGTCGACGGTGAACATCGCCGAGGCGATTATGGCCGGCGCGATTGACACAGGCTTGGCGGGCGGCGCGGACAGCGCGAGTAACGTGCCGATCACCGTTTCGAAGCGTCTTGCAGAGGCGCTGGTTGCGGCGACCAAGGCGCGCAGCATCGGAGAGCGGGCGCAGCTCTTTGCCGGTCTTCGTCCCCGGGACCTAGTACCGGTAGCTCCTGCCATTGCGGAGTACTCCACCGGCCTCTCGATGGGCGAAAGTGCTGAGAAGATGGCCAAGGAGAACCATATTGGCCGAGCGGCGCAAGACGAGTTTGCCCTGCGAAGTCATCGGCTGGCGTCTGCGGCTTGGGAAGAGGGAAAGCTCGACGACGAGGTCATGGAAGTGTTCGTACCGAACCGCTTCGATCAGACGATTCGCAAAGACAACCTGGTTCGGGACGGCGGCACGATCGAAGACTACGCGAAGCTCAAGCCTGCCTTCGACCGCAAGCACGGCACCGTCACCGCGGGCACGAGCTCTCCGCTGACCGACGGCGCGAGCGCGTTGCTTCTCATGCGTGAAGACAAGGCTCGGGCACACGGCTTTGATGTCCTCGGATTCATTCGAAGCTACGCGTTTGCCGCGCTCGACCCTGCGGGCCAGCTACTGATGGGTCCCTCGTACGCCACGCCGATCGCCCTCGATCGGGCGGGAATCGAGATTTCGGACCTCGATCTCATCGATATGCACGAAGCATTCGCTGCGCAGGTTCTATCGAACACGCAGGCCTTCGAGTCTGCCCAATGGGCCCAGAACAACCTCGGACGCTCCGAGAAGATCGGCGACATCGACTGGGACAAGTTCAACGTGACCGGCGGCTCAATTTCGATCGGCCATCCGTTCGCGGCGACGGGAGCACGTCAAATCACACAGACCCTTCGCGAGCTCAAGCGGCGCGGCGGGAACCTGGCCCTTTGCACTGCCTGCGCTGCAGGTGGCTTGGGCGCAGCCATGGTCTTGGAGGCAGAGTAATGGCGAACGAAGGACTCAGCATCGAGAAGCGCGACGACGGCGTGGCCATCGTTCGCATGGACATCCCAGGCGAGCCGATGAACACGCTCAAGAGCGACTTCGTCGACACGTTCATGGAGGCCTTCAGCTCGATTGAAAACGACGCCGACATCAAGGCCGTCGTTTTCACTTCCGGCAAGAAGGACAGCTTCATCGCCGGTGCCGATATCACGATGCTCGAATCCGTGAGCACGGCGGAAGAGGGCGAGCAGATATCCCGCGAAGGCCACAAAGCCATGAATCGCATCGAGGCTTGCCCGAAGCCGGTCGTTGCGGCCATTCACGGCGTGGCGCTCGGTGGCGGCCTCGAAGTCGCCCTTGCCTGCCACGCGCGCGTGGCGACCGACAGCAAGAAGACCAAGCTCGGTCTTCCCGAAGCGCAGTTGGGCCTACTCCCCGGCGCCGGCGGCACACAGCGGCTGCCCCGACTGATCGGTGTTCAACCCGCCCTCGACATGATGCTCACGGGCAAGCAGGTCGACGCCAACAAGGCGCTGAAGCTCGGCCTGGTCGACGATGTCGTTCCCCCCTCCATTCTTCTCGAAACGGCCGTGGAGCTTGCGCTTTCGCGCGTCGGGTACGTGCCGCCAAAGGACAGCTTCATCGAGCAGCTTCGCGACAAAGACGCCGTGACCGAGTTCGCGCTGTCGAAGAATCCCCTCGGTCGAAAGATCCTTTTCGACCAGGCGCGCAAACAGCTGCACAAGCAGACGCGCGGGAACTACCCGGCGCAAGATCTGATCATCGACATCGTCAAGACCGGCCTCGAAGACGGCTTCGAAGCGGGCCTTGCCGCAGAGGCCAAAGGCTTCGGCCGACTGCTCACCACGCCCGAGGCGGCCAACCTCATGAGCATCTTCTTCGCGACGACTGCGTTGAAGAAGGACTCCGGCGTCGACGACCCCAGCGTGAAGCCCCGTGAGGTCAAGAAGGTCGGCATGCTGGGCGCGGGGCTCATGGGCGCCGGCATCGCCTACGTCACGAGCTCGGTCGCCAAGATCCCGGTGCGTCTCAAGGACCGGGACGCCGACGGCGTGCTGGCAGGCCTTGGCTACATCCGCGGCATCATCGACGGCCGCGTAAAGCGCAGGCGTCTAACCGACCGGCAGGCAGACGCGCTGATGCTGCAGACGACGGGCACCACCAGCTACCAGGGCTTCCAGGACATCGACGTGGTGATCGAGGCGGTGTTCGAAGACCTCTCCCTCAAGGAGAAGATGGTCCGGGACGTCGAAGAGGCGGGCCGGAATGACGTGATTTTCGCCTCAAATACGTCCTCGCTGCCGATTACGCAGATCGCGGGAGCCAGCAAGCACCCCGAGACTGTCATCGGCATGCACTACTTCTCGCCGGTGCACAAAATGCCGCTGCTCGAGATCATCGTCACCGACCAAACCGCCGACTGGGTCACGGCGACCTGCGTGGACCTCGGCAAGAAACAGGGCAAGCACGTCATCGTCGTCAAGGACGGCGTCGGTTTCTACACGAGCCGGGTGCTCGCGCCGATGATGAACGAAGCCGCGCACCTGGTCGCCGAAGGCGTGCCGATCGAAAAGATCGACACTGCCATGCTCAACTGGGGCTTCCCTGTCGGGCCGATCAAGCTCACCGACGAGGTCGGCATCGATGTGGGCGCCAAGGTCGGCAAGATCATGCTCGAGGCGTTCGGCGAACGCATGGGCGCTCCTGAGGGTATGAAGAAGCTGATGGAAGACGAGCGCTACGGTCGCAAGAACGGCCGCGGCTTCTACCTCTACGGCGACAAGAAGAAGGGCGTCGACGAGTCGGTCTACGAGGTCCTCGGCGTCACACCCAACAACAAGAGCATCTCGAGCCAAGATATCGCCTGGCGCTGCGCCCTGCAGTTCGTCAACGAAGCCTGTCGATGCTTCGGCGAGGGCATCCTCCGAAGCGCCCGTGATGGAGACATCGGGGCGGTGTTCGGTCTCGGCTTCCCGCCGTTCCGCGGCGGCCCGTTCCGCTTCGTCGACCAGGTCGGGGCCAAGGAAGTCCTCGGTCGCCTGCGCGAGCTGGACAAGCAGCTGGGGCCCCGGTTCTCGCCGGCCCCGGTCCTCGAAGAAATCGCCCGGAGCGGCCAGACCTTCCACGGCTCGGACCGGGTTCAGCCCGGCCAATCACGCGGAAACCACAACCACAACAGCACGAGGGCGACCGTCTAGCTCCTTATTTTTCCGGGGCAATCGGCTGATTCGCGGATAAGTCGCGACCTCGATTGCGCCCGGGCCCCGACCTCTCTATGATGGGTTTCGGTTGGGGGGCCGGAACAATGAACGAACGCGAGGCGTTGTTCGATTGTCCCCGCCAAGAACCGACCGGGCACCGAAGATGACGAGCGAATCACACGCGCAGAAGCTGCAAAGCGCAGCAAGAACGATCGCCGAAAGCCGACCTCGGCATCGAAGCGTGCTGCTGGTCGAAAGCGACCCGGATCTACAGTGGAGCCTGGCCCGCATGCTGACGGTCGACGGCAATCGCGTCGTCGGCACGAGCTCCGGCGATGGTGCCCTCACCGTGATCGAGCAATGGGACGCGGAGCTGGCCCTGGTGGCGTCGAGTTTGCCCGGTGAAAGCGGGATCGAGGTCGCTCGACGTCTCCGTGTGCAAAAACCCGACCTCTTGGTCATTCTGATGGAGGAAGACGCAGCGGAGCCGGTCCCGACGGCGCGCTCGACCGATGTGAGCGCCTATCTCGCCAAGCCCTTCCGCTTCGAAGCTTTGCGCGCTCTCATCGAGTCGCTCCAACTTACACCGGCCCCCGCGGAGTAGCCCTGTTAGGCTTCTTAGGTGTGAGGCGACTGCTCTCCGGATTCTGTTTCGCAGTGAGCGCGTCGCTCGTATTGGGCTCGTTAGCCTGGGGAGGCGTGAATGCCCAGTCCGCGCCGGGCTTCATCCACGTCGACGAGATTCGGCCGGGCATGAAGGGCTATGGCCTTTCGGTCTTTGTTGGCAGCGAGCCGGAGCGCTTTGATGTCGAGGTCATCGACGTCCTTCACCAGTTCCGGCCCAATCAGGATCTGATCCTCATCCGGACACCGCACCCGCTCCTCGACCGGGCTCGCGGCGTAGCCGGCATGAGTGGAAGCCCGATCTACCTCGACGGCCGTCTAGCGGGCGCCTATGCCTACGGCTGGAGTTACGGCATCGACCCGGTGGTCGGGGTGACACCCATCGCCAACATGCTCGCCGAGCTCGAGCGCCCTGTTCGACTGGAGATGTTCCCAGGCGCCAGGCCGCTGCGGCGTCGGCCGAGCGCCAAGACGACGCCACAGCGGCCCCCCAAAGAGCGACTCGCCGGCCTGCCTCCTTTCCGCGGAGAGCACGAGGTGGACGCACTTTCCACCATCCGCGCCCTGAAGGAGAAAAGCACTCTCACGCAAGCGCCAATCGGTCTTCATCGTGCGAGCACCCCCATCATGCTCGGTGGTCTGCATGACTCGGTCGCCCAGATGCTCGCCAAGGAGCTCGAACCGCTCGGCTTCGTAGCGACACAGGCGAGCGTTGGCGGAAGCTCCAATCGCGGTCCGAAACACTTCGAGCCAGGGGGAGCGGTGGCGGTACAGCTCGCTCGCGGCGACATCGCGATTACCGGCGTGGGAACGGTGACCTACGTGGACAAAGGGGGGCGAGTCCTCGCCTTTGGGCACCCGATGATGGACGCGGGCGCGACCGGTCTTCCGACGGCGACAGCGCGGGTCGTGCACGTCTTGGTGAGCCAGGCGCGCTCCTTCAAGATTGCGGAAGCGGCCCACTCTCTTGGAGCCCTGGTTCAGGATCGACAGCCGGCCATCGTCGTCGACCCAGACATCGAAGCGGCGCGCATTCCGATTCGGGTCAAAGTGAACGGGGTCGAAGGCGCCCCGAAGACAGAGTGGAACGTCGAGGTCGCAAGCCACCGTATCATTACCCCGACAATTGTGTTCACCGTGATCGCCAACGCGATTAAGTCGACCGCCGGCGATGCGACCGACGTGATCTTCCGGGCGAAGAGCAAGATCGGCATCGAAGGCCACGGCGTCGTATCGCTGGACGAGCAAGGTTTCTCACCGACGGGCGCGGCCAGCGGGGCTGTCTTCTCCCAGCTCCGGATGTTTGGATTGATGGAGGCGGCATTTGCCAACGCCTACGAGACTTCTCGCGTCACCTCGATCGACCTGGAGCTCGACCTCGAGATGAGCCGCCAGGTCTTCCAAATCTCCGATGCGTCCGTGGCATACGACGAGGTAGACCCAGGCGAAGAAGTGCCGATCTACGTTCGGCTCCGCCGCGTCGATCAGCCCGACACGATTCGCGCGGTGAAGGTTCGTGTTCCCGAAGCGGCGGCCGGCAAGACCGTTCGTGTCGCGGTGATCCCAGGCAACAACGTGGCCGTCGAACAGCCTCGGGCGCGCTCCCTCGGCGACCTGATCGAACGGGCAAACCGCCGCTATCCCGCGACCTCCATGGTCGTCGCGCTTCAGATGCCAACACGCGGCCTTCGTTTCGAGGGTCACGTGGTCGATTCACTTCCGGCCTCGGCGCTCAACTCGCTTCAACTGGTCAGCAGCACGGAAAACAGCAAGCCTTTCGTCACGCAATCCCGCACGGAAATCCAGATGCAACAGGTGGTCATCGGCGGCGCCAACCTCGTGCTCCGGGTCCGCGAAGTCGCGCGTGACCAGCTTCTCGGTGAGTAACGAAACGATGAAAAAGCAAAAGACCATTCTGCAAATCGCCTTGCTAGGCCTGTGCCTGGCCAGCAGCGCGACGGTTGCGGCCGTGGGCACCCAGAGCTTCGTGCTCGACAGCGCCGAGAGCTTCTTCAAGGGCGAGCTCGACGGTGCAGCGGTCGATTCCAATGGTTCGGTCCGGGCCGGTGCGGCCACTGAGCGAACTGCGCTCGAAAACGTGCCTCTGGCGTACAGCGTAGCGCAACGGCGGGATGTGACGTTCATCGGAACCGGGACCGATGGCACCGTCTACCGCGTCGATGACAAGAAGACCACGGCCTTCGCCAAAACCGGAGAGCTGCTCGTCTCCTCCCTTGCATTCGGCAACGACGGCGCCCTCTATGCCGGCACACTGCCGAACGGCCGCATTTACCGCATCGACCCGAAGTCCGGGACGACGAAGCTCTTCTCGAGCCCCGAAGGCGCCAAACACATTTGGGCACTTCACTACGACGAGAAGCGCGTGCGATTGATCGCGGGAACCGGCCCCGAAGGAAAATTGTTCGCGATCGATCCAATCGGTCGCTCGAGGGAGCTCTACAAAGCGGAGGCCTCACACATCATGTCGCTCTGCGGCGACGGCAAGGGCACGGTCTACGCCGGCACCAGCGACACAGGGCTGGTCCTGCGGATCCTGTCGAACGACAAGGTCAGCGTCGTGCATGACTTTCCCGGAAACGAAGTCACCGCCATCGACTTCTACGAAGGGCAGCTCGCCGTCGCGTCGAACACATTCAAGACAGCCCCGGGAAGCCAGTTCAAGCCGTCGAGAGCAAAAGCCCCGGCTCCTGCGGCTCCGGCAACCCGCCCGCGCCCCGGATCTGGGCAGGTTTGGCGCGTCGACGCTGATGGGCGCGCCGAGATGCTGGTCAGCCGAAAAGATACTCACTTCACGGCGATTCAGTGGGGCGCGGACGGTGCGATCTACGCAGGCGGCGGGCACGAAGGCCGCATTCTGCGGGTCGACACCGACGCGAGCTATTCGATCTGGGTCGATGTCGAAGAGCGGCAGGTCCTCGCACTCGACCTCCGGGCCAAGACCCCTTCCTTCGTCACGGGTGACGGCGCGGCGCTGTACCGCGTGAAATCGTCCAAACGAAGCGACGCGATCTGGACGAGCAAGGCACTCGACGCGAGCTTCGCATCGAGCTGGGGCCGCCTAACCTGGCGAGGCCAAGGTCGCTTTGTGTTTCAAACTCGCTCGGGCAACACCCAAGAGCCCGGCGATACCTGGAGCGCTTGGTCGAAGGAGCTCAAGAAACCAGACCTGGTCACGAGCCCGGCCGGCCGCTTCATCCAAGTCCGGGCAAAGCTCCCCAAGGATGATTCCGCGGTTCTTCGCGCGGTGCAGCTCTTCTATCTGCCGCAGAACCAGCGGGCGCGGGTCTCCAAGGTGCAAGGCAGTAGACCCCCGCCCAAGCGTGGCGAATCGCCGCGACAACCACAGCCTCCGACGACCCTCCTCAACCTCACCTGGAACGTCGACAACGTCGATAAGGACTCCTTGCGCTACCGCATCGCGTATCGGGAAGAAAGCCACGCGACCTGGCGCGACATGTTCGCCGAGGACAGCGTGCTGACCGAGGCCAAGTACACCTGGGACACCGGCAGCATTCCGGACGGGCACTACCTGGTGCGGGTCGAGGCCTCTGACGAGCAGTCGAATCCGGAGCAGCAGACCTTGCGCTCGAGCGCGACCTCGGAGCCGATCGCGGTCGACAACCACCCGCCGCGTATCGAAGAGCTCAAGGTTCGCAGGGGACGGGCGCTCGGCCGTGTCGTGGACGAGCTGGGGCCAATTGCGCGGATTCAGATCTCGGTCGACGCGGGCCCCTGGCGCGACGTCTTTCCCACAGACTCGCTTCTCGACAGCCCAAACGAGCGCTTCGAGGTCCCCCTCGGCGAGATCTCGAACGCTAGTCACATCATCGCGGTTCGGGCCTTCGATGCCTCGGGCAACCAGGCAAACCGTGAAATCACTGTAAAAACAGGTAGATAGGGTCTCCGCGCCGACCGTCACAAAATCGCGTCGAAATTGAATCCCTAACGTCTCCCCCGGCTATCTGATAGGCTGTTCTCTTCCTTTATTTCACTTGGTTGTAGATCCGGGGGAACTCATGGTAAACACGCGCACGCAAAAGGGGCGACGTGGTGCCGGAATATCCCGGACCTAAGGAGAAGAACGTATGAAGATCAGCAAACTAGCTTTAATCGCACTGCTCGGCGGTGCACTCATGTCCTTCGGGTGCAGCGATGATACCAGCGAGACTGGCGCGGGCGGCGACGGCGGCAGTGGCGGCGTCGGCCCGCTCGCATGCATCGAGCTCGACCCGACCTGCGCGAACGGCGACATTGGTCCGACCGACGAAAACTGCGAACCGGCGCTTGCGGCTCCTCCAGAGGCCGATGTCTGCACCGGCGACGAGAACATCGTGAATCCCGCAAGCTGCGCGGCCGGTGAAACGACCGTGACGATCGAACTCACTCAGCTCGAGGTCCTCGGCGACTGCAACGCCGGCTACGACCTCGACGGTTGTGCCGGCAATAGCTGCGAGCTTGGCGGCCTTGCACCGGGTGAAGGCATGGACGGCGTGGACAACGCACTTGCTGGCTTGGCGCCAGTTCTCGCGGGCGTCGACGGCAACCTCGACGGCGTGAACCAGGCATTCTACGATGGCATCTGCACAGGTGACATCGCGCTCGCTTTGCGGGTGAACGCGAACGCAGCGGAAAACTGCGCAACCGTCGAAGTCCTCTCCGACGGCGTGGCAGGCGACCCGATCTCCATGAACCTCAGCGAGGCAGGCTGCATCAGCGGCGAGGTCGGAGCCATTCCGCTCAACGTGGCCGGCATCCCGGGCTCCATGAACAACGCCGTCATTCGCGCCACCCTTTCCGAGGGCGGTCTTTCGGGCGGCGCTCTCGGCGCGACGGTCGATGAGGCCACCGCGGTGAACATCGCGAACGCTCTCCTCGACGGCGGCGGCGCTGTCGTCGGCCAGGTCCTCGACATCAACGATGACCTCTCGGGCGACATCGGCACGGCCTGCAACGCGCTTTCGGTGACCCTCACCGTGGGCGGCGTAGTAGCTCCCGAGTAATCCGATAGTCGGATAAGACGAGCAAAGGCCGGCGCCTCGGGGCGTCGGCCTTTTCTTTTGGTCTGCCTTGTCCAGCTAAGGCTTGTTGAATCGGCCGACTTTGAGCCGATGCATGACCGCAAGCTTCTGGCGCTCCTTGTAAGACCGGTGGCTGGCGTCGCCCGCTTCATTGCTCTCGTCGGTCGCTCGATCCAGCACTTGGAACTCCGTCTGCACGAAGATCGTATGACCCAGCTCCGATATCGCCGGCGGCGCGGCCGCTAGGACGTCGTCCGGGACACGAACCGGAACATCTGCCACGAAGTGCACGACGCGATAGCTCGGCGCCGTGAAGCGATTGTCGATCGGCGAAAGCCCATCCTCCAAATCGAGCGGCAGCTGCAGCTTGGGGATGTGCTTCGCAAGCGCTGGCTCCGACCGGCAGTACTGGTGGAATCGAGCCAGCGTGTTCGTCGACTGCCCTGGAATGACGAAGTTGAAAGGCACGATGCTACGCTGGACGTAGCTGAGGATCGGAAAGATGTCGCGTGAGCTTCGGGTCACGATGCGGAAACGCACCTTGTCATAGATCTGCGAAGCGCTGACCTCGGGCTTCGACAAGAGCTTGGTGTAGAGCGAATCCTTGTTCTTGCGCCCGCCGATGAACTCGAGGATCGGGAAGTCTTTGGCCAATGCCGCGGCCATCACGTGGTAGACTTTCTGCTCCACCCACTGAAAGACCTCTTCGTCCGCGGTCGGCAGCAGGAACAGAAGCTCTCGCGCCTCGAGGTGATGAATGATGTGCATCACCTTCAAGATTGCGCAGGCACAGATCTGCCGATGCCCTTTCGAGGACGCGAGCATCAAGAGGCTCACCAAGTCTTTTTTGGCCACCGGCTTTGGGACCGGGAAATCGAAGTGACGGCGCAGATAGTCGATCGCCGCCTCCTTCACTTGGAGCACCCGAGCTTCATCGCCCGGGTCACTTGGGTCGATCTCCTGCGCCAGAACGAAGGCTTCCGCCTCCTCCTCGTTGGCGAAGTTGAGTCGATGCCAGTCGACTACCGAGCCTCCGCGCAAGAGGACCCGAAGCCCCTCGAGGTCGGCCAGGGTCAATTCGTCGAGACTTCGGAGCTCCGGCACAGGCACGGCTAGGGAGACCGCTCCAGCAGGATGGTCCCAACGAAGATACCGACGCTGACGAGCAATACGATCGAGTTGAACGCGAGTCCGCCATGACAGCCGCCGATGGCGGTCAGTCCGAGCAGCCCTGCTCCCCATATCGATCTACGTCCCACCATCTCAGGCGCCGGGTTGATACCAGCCGACCGCCGGTGGCGCTAGTGGATTACGCAGGGTCATTGCTGGCAGCGTAGAACTCGAATATCGTTGGCAAAACCAATGACCGATTCGATCTTTCCCGCCGGCTCCGAACCCATTTTGCCCATTCTCCCGCTCCGTAATTCGGTGCTCTTCCCGGCAACGGTGGTGCCGGTCAACGTGGGCAGGCCGCGATCGGTGCGCCTCATCGAAGAGGCCTGCGGGCGCGATCGCCCTGCCATCGGGGTCGTGACACAGCACCGGGCCGAGGTGGAGGACCCAACCTTCGACCAGATCTATCACGTGGGCACCATCGCCCGGGTCTTGAAGGTCATTCGCCTCAACTCCGGTCAGTACAGCGTGGTGCTCCAGGGCATCAGCCGGATGCGCATCGAGGAAACCCTCGGCCGCCATCCAACGATGCGCGCCCGCGTGCACCGCTATCACGAGCCCCCAAGTGTCGACGTCGAAATCGAAGCCCTGGCCGCGCACCTGAGAGAGTCCGCGCGGCAGCTGCTCCACAACCTGCCGACGGCTTCGCGCGAATCGTTGCACATCCTCGACAACGTTCGTGAGCCGGGCGCGCTGGCCGACCTCATCGAGTCGAACCTACCGGTACCGAA
>Ga0316189_10004859_pt1 | contig 12884 bp, 6 predicted proteins | sample LowCovwburrow_MG_FD_204930 | JGI IMG/M metagenome (GOLD analysis project Ga0316189, IMG submission 204930) | Coastal sediment microbial communities from Maine, United States - Lowes Cove worm burrow | ecosystem: Environmental > Aquatic > Marine > Coastal > Sediment | place: USA: Maine... | reverse complement strand
ATTTTTCTTGACTGAGAAGGGCCTTCTCATGGAGGCTTCTACGCCCACCTCCACCTGCTTGTGATCGACGGCGCCTTCGAGGAGCGCACAGGCGAGTTCCCCGTCAGGGCCGCGCCGCCGCCGATCCCCGAGCGCATGACCGCCATCCTCGGCCGAGTCCACGAGGTCGTCGCCGCCGCTGGTCACGATGCCGACGACCTTGACCCCGCACCTCGCCGCCGTCGCGCCCCACACTGAGCCGCCGCCGCACACGGCCTCCGCCTATGGCCTGCCAGCGCCTCAGGGTTTGCGGCGACGATGGGGGGCTAGACCCAGCTTGCACTTCGTACTGAAGTATTATAAGTGAACATACATACCTGAAAATATGTTCATGTTTAGGTAAACATGCATTGAATCTCAGGAGATGCTGGGCTGGGACCCCCAGCGATGACGGCCATGAGAGACACCGAAGCAGACGAGAACCGCGGGTCGAAAGGTGCCCCAAGAGAGCTGACGAGTAGGGAGAAGCTGATCCGTGATTTCATGGCCTCGTCGGTCGTGTTCCTGGTCGCGCTGCCCCTGTGCATCGGTATCGCCGTCGCGTGCGGCGTACCGGTCGAGCGGGGGCTGATCGCCGGCATCGTCGGCGGCGCTATCGGCGTGATCTCGGGCTCACCGCTGCTCGTCAGCGGTCCGGCCGCGAGCTTGATCGTCCCGTGCTTCGCGCTGGTCTCGCAGTACGGCCTGATCGCGCTCGGCCCGGTCGTCATGTTGACGGGTCTGTGGCAGCTCCTGGCCGGCTACCTGCATCTGGGCCAGTGGTTTCGCGCGGTCGCGCCTGCTGTCATCACGGGCATGCTGACCGGCATCGGTGTGCTGATCATCGGCTCTCAGGCCCTTGTCGCGCTGGACGCAGATCCCAGGGCCGACTTCATCGACAACATGGCCGCGGTCCCCAGCGCGCTCTTCGAGACCGCGACAGGCTCCGCGGGTCACTCGTCGGCCCCGTTTTGGATCGCCCTCGCGACGGTCGCGCTGATCGTCGGCTGGAATAGGCTCCGGCCCAAGCGCCTCTCGATCGTCCCCGGTCACCTCGTCGCCCTCTCGTCGGTCACGGCCGCCGCGTACTTCATGTCGCTCGACGTCCGCGCCCTCGACATCTCGTCCAACTTCTTCGCCGGGCTCGGGATCCCCTCGGTCGGCGACTTCAAGCTCCTCGGCGACCCGGTGCTGATCGGGCGCTCTGCGATGTTCGCCTTTGTCGCGAGCGCGGCGACCTTGCTGACGGCCAACGCGATCGACGAGCGCCAGAGCATCGCCAAGACCGACTACGACAAGGAGATGAAGGCCCAGGGGGTCGGCAACTTCCTCTCGGGCATACTCGGCGGCCTGCCGATGACGGGCGTCATCGTCCGGAGCTCGGCGAACGTCGAGGCGGGCGCGCAGACGTACCGCTCGACCGTCTTCCACGCGATCTGGCTCCTGCTCTTCGTCTCGCTCGCGCCGCAGCTGCTCGGGCTGATCCCCAAGGCTTGCCTTGGCGCGATCCTGGTCTACACGGGGATCAAGCTGGTCGACGTCGGCGCGATGGGGCGCCTGTGGGCGCAGGGCCGGGCAGAGTTCGTGATCTTTGGCGTGACGATCGTGGGGGTCGTCTTCGTCGACCTCTTTGTCGGGATCCTCGCGGGCCTGGTCGCCGCCCTGCTCAAGCTCGTGTGGACCTTCTCGCATCTGGAGATCCACCAAGAGGAAGGCCCCCCCGCCGGCGTCGTCCACATGCACCTCGTGGGCGCGGCGACCTTCGTGCAGCTGCCGCGCTTCGCTCGCGCATTGGAGTCGATCCCCACCGACAAGGAGCTGCACGTACACATCGAGCGCCTCGACCACATCGACCACGCCTGCTTGCAGCTGCTGTCGAGCATGCAGCGCCAGCGCGAGAGCGCCGGACACCCGGGGGTCCACGTCGCCTGGCAGGAGCTCAGCGATCGCTACCGCAAGGCGCTGGTCGGCACCGGGGCCGTCGACTCGCAGCAAGCCTCGCCCAGCATCGTCCGCATGGTCTGGGCCGAGTGGAAGCGCGTACACGCCGAGGTCGAGTCGGACGACGCAGGGGAGACTGCGCGCTGGAACGACTGGATCCCGGCCGAGAGCATCAACCTGCGCAGCTCTGCCAAGACGCTCGACGAGGTGGCCGAGGTCGCAGCTCCCCGCCTAGCCTCGCTGACGGGCCTCGATCCCGGCTTCTTGCTCGAGAGGCTCACCGCGATGAGCGAGGATCACGTTCCCCTCGGTGATGGGGTGAGCCTGCCCCACGCCGCGATCGAAGGCATCGAGCGCAGCGAGGTCGTCGTCGTCACCACCGCCGCCCCGATCATGGTCGGGAGCGGAAAGGCCGACATCTTCTTCGTCCTGCTCTCGCCGACGTCGGACACCGCGGAGCACCTGCAGATGCTCGCCCACATCGGCCGCATGTGTCACCGCTCGCCGCTGATCGAGGAGCTGCGCCGCGCTCCTGCTGCCGAGACCGCCGCGGTCGTGCTCGACATGCTCAGCCGCGCGACAGCCCGCGGTGAGACCCTCAACGGTGGTCGCCGCTGCCTCGCGCTGATCAGCACCGAGGACGCCGCTCATGCGTACGAGCTGCGCACCGAGCTGTCGGAGGCCTTCGCTCGTTGGGCCCTCTTTACCGAGAAGGATCTCGCGACGCTCGAGATCCTTCGGCCGGTCGTCGCCGACAACGCGGGCGCCATCCTGGTCACGTCGATCAGGCTCCACGAAGAGCCGCTGCTGCGGACGCTGCTCACCGAGGCCAACAAGCTCAACGATGCGCCCGCTCAGCTCGTGATCCTGGGCGAGCAGAGCGTGGGTCGCTAGCTCTCGGAGTCTCGCATCTGCTTCTACCCGACCGCGAGTCTTCGCAGTCGGCGTGAGGGTCTGCTCCAAGTGCGGCGGCCGGATGAAGGTCCTCGAGGTCGTCGCCGATCCCAACGCCATCGCCAGGCTCCTCCACGGCGCCCGCGCAAGGCCAACTCCCTGTCCTCCTGGACAGTTGGAGTTGTTCTGGCTGCGCGTCCCCTGTGCTCGCGTCGACGTGCGCGGGAGCGCCGGCTATGTCTCGCCGAGGAAGCGCCCCCGGTAGTCGCCGAAGAGGGCGCCTAGCTGGTCACGGTCGAGGCCAAATTGCTCGATCGAGTAGGGGTTCTTCCCGCGGCGGTGCTGGGTGTTCCGGCGGAGGTGTGCGGTCATTCGCGCCGCCTGGGCGGCGCCCCAAGGGAGGTCAAAGCGCTCGTGGATCCGCCGGACCGTGGTCATCGGCTCGGCAACGAGCTCGGGATAGCGCACGTGCATCACCCGGTCGCCGGCTGGAGTGTCCGCGAGATCGACGCTGCGCATCGCCATGCGCCCCTGCATGTGGGTGACCGTGTCGACGACCGCGGCGGGGTCGACCCCCTCGGTCATCGCGCTTTGGGCGGTGAGGGTGAGCTTGCACTGGCTCGGAAGGGTCGCGAGCGGGTCGCGGTGGGTCTGGACGAAGGCGGCCTCGGGGAGGGCCTGGAGAAGGGCTTCGGCGTAGAGGGTGTGGCCGGGGTTCTTGAGGACGAGGCGGCGGCTCGGATCCTGGGCCTGGAAGAGCTGGAGGACCCGACGGTAGAGGCGACAGCTCACCTCCATGTCCTCGTCGAAGAGCCACTCCGCGTAGCTGAGGGCGGCGAGGGCGGTCCAGAGGACCGGCGATCGGAGGTCGAGCCGGAGGATGAACTGACACTCGTCGGCCAGGCCCGGGCGCATGAAGTGCATCGCGTCGAGGGTCGGCGGCGCGGTCATCCGAAATCCCCGCATGATCGCCGTGGTGGCGAGGCGGCGGAGGTCTGGGCCGCGCTCCGGCGGCACCGGTTGCATAAGCTCCCACAGCGCGAGGCCGCGGGCCCCATCGCCCTCTGCGAGGAGGCGGTGGAGAAAGGTCGTGCCCGAGCGCTGGAGGCCGTAGACGACGAGGGGGCGGTGGAGGGGCTGCTCCTCAAGCTCGGGGTGAGCTGTGAAGTAGCGGTCGAGGCGGGCCCGGACCGCGAGGGCCCCGCTGATCAGAGTGCGGGCGTAGAGCTGGCCGAAGGGGTGGAGGGTCCCTGCTCCGCGCAGGGAGGCGCAGAGACGTCGGGTCCCGTCCTTGACCCGATCGTCAAAGGGCCCGCCTGCCGCCTCTAGGAGGGCCTCCGCGTCGATCCGCCACGGTTTCCCGGCGCGCCTTCGGTTGTACCAACGGATCGGCGCCGGCAAGTTCGGCGCCGGCAGGTCGAACATCGCGCTGCGGGTCGCGAAGGTGCTCATGAGGGGCTCATCAAGCCCTGATCCTCGAGGCGTTGGAACCAGGTGGAGAGGAGGCCGTGGTCGAGGGAGGGGCAGCGGATCCCTGCCTCCTCCAGGAGCGCCCGTGTCCGCGGGGATTCGACCCGGGGGCGGGTCTCACGGCTCTGGAGGTGAGTCGTGCCCTTTGCGCCGTGACGCGCCGTGAGGAAGTAGATCAGCGCCGCGAGCGGGTGATCCTCGGGGAGGGACGCGCTGTGCAGAGACGCGGCCCAGGCGTCGTGATCGACCTCTTCGAGCTCGTACCCGCGAAATTGCATCCACCCGAGGAGGCGCGACCAGGAGAGGGCGCCGGCGTGGTTTAGGTGCCAAGTGGCGCCGGTCGGCTGGGTGCGCATCAGGTGGACGATGCCCCGGGAGACGTAGTCGACGGGGGCGAGGTCGAGGTCGAGGTTGAGGCGCGGAGCTCGGCGGTCGCGGGTGATCCCGGCGAGGATCCGGCAGACGAGGTCGTCTGTGTTCCAGGCGCCGGTGCGGCTGTCGCCTGCGATGCCGCCGCAGCGGTGGATGCTGGCGGAGAGACCGAGCTCCTCGGAGGCCTTCGCGACCAGCCGCTCGGCGACCCACTTCGTCTGGGCATAGCCGAGGTGGATGCCGGACGCATGGCTCGGGTCGGCGCCCTCGTCTAGGGTCTTGCCGTGGTTGACGGTCCCGCCCAGTACGCTCAGGGACGAGACGTAGTGGAGATGTTTGGGGCGCCCGGTGCAGGCGAGCTCGATCAGGGCCGCGGTCCCGCCGACGTTGGCCGGCGCGAGGTCTTCGTAGGACGCGTTGAAGCGCAGCATCGCGCCGTTGTGGAGGATGGCGTCGACGGTGTCGGCCAGGCGGTCGAAGTCCGCCGGGTCGAGCCCTAGGCGGGGGGCGGCGAGCTCCCCTGTGCACACTGAGACCCGCCCGTCGAGCTCTGCGGAGAGGCCGTAGCGGGCGAGGTTGTCGGTCAACCGGGTCATCCCGGCGCCGTGAGAGCTGGCGCGGACGTGGCAGACGACCGACATCGAGGATGTGTCGAGGAGCTCGCGCAACAAGTAGGCGCCGAGGAACCCGGTCGCCCCGGTGACCAGGACGGTCGCGTCGTCGGCCAGGGGCGGGGGCGTGGACGGGGCGCGGAGCGCCGGGTCGAGGACCACGAGGGCGTCAAGATCCCGCTCCGGCGCGGTCGTCCGGGCCTTGGACGGGCCGCCGCCGAGGTGGGTGATGAGGGCGCCCACGGTGGGGTGCTCGAAGAGGGTCATCGCTGGCAAGGAGACCCCTAGCCGCGCCTCGATCGCGCTGGTCAGGCGGATGAGCCCGAGGGAGTCGAGGCCCAGCGCCGTGAAGGCGGTGTCCTCGGCGAGCTCCTGGGCCCCGGTGAAGGCCTTGATCTCCTCGAAGATGGGCGTCGACAGGTCTCGAGGCGTGCCCGCGGCCTGAGCGGGCGCGGTCTCGGTCGTCTCGCGGAGGTAGCCGAGGCGGCGCGCGAGCTCTTCTGTGGCCGGGGAGAGGGGGCGGTCGAGGCGGACGTGACGCCAGCTCTCCGCCCGTGCGGGATCGAGCGCGCTTCGCCGGGCGAAGTCAGGATCGGCGATGGCGCTCCGCTCGTCGCGGACGAGCATCTGGCCGTGGGCGTAGGGATCGAGAACCCGGGCGTCGAAGGGCAGGGCCAGGGCGGCGCACAGGCGGGCCATCGTCGCCGCGGGGTCGGTGACCAGCTCCTCAAAGCGGGCGTGGGTCTGGCGCTCCTCCGGGATCCCCTCGAGGAAGGCGGCGATCGTGCGGTTCGAGAGAACCCAGGAGAGCTCGCCGAGCTCGGTCGCGTCTTTTCCCTGGGCTGCGTCGCCGGCCAGCCGCTCCAGGCCGACCCGGGCATAGCTGTCGATGACGGCGAGCGGGTGGCGGGTGAGGAACACGTAGGCCACGTCTCCGCCGAAGATTGTCTCGATCCGCGCGAGCGCCTCCGCGTCGCGGCTGTACATCGGCGACTTGTCGAGCAGGACCCGGCCGCCGAGGCGCTCGCTGATCGCTTGGTAGGCGGACTGGGTGCTCGCGCGCTCGAGATCGACCCCGCCGGGGAAGAGCTCGGCGAGGGCGATGTCGAGGCCGCCCTGCTGGACGATGGGGAGCCGCTCGCTGCGCTCGGCGACGGTCGCGTAGTTGGCGAGGTTGAGCTCGGGCGGGGCGAAGACCTCCGGGTGCGCCGAGAACATCATCCGCAGCAGGGTCGAGCCGGTGCGCTCGCCAGAGAGGACAAACACCGCCTTGGGCCGTCGGCGGGCCGGGACCGGCGGTGCCGCCGTGAAGAGCTCGTCGATAGGCGCCGGGAGGGCCTCACGCAGGCCGCGGTAGAGCGGATCCTCGCGGAGCTTGGCCATCATCGGCGCAGGGATGGTCGGCGGCAGCTCGGCGCGGGGGGCTTTCGGGTGACGGGCGGCGACGAGGCGGAGGGCGCAGCCGACCCCGTAGAGCTCGCGAAGGCCGGCGGAGAGGTCACGGGCGAACTCCTTGGCGACCCGGGTCTTCTCGGCGGGGTCGAGCGTGAGGGCCTGGCTGTAGGCGCCCACCGTCATGATGTGCTGGCGCTCCTCCTGGGCGTGCAGGCGGTGAGCGGTGCGCCATAGGGGATTGACGAGCTCTCCTGCGCCGTCGAAGACCTCCGCGAGGTGGAGCGCCGCCGGCTCAAAGCAGAGCGCGGCCAGCCAGAAGCGGTAGTGGAGCGCCGCCCCCCGGTCCCCCTCGAAGAGCTTCTTGAGGCTCGGAAACGAGGGCTTAAACGCCTCTTCAAAGGCGGGGACGAGCTCGGGCCGCTGGTCGGCGAGGCCGCGCATCAGCCTGCGGAACATCTGGATGTGCTTGTCCTCCTCCTCGGCGAGGTTTGTCGCGCTGAGGGTGGGGGCGACCTCCTCGGTCCGCAGGAAGTTGATGATCCCCCACTCCACGACCTCAAAGGTCCGGCAGATCGACATCGCCATCGCCCATTGGAAGTCGTCGTAGCGCTGGCGGTCCTGCGCCAGCGGGGCGGGCCAGGCCCCCATCAGCTCGAGGATGGCCTCGGGAGCGTAGATCCCGGGGGAGTCGGCCTGGTCCCAGGGGAGGTCCCGCTCGAGATCGAAGCGGTGCTTGAGGTTGCGCCGGTCGAGACGCGCGAGGGGGGCCATGTCGTCGTAGAGCCCGGCCTCTTCGCCGTCGACCAGCTCCTCGCAGGGGAGGGCCCCGGCGACGAGGAGCCTCGCGGTCTCTCGCCGGCGGACCTTGCCGCTCGACGTCAGGGGGAGCGTCCCCTTGGCGACCCAGGCGAGCACCGCGATGCTCAGACCGTGCTCCTGGGCGACCTGTTGACGGACGGCTTGGCTGTCGTCCGCGGACGGGCCCTCGGCGGTCCGGAGCTCTGCGATGATCGCCAGCTCCTCGCCCTCGCCGCGATCGATGCCGACCGCGATCACGCGACCAGGCCGCACCCGGGCCCCAGCCGCGCGCTCCACCGTGACCTCGATGTCGGTGGGGGCGAAATTGCGGCCGCGGATGATGATGAGGTCCTTGTGCCGACCGTGGACGTAGACCTGCCCGTCGTGGAGGAAGCCCAGGTCACCGGTCCGGAGGAAGCCGCCGGCGTGACCCGCAACCCGGGCGTCGAAGACCTCCGGGAGCTCCTTGCCGTAGTAGGCGCGGGCGATGCTCGGGCCGCTGAGGAGGATCTCGCCGACGACGCCCTCGGGCAGGGCGGCGAGGGTCTCCGGATCGACGATGATCAGCCGCTGATCCGCGATCGGTCGGCCACAGCTCACGAGCGGTGTGCCCTCGGGATCGGGGACGGCCTGCCTTCGCTCGAGCGCAGTGGCGGAGAAGCGGCGGATGACCGGCGCCTCGGACCTCTCCTTGGTCGAGATGATCAGCGTGGCCTCGGCCATCCCGTACGAGGGCAGCACCGAGGTCGGTCGCAGCCCGGCCGGCTCAAAGCGGCTGAGGACGGCGTTGAGCATCTTGGCGGTGACCGGCTCAGCGCCGATGAACGCGGCCTCCAGGGGGCTCAGATCGATCTTCGCGGCCTGCTCGGGCGTCATCTTGCGGGCGAGGAGCTCGAAGCCAAAGTTCGGTCCGGCGGTGACGGTCGCGCGGAAGTGGCTCATCGCCTCGGCCCAGCGAGCTGGGCGCTGGAGGAAGGCGTAGGGGGGCATGAGCGTGGTCGTCCCGCCCATCGAGAGGGGGCTTAGGATCCCGCCGATGAGCCCCATGTCGTGGTAGCTGGGGAGCCAGCTGACCATGTCAAAGCGCTCATTCTCCACCGGGCGTCGCGTGGCCCGGATGTTGTGCCAAAGAGCGCCGTGGGTGACGACGACCCCCTTCGGATCTCCGGTAGATCCGGAGGTGTACTGGAGAAACGCGATGTCCTGCGGGGCGATCGTCGGCGGCGTGAAGCGCTCGGCGGGCTCGACCGTGTCGGTGGGCAGCCACGTCAGCGTCGCGAGCCCCGGGACCTGGCCGGAGAGGGTGTCGGCGAGCCCCTTGACGACCGTCGTCGTCAGGACGATCGGAGCCCCACAGTCAGCGCCGATAGCGAGGGTCTTCTGGGTCGAGGAGACCAGGCTCGCGGGGTTCGGCGGGTACACCGGGACCGGGATCGAGCGGGCGAGGAGGCTGCCAAAGAAGGCCGCGACAAAGTCGGGCCCCGGTGGGTAGACGAGGAGAAGCGGGCGGTCGACCCCGGCCGAGGCTGTCAGCATGGCTGCGATGCCCTGCGCGCGGGTGAGGAGGTCGTGGCCGGTCCACTCTGCCCGTGGGCCGTCGAGCTCTCCCGTGTGCAAGTAGCGGAGCACGACGGACTCCGACTGGCGGTGCATGTTGTCGAGGAAGGCTGAGAGCATCGGGAAGTCCAGGTGGCGTTGCTCCGTCGACGGGACGGCGTACACGGGGGCGGCAGTCCTCGCCGACTGTCGTCATCCGTGGGTGTCGCGCGTCGCGATCGGGCGAGGAACGTTCGCCGACAAGAGACGCGCCTAATCGCACGCAGGTGGTCCAGGGTCAAGTCAGAGCCAGTGCAGAGCCCGGGCAGACCAACCGCGCCGATGGTGGTCCCTCGCTCCCGCCGAGATCGAGGGCGGGGGGAAGACAATGACTGTGGTGGGAAGACCGCTCGGGTCGCGTTGGAGAGGTTGAGTGCGCCCTTGGGCGGCGCCGGCCACCTTCAGCGAGAGTCTTGAGCCATGCTCCCCCCGAGCACGACCGCGTCCTTCACGACTACCTCCGGGCCAAGGATGAGCAGCGCCCCTACCTCTTTCGCCGCGTGTTCACCGAGGACGCGCGCTCTGTCTCCCGCTTCGCCATTGCCACCGACTTCAACACCGAGGAGCCGGCTGTCGGTCTTGCGGCGGTCGTCGACGTGTTCCGCAGGCTCGGTCAGATGTGCGTGAACATCTTCACGGTCTACGCCCGAGACACCGCGGGCGCCCATGATGCTTACGGAGGCGAGCAGTGCTTCAGAATTACCAGCGTCGGATGGAGCAATTGTTGCGAGCCGCGATCGGCATATCGCGAAGCCCGGGGTAGTAGGTGCCACGCGGGTTTGGCCACTGGTTCGTGTACCCGTTCCAGACGAAGGTGAGAATGCCGACCATAGGCTCATCTGGGGACTTTGCGAGATCGTACGCCTGTTGGACCTTCATCCCCTTATTCTGTTGCATCTCAGCCGTGAGAGGATCGTCGACCGCGAACCCGTCGCCGAGCCAGAACATCTTCTGACCAGGAGATAGCTTGGACTTCAACTCCTGATAGTATTGATAGTCAGACTCGAAGGACAGCCCGTGGAAGTTGTCGTAGCTGACGATATCGTAGGTCGCGGGGACGACGAAGTCGTCGTCGGCGATCGTCGGGCGGGCTACTCGGACTTGAAGTGCCGGATGGCCCATGCCAGCGCTCTGGGCGGTCGCGAGTTTGCGGGCTGTGGCGCGCCAGTATGGGAGCACGGCCGACGAAGGGCCGCTGTGCGGACGCGGGCGTGGTGTAGCCACTTCGCCGCGATTGCGCCCACGTCCACCGCGAGCACGCCCATGGAAGGCCAGGCGGCTAGCGCAGGGCGGGCGGCTGCGCAGCGGCGGGCCCGATCGCACGTCGCCAGGCTCGTAGCTCGTCGAGGTCCTCGCGGGGCGGGGTCTCGAGGCTGAGATAGAGCGCCTCGGCGGCGCCGACGAGCGCCTCGATCCGGGCAGCGTTGGGCTCGGGGTTGTCGGCGAAGAGGGCTCGGGCGAGGTGGAGGCGAGCGTCGGCGATCCGCTGGGGATCGAGCTCTAGGTTGGGATCCAGTGGGGCCGTCTCGTAGGTCTTCGCAGCGGCCTCGCCCTCTGGGTCGCTCGTCGTCAGGCGAAGGGCTCGCTCGAGGAGAGTGATCGCGGAGCGGTTCTCGTCGGCGGCGATCTGGGCCTCGGCGACGGTCACGAGGGCGTCGAGCACCTCGTCGCTCTGGGTCCCGTGCAGCGCTTCAAGGCGGATGACGGCCTGGCCTAGGCGCTCGCTGGACCGCCCCGGGTCGACCTCGACGAAGAGGGTCGCCAGGCGGAGGTCAGCCTCGGCGATCCCGTCGAGGTCGTCACGCGCTGCTTTGCTCGCCCGCATCCGCTCGAGGTCTGCGGCGGCGGCCTCGGTCCTCCCGAGCCGGTCGAGGACCTTGGCGCGGCCGCTGAGGAGAGCCTCGAGCCTCGCGTGCACCTTGCCGAAGGTTCTCTCCGCGATCGCGAGCGCGCGCTCGTAGCTCTCAAGCGCCTGCGCTAGCTGCCCTTGCTCGGCCTGGATATGACCGATGTTGAGGAGGGCGGTGACCAGCTTGGCGTGGTTTGGGCCGAGGGTCCGCTCCCAGAGCGCGAGGGCCCGCTTGGTGGAGGCGAGCGCCTTCTCGTTCTCGCCGCGGTCGCGATAGACGAGCGCGAGGTTGACGTGGACCGCGGCCGTCGTCGCGTGATCGGGGCCGAGGCTGGTCTCCCAGATCGCGAGGGCCTGCTCCCAGAGCTTCGCGGCCTCGTCGTAGTCGTCGCGCTGCTGATAGAGCGTGCCGATATTGTTGAGCAGCTTGGCGACCTCTGGGTGGTGAGGTCCGAGGATCGTCTCGAGGATCGCGAGGGCCCGCCGCCACGCGGCCTCGGCCTCCTCCAGATCCCCCTCGACGCTGGCGAGGATCCCTAGCTGGCGGTCGAGCAGGGCGAGGCGCATCTCCTGGCCCGCGGCTTGGCGTCCGATCAGCGCCCGGGCCCAGCGGCTCCACAGGTGGCCCTGCTCCGGTCGTCCGAGGTCGACCCCGACGGCGACGACCAGGCGGGTCGCGAGCTCAGCCGCGAGCGCCTCCTCACCCGCGTCGAGGGCGATGAAAAAGCCGGACTCCAGGTGTTGGGCGGCGCTCTCGATCTGTTGCTCCTCGGAGAGGCGGCCGGCGAGGAGGCGGGTGCGGGCCCGCAGCGGTCGCCATCCGAGCTCGTCGGCCCGCTCGACGAGGGTTTCGGCGATCCTCTGCGCCTCGTCGATCTTGCCGAGGGCCTCGAGCTGGTGGGTCCGCTCGATCGCCGCACGGAGGGCGTCGATCTCGATCCGCGAGCTCGAGTCGCTGGGGAGGCTCGGGCGCTCGGCGAGCCAGGCGGGATCGAGGCAGCGGTCGATCGCCGGCAGGCTGAGGGCGGCGGGCTGCGCCTGCTGGAGGCGGGCGAGGTTGGCCTGCGAGAGCTCGACGACGAGGGCTTCGATCGCCCAGGAGCACTCTTCTAGGCAGGAGCGCGCCTCCTGGACCATCGCTGGGGTCCAGGCGCCGTCCCCTGAGCTCCGCTCGCAGATCGTGAGCGAGGCCTCGCTCCAGCGCCGGGCGTAGTCGCTGAGGAGCGGCTCTAGGTGCTCGACCGCGGCCGTCGCGTAGCGGAGGTCGGTCGCGCGGGCGGTCTCTCGCAGGTTGGCGCGGACGGTCTCGTTCCAGACCGCGTCGATCGCCTGGGCCTCTCCTTGGCAGAGGATGAGCGCCTGGTCTTGGCGCCGGCTCTCCGCGAGGACGGCCGCGACGGCGATGACGACGACGACGAGCGCGACGGCGACGGCGGGGAGCCAGCGGAGGCTCCGGGAGCCCCGCTCGAGGGCGAGGAGGAGCTCGTCCATCGACTGCCAGCGGGCGTCGGGGTCGGCGGCGAGCCCCCTGAGGAGGGCCGTGCGCAGCGGCCTCGGGACCGCCCGTGGCGCGGCGCCTTCATCGACCTCGCCGCGCTCGATCTTGGCGCTCAGATCCTTGATCGAGTCGGCGCGGAAGGGGCGGACCTCGAAGAGCGCCTCCCAGAGGGCGACCGAGAACGAGAAGATGTCCGAACGGACATCTGTGGTCTCGCCTGCGAGCTGCTCCGGGGGCATGTACGCGGGGGTGCCGATGACGGTGCCGACGACCGTCATCGGCGCGTCGAGCACCCCGCCAGCGCTGCTGACCCGCAGCACCGGCTGATCGCTGAGGCTCTCGTCGGCGAGGAGCGAGCGCTCGGCCCGGGCGAGGCCGAAGTCGAGGACGCGGACCCGGTCGTCGGCGCCGGCGATCGCGTTGTCCGGCTTGAAGTCGCGGT
>Ga0316189_10004858_pt1 | contig 12888 bp, 9 predicted proteins | sample LowCovwburrow_MG_FD_204930 | JGI IMG/M metagenome (GOLD analysis project Ga0316189, IMG submission 204930) | Coastal sediment microbial communities from Maine, United States - Lowes Cove worm burrow | ecosystem: Environmental > Aquatic > Marine > Coastal > Sediment | place: USA: Maine... | reverse complement strand
CCGCAAGGGCTGAGCGTACGGTGATGTAACGGAATACATTAAAAAAAGACACATCTTCAGCCAACTGAATTAGGAGTTTAAAGAGCACGAATCCTCCTGACTCAGATGATTGATAAGATATTTGGAGACCTTCTCCAACTGGATACTTCTACTTGCTTTACACCAAATGCGACTATGGGCGGGGATGTCTGGTTTCATGTGTTCAACAGCTTCTTGGGAGGTACGGTAGTATTCAAGGCGTCCCTGGAACGGGCATTCCTTAATAGCAAGGTAGGCGTGTTCACTGAGCTTGCCAACCAGCACGACCCGATCAAAACCATAGCCTGCGATGAGCTGGCCCATGGATGCATGAATGGTTGCCTCTTCTGCGCCCAGTTCCAACATGTCCCCCAAAACCAACATGCGGTAATATTTGGAGGGTAATGGAGCGAAAGCGCGCAAGACGTTTTTCACCGCATGGGGGTTGGCGTTGTAGGTGTCGTCTACCAATCGGATGTCTTCTTGAAAGGTCATGAGGTTGGAGCGTCCCTGAGGAGCCTTCACTTTTCGAATGCCATAAGCCAGTTCACTTAAGGGGAATCCGGCGGTTACTGCTGTGGCGCAGGCGGCTAAGGCGTTGGAAACATTGTAACGGCCCACCAGCGGTAGTTTCAGTGTTACCGGGCGCTCATCTCCATGTCGGATCTCAAACTCGGCACCCGTCCAATCAGGGAAGGGCATGATTCTGGCCTTAAAATCTGCATCTGGTCGGGTGAGTCCGTAGGTGATGTGGCTTCCACTGTATTCCCCGGAATATTTTGCCACCAGGGGATCGTCCAGATTGTAGACCAGCTTCTTGTCTGGCTCCAGGTTGTCCACCAGTTCGGCCTTGGCCCGGGCTATCTCATCCAAGTCTGTAAAGTTAGCCATGTGTACGGCCTGAACAGAAAGCCAGAGACCGATATCCGGAGTTGCCATTTGAGTCAGTGTTTCAATTTCACCTGGATAGGACATGCCCATTTCGGCAATCATCCAGTCGTCTTCCGGTTGGAGTTTCAGCAGTTGCATGGGCAGGCCGATGGTGCTGTTGTAATTCCCCTCGGATTTTCGTACCCGGCACGCCACGTCTAATATGGCGTGAAGTATATCCTTGGTGGTGGTTTTACCCACGCTGCCAGTGAGGCCAATCAAGCGTGCAGGCATGGCCCGTCTGTGGCTGGCTGCCAGATAACACAGGGCTTGGATGGTGTCGGGAACCAGGATGCATTTGTCCGGGTTTTGAATGCCCGCGGTTGAGGATATTAAACATGTGGCAGCGCCCGAGGCAAGCGCCTGATCTACAAAACGATGACCATCTACTTTTTCTCCGGGAATGGCCACAAACACGTCGCCCTCACAGACCATGCGATTGTCGTATGCAAAGCTGCGGATGGGAATCTCGCCTTGGATTTTCTCAGTGCGGAGTATCTTGCAAATATCTGAGACAGCGGCTACCCCATGGGCGGGAGCTGCGGCGAGATTGTACATTATACCGTTCCCCCTCTTTTCCTAATAATTTCCGATGCAATGATGCGGTCATTAAAGGGGTGGTGTACGCCGTTGATCTCCTGCGTGGTCTCATGTCCCTTGCCTGCGATGAGGATCATGTCTCCTTTTCCCGCCATTTCCAGGGCGCATTTAATGGCCTCTTTTCGGTCCCAGTTCCTGAAGAAGTTATCACCCATGGGTCGTTGAATGCCTTCCTGAACCATGTCCATGATATCTTCGGGATTTTCGTTGCGGGGGTTGTCTGAAGTGAGAAGAATGACGTCGGCGAATTGATCCACAATACGGCCCATCTCAACCCGTTTCGACTTGTCTCTGTTGCCGCCAGCTCCGAAAACCACGATCAATTTTTGGGGTTTCACCTCGGAACAGGCCTCAAGAACCTTGGCCAGGGCGTCGGGGGAATGGGCGAAATCTACAAGGACACCGTATTCCTGACCCAGATCCAACATCTCCATTCTGCCTGGTACGGCGGTCAGATCTTTATTATTTTCAACAATGCTTTGAAGAGAAATGCCTTCGGAAAGAGCAATGGCCAGGGCCGATGTGTAATTGTAGATGTTGTGTTTGCCAATAAGAGGGATACTGAGCCGGGCGGTTTTGCCCTTCCAGAAGACGTCAAACTCGCTGCCTTTAATGCCTAGGGAAACCACTTCAAATCGAAGATCCGCTTCCTTGTCCTGGCCAAACCGAATGAGGCCGGCTCTGGATGGAATCTGAATGCGGCGACCGTAGGGGTCGTCCCAATTGACCACTGCTGAACCGCCTTCTACCAGCAATTCGAACTGTTTTTGCTTGGCAAGGAAGTAGGATTCCATATCGCCGTGGAAGTCTAGATGATCGCGGCTCAGGTTGGAGAATACCGCATAGCGCAGGTTCATGCCGCGTACCCTATTGTACATGAGGCCATGGGACGAAATTTCCAAAGCCGCGTAATGACATCCATTGGCTGCCATTTCTCCCAGGAGCCGGAACATATCACAGGATTCCGGCGTGGTTCGCGAGGCCTTCTCTTCGGAGAGACCGTTAAAATAACTCAGAGTTCCAATTCGGCCCGCCATTCCGTGGGATTGCAGGAGGGCGCTTACCAAATAGGTAAAGGTGGTTTTGCCGTTGGTGCCGGTGACGCCAATAACCTTCAGTTGCTCATCGGGGTAACCGTAAAGACGACGGGCAACTTCCGCCATGGCCTTTCTTGGATCTTCCACTTCCAAAATGGGAATGCAGCAGGGTACTTTTTTGGCGTTGGACGTCATGACGCATACGGCACCCAATTGAGATGCTGCTCCTATATATTCGTGGCCATCGGTTTCTTGCCCTTCCAGGGCTACAAATATACTGCCATGTTGGGCTCGGCTACTATCGTGGGTGATGCTGGTAATTTCCAGCTCTCCGCTTTCCGGTTCTAAAAGTGTTCCTATGCCTGTGGTTAATTCCGCCAGTTTCATCTATCCCTCTTTCAATTGCACTTTACAGATTCGCGTGCCGGGGATGGGCGCGCCAGGTACTGGCGTTTGGCTGACCACACGACCATTGCCTTCTATTTCCAATTTGAGACCCATGGTCTGACTTTGACGAGCCAGATTTCGCAGTCCCATGCCGAAAAAATCGGGCATGACCTTTCCATTCGGATCGCCTATGGAGACCGGTGACGGCCAATTAGGAGTTTGCACGGAAACAACCAGTTGTTTCTTTGGCTCCCTGGCCTGCTCATATTGGAGAATATGCTCTCCGATTTCTGAGAAAATGGGTGCGGCCACCTCCCCGCCATGTACCTTTCCCCGGGGGTCGTGAACCACCACAATCATACCATAACGGGGTGCCTCAGCAGGAAAGAAGCCCACAAAGGATGCGTTAAACTTGTTCTTGGAATACTTGCCCCCGCTGAACCTTTGAGCCGTACCTGTTTTGCCGAATACTTCCACCCCGGGAATCTGAGCTTTTTTGGCTGTTCCCCTGCTGGTGACCCCTTTTAACATTTCAACCATGAGAGCCGCTGTCTCTTCTTTGATCACTTGCCTTGGCTGGACATTGGGGGTGAGATCTTTTTCCGTGCCGTCGTCGTAATGAATGGCTTGGGCAATATAGGGTCTTACCAGGCGGCCCTTGTTGGCAACCGCTGAAGCTGCAATTAGCATCTGAAGGGGCGTGGCTGAAATTTCATGGCCTATGGATAAAAAGGCCGAGGAGGTTTTGCTCCACTGCTCTGGTGGTGCCAGAATGCCGCTGGACTCTGCGGGCAGATCCACACCGGTTTTTTCACCGAATCCAAAGGCCTTGATGTAATTGTAAAAGGTATCCTGCTCCATGGATCTGCCAATCTTGATGGAACCTACATTACTGCTGTGCCATAAGATCTGCGCTACGCCCAATGTGCCAAAAGCATTGTTGTCTTTAATAAAACGATCGTGAATTCTAATGCCCCCGTTCTCACAATTATAAAGTTGATTGGGGGAGATGGTTCCAGAGTCCAGGGCGGCCGCTACCGTGATGATTTTAAAGGCCGACGCCGGTTCGTACACATCTACTACTGCCCGGTTCTTCCTCTTGTATGAGGAATAGGAGCCGAATCGGTTGGGGTTGAAATCGGGGATATTGGCCATACCCAGAATGGCCCCGCTTGTGGGATTTACCACAATGGCTGTCAGGTTCCTGGCCTGGGTTCTTTTGGAGGCGCGGCGCAAGGCGTCTTCAATAAACAGTTGGATATTGGCGTCTATGGTTAACTGAACATTGGCACCAATAACTGGCTCTCTTACAATGGTGTTCTCCAAGTCGTTCTTCCGGCGCCTGCCGTCTTGCATGATTTCCAGTTCACCCGGTTTGCCCCGCATGTCTTCGTCATAAAGGCGCTCGATACCTTCTTTAACTGTACCATCCTGATTCACAAATCCAATAATATGAGAGGCGATCCAGCTGTTGGGATAGCGGCGCCACATTTCGGTTCTAATATGCAGGCCGCTTATTTTCAGGTCCCGAACCTCTTGAACCAGGCTCTCAGCAACTCTTTTTTCTATATACAAAAAGTAACGGTCCTTCTTGCTTAGTTCCACTTCTTTTTTCTTGCGCCACTTCGTGTCTTTTTTGAGGATTTTAGCCAGCTTTGCCGCCGTATCTTTGGGATCCTCAATGCGGGAGGGGTCTGCGAATATATAACTTTCTTCCCTACTAATTGCCAGCAGCCTTCCCTGAGAATCCAGAATCTCCCCACGCCGTGCGGGGATAACCTCCGTGGCGTAATGGAGGGTATCCGAGCGTTCCGCCATGGATTCACTCTGCAAAATTTGGAGATCCACCAGGCGATACACAATGCCAGCGCTCCATAATACTATGAAGGCCACCATAAACCGGATTCTGGAGGCAAAGCGGGAACTCTTCATGGAATCAGGGCTCCCGTGCCGTTGCCAGTAAGGCCTCTGCCTGGGGAACGTTGTCCAGGCTTTCTAAAACCTGCACTTCCAAATGACGGCCCTCTTCCATGGGTCTTAAACCCATGTCCAGAGCCTGTTGCCAGATGCGGTCCGGGCGCGTCAGCGTGGTTAACTCGGCGCGCAGTCTTACCTGCTCCTCATTCAACTTCACGTTTTCTTGCCTTAGCTCTGTGATCTGGTAACCCACATTCACCAAAGCACTTCGTTTGGCTGCTATCACCAACATGGGCAGCACCAACAACACCGCCCCTGTGGCCAGATAAAGAAAATCACGACCTTTTTTTCTGGTCTTCTTTACATGTTTTCCTCTAAAAAATTGTGACATGTTTCTCACTCCCCCGCATCGTGAGTTATGCGTTCCTACTCCTTTTCTAAAACCCTTAGTTTCGCGCTTCTTGAAGCGGGGTTTTCCCTTGACTCCGCTTCCTCTGCAACCAGAGGTCTCTTGGTTATGACCTTGTAACCACCTTCTTTTGCATGGTTCCTGAAGCAATGCTTTACAATGCGATCTTCCAGGCTATGAAAGCTGATGATCACTGCTCTTCCGCCAGGTGCCAATTTGGCCATGGCCGCTGGCAATGTCTCTTCCAGTTCACCCAATTCATTGTTCACCACAATCCGAAGAGCCTGAAAGGTTCTTGTAGCCGGATCTATTCGGTGATACTTCTTCGGGTAGACCGATCTGCATAATCTTGCCAGCCGGTCTGTGTCGTGGAAGGGCTCTTCTTTGCGCCATTCAATGATTCTGGACGCAATTCTTCTGGAGAATCTTTCCTCTCCATATTTATAAATTAAATTGGCCAGTTCTTCTTCCCGGGTTTGGTTTACCAGATCTGCCGCGGTTAATTCCTGGCTCTGGTCCATGCGCATGTCTAAAGGGCCGTTTTCCTTGAAACTGAAGCCCCGTTCCGGGTCTTTTAATTGGGGCGTAGAGCATCCCAAATCCCATAAAAATCCTGATAACTGTTGGGGAACCTCATTTAAAACTTCGCTCAGGCTCCCCCTTATAAATTGAAATCTACTGTCTTCAATGGCCGCCGCTGAGATCTCCGCCGCCTCATCTCTATCCGAACCAATTAAACGGCCCGCTGGACCCAGGCCCTCTAATATCAAGCCGCTGTGCCCGCCTCGGCCAAAGGTGCCGTCCCAATAAATACCTTCTGGTTGGATGGCCAGACCTTCTAATGTTTGTTCTTTCATTACTGGAATATGAGCGGTCACTTAAATCCCCAATAGACTGAAGTCTTCGTTGGTGAAGGAGTCGGCCCCTTCAAGTTCATTGATTTCTTTTGCTGGCCAGAGTTCCAGGTGATCTGTACACCCGATTAATACCACGTTGTCTTTGATGCCCGCCAATTCCCGTTGGCTGGGTTTCAGGGATATTCTTCCCTGGTTGTCCATTTCCATCTCCGCCCCGTAGCGGTTGGCCCGGGTTAAGAACTTTCTTTTCAGCGGGTGCATGGCTCCCAAATCGTTAACCCTTGATTCAATTTCCTCCCAGACCTGAATGGGATAAATACCCAGATATTCGTCGGTCAGGGCTGTAATGAATAAAGCTCCGCCGTATGCGCCTTCCAGGGTTTTCTTGAAAGTGGAAGGCATCTTCAGGCGACCTTTGTCATCGATACGGGCTTCGGCGTGCCCACGCAAGCGAGCGGCCATAGTTACAACCAGAGATTCAAATTTATGGGAAGTGTCCTTTTAACCCCATTTTGTTCCATTCTAGTCCACTTTGCTCCAGTTGGTCAATAAAAGTAATGGGAAATGATTAAAATAGTCCACAAACTCCCTCGGATGGGCACCATAGTTCCCTAACAGAATGCGGTTTTACTGGCCACATCTCCGGAATTGGGCTTTTGGGAGGACCGCGAAGAGGAGGGGATGGCGGGTTTGGAGGACTGGTTGATAATCATTTTTCGCCACAGTATGACCTCCATCATAAATGGTTCTGGCAATACGATCTACATTCTTAAACAGAGGAAAAACCGAAGAAACAACCCATGCGGTTTTTTCTTGATTAGGAGTGTGACATTATGACAATGAGTAAAGTGGATCATGACTTGCCGGACCCAAAAGGAAGACGTGATTTCCTGATCAATACAGCTGCCTTGCTGGGAGCGGGCGCTGTGGCCGCATGTGCGCCAGGCGGAGAGAATGGAACGCCAGCATCTACACCACCGGCAGTTGAGAAGGAAACAGGCCTGAATTATCATGTGAAACCGGGCCAGTTGGACGATTATTACGGATTCTGGAGTGGCGGTCAGTCTGGAGAAGTACGCATTTACGGCGTTCCCTCCATGCGTGAATTGAAGCGGATCCCGGTCTTTAATAGAGAGTCTGCAACCGGTTGGGGCGCAACCGATTTTTCCAAAAAACTTCTGGGCGGAAGAGCCTCTGGAGACACCCACCACGTTCATCTATCCTATACAGACGGCACCTATGACGGGCGCTATATTTTTGTGAACGACAAGGCCAACGCGCGTCTCGCCCGAATCCGTTTGGAAACCATGGAAGTGGATATGATTACCGATATTCCCAACTCACAGGGAACCCACGGTATCTTTCCCCAGCGCCATAAAACGGGTCTGGTAGTTTGCAACAGTGAATTTAGAACGCCTCAACTGAACGACGGTCGCGATCTTGAGGATGAAACCAAATACGCCGCCATGCATACCGCCATCGACGGGGAGACCATGGAAGTGAAATGGCAGGTAATGGTGGAAGGTAATATGGACCTTGCCGCCACCGATTACAAGGGACTCTATTCCTTTGCCACATCCTACAACTCAGAAGGCGCGGTAACCCTGGAAGGCATGATGGCCAAAGACCAGGATCATCTGTACGTTTTTAATATCCCCGAAATTGAAAAAGCGGTAGCGGCGGGCAAAACCGTAAAAGTTGGTGATGTCAGCACGGTGGTAGACGCACGGGGTGCCGATTCGGCCTATGTCATGCGGGTACCTCTGCCCAAGAGTCCTCACGGTGTGAATATAGATCCAACTGGCAAATACGCGGTGGTTTCCGGTAAACTGTCTCCCACGGTTTCGGTGATTGACATCGACATGTTGGCGGATGCCTTTGCAGGAAACATTAAACCACGTGACTGTGTTGTGGCAGAACCGGAAGTTGGGCTAGGCCCTCTGCACACGGCTTTCGACGGTCGTGGCAATGCTTATACCAGTATTTTCATCGATTCGGTAATAACCAAGTGGAACATAGAAGACGCCAAAAAACAGTTCAAGGGCGAAGCGGTTAATCCCTTCATACAAAAACTGGATGTCCACTATCAGGTGGGACATACCAACGCCAGCATGTCTGAGACCAAAGAGGCAGACGGGAAATGGCTGATTGCTCTGTGTAAATTCTCCAAGGACCGTTTCCTGAACGTGGGCCTGCTGCATCCGGAAAACGACCAGTTGGTGGACATTTCGGGAGAAACCATGAAGCTGGTTCACGACGGTCCCACCTACTCGGAGCCTCATGATTGCGTCTTGGCCAGAGCCGATCTCATTCACCCCATCAAGTTCCAGGACCGCACCGATGCTCGCTTCAAGATGTACGAGGACTGGGCAAAAGAAGATGGTGTTGAGTTGATGTCTGCCAACAAGGCCATTCGCAAGAGCAAGAACTTTGTTCGGGTGTATCTCACCAGCGTTGCGCCTATTTATAACCTTAGAGAGTTTAAGGTGAAAACGGGCGATACCGTTCAGGTCATCTGCACCAATCTGGACCGGGTTGAAGACCTGACCCATGGTTTTTGCATGACCCAACACGACGTGAACTTTATTGTGAATCCACAGGATACCCAGAGCTTTACCTTCACGGCGGGAAAACCGGGATTGTACTGGTTCTATTGTCCCTGGTTCTGCCATGCTCTTCACCTTGAAATGCGCGGACGCATGATGGTAGAGGCTTGATATGAATCATCCAAGGCCGGGCGTCCTGTGGGGCGTCCTATTCATACTCCTGTCTGTTTCCCTATTCGCCAGGAATGAAGAACCGGCGTTGGAAGATTGTGGGACCTTGCCTTGCGGCGAGGTCCTTCCTGGTGCCGTCCGCTTCGAAACCATTGAAAACGCGCCTTATTTGAAAGGATTGGACGCTAGGGGCACCCTGGTTGGATGGGTCATTCTTTCCACAGACGTAACTGATCTTAAAGGTTATTCCGGCAAGCCCCTGGTTACCCTGGTGGGTTTGGATGTCAATGCCATCATTACTGGCGTAAAAATCATCAAACACAGCGAACCCATTCTCCTGGTAGGCATCCCCGAACAGAAACTCCACGATTTTGGGGCCTTCTACAAAGGCAAACCGGCCATTTCCAAAGTGGTGGTTGGCCGTTCCAAAGATCCGAACGCATTACAACTCGACGCTATTTCCGGGGCTACCGTTACCGCCCTTGCTCAAAACAGAACCATTCTCGACTCGGCCCTGGCTTTGGGTTCTGCTGTGGGTGTGGTTGAAATGGCCGTCCAGAGACCGGGCTCTTTTGTCGTACGGGACGATGTTTTTTCCTGGCGGGAAATGGAGAAGGCGGGCGTCTTCGGCAGGTTACAGGTTTCGGCAGAAGACGTGGGGCTTCCCTCCGACCATGGTCCCTTCATGGACCTCTGGTATACCTTTGCAGATGCGCCTCAGGTGGGCAGGGCACTCCTGCCGCAAGGCGACTATAACTACCTTTCCAAAAAACTTAAACCAGGGGAGCACATGCTGGTGGTGTTGGGACGGGGCACGGGTTCCTTTAAGGGTTCCGGTTTTGTAAGAGGCGGTCTCTTTGACCGCATTCGCATCAGCCAGGGATTGCACACCCTGTTTTTCAAAGACAGCGATTATTACAACCTGTCCAACGTAGCCGCCCCTGATGCGCCCCATTTCAAAGAAGGCGCTGTTTTTATCACCAGAGAATACAAGTTAGATCCTGGCGTGCCATTTGAAATGGTGTTCCTGGGAAGCAATTACGATGGGAAAGGCGGGTTTAGCCGCGATTTCTGGGAATTTAAATCCAGTCACCATCTGCCCAAATCCATGTATGTCATGGAAGGCCCCGATCCGAAAACCGAGATATGGGTTCAGGCCTGGCGCAACAATATCCCCGCATTATTCGCCCTGTGCGGCGGCTTGTTCACCGTTATTCTGCTCTTCACTTTTAGACGATGGCTCACCGGTCACATGCCGCGGTTGATGAAAATTCATAAAGTCTACATGCTCTTGAGTTTTGTTATTCTGGGGTTGGCCTTTCACGCCCAACCTTCGGTTACCCAGGTGCTCACCCTGGTGGGCAGTGTGGTGGGTGAATGGGATTGGGGCCTGTTTCTCATAGAACCAGCGCTTTTTGTCTCCTGGATCTTCATTGCAGCCGTTACCTTCATTTGGGGGCGGGGTGTTTTCTGCGGCTGGGTTTGTCCGTTCGGTTCTCTTACAGAACTCATGAACAAGGCAGCCATTGCCCTGGGCGTGAAACAGTTCGAACTTCCCGACGCCATCCACAATAAACTAAAATATTTGCGCTACCTTATTCTGGCCGGTCTCATTCCTGCCTACCTGTATTCACCTGAGTTGGGAGAACGCCTCGCCGAAATTGAACCCTTCAAAACCACCTTCTTTGTGGCTCCCTGGAGTCGCAGCTGGTTGTTCCTGGGTTGGTGGTTGTTTCTTTTAGGGTTATCCCTGGTCATCTTCCGTCCCTTCTGCAGGTACATCTGTCCATTGGGCGCTGCTCTGGCCATCCCCGGAAGTTTTCGGATCTCTGGCCCCAGACGCCGCAGTTTCTGCACTTCCTGTAAGATTTGCACCAAAGGATGCGAACCCAAGGCCATTCGTCCCAACGGAACCATTGACCCCAGGGAGTGCTTGTCCTGCATGGAATGCGAAGCCAATTTTCGAGACGACACGGTCTGTCCGCCTCTGGTGGGTTTGGTCAGGTTCAAGACAAAACCTCAACTATCAGAACGAGACAAAGAGAAAAAGGCCCGGTTGGAAGAAGATCTGGTGCAGGTTTGAGGTGTATCATGGTTCCAGTGTTCATCATACTCCTACTACTTGGAATTCCGGCTCAGGGTGAAACCCTAACGGTTGGCGTCCATGGCTCAGACCCTGCCTCAACCATTGCTCTGGCTCAAGAGGGTGACACCGTTATACTGCCGCCAGGAAAATGGTCTGGCCCGGTTACCATTACCAAAACCATTGTTTTTCAGGGGACTGGCGGACAATTGGACGGTGGAGGCAAGGGAACGGTATTAATCGTGGACGCCCCAGGAGTGGTAGTGGAAGGCGTGATTGTCAGCGGGAGTGGGGATAATCTTTCCGGGCCGGATAGCGGTATTTACACCACCAAAAAGGCCACCGGCGTTGTGTTGCGCAAGAACCATATCGTCAACTGCACCTTCGGCATTTGGACCCATGAAACGGATAAAGCCAGAATCTTGGAAAACGTGGTAGAGGGAACCCATGAGGGCCACCCATCCAACCGCGGCAACGGTATTCATCTATTCGACGGATCCTTCCTGGAAGTAGTCAACAACAGGGTAACCGGCGGAAGGGACGGCATCTACATCTCCGCCTGCGAGGACAGCCTCATTGAAGGCAATCATCTGGAAGCCACCCGGTTCGGCGTTCATTACATGTTCTCCTACGACAATAAGCTCATCAATAATGTTAGTCACAACAACACCATTGGTTATGCCCTCATGCAGAGCAGGAACCTGGTGGTAGTGGGCAATACCGCCTCCAACAACACCCGAAACGGGCTGCTTTTTAGAGACGCTCAATACTGCCGCATTGAGAATAACCTGTTAAAGGGCAACGGCGAGGGCATGTTCTTCTACTCCAGCACAGACAATATCATTCAAGGCAATCGCATGATGGGCAATGAGATTGGGGTAAAGGTCTGGGCTGGCAGTTATCGCAATAATGTTTCCAAAAACAGTTTTATTGGCAATCGGAAACAGGTGTTCTTTGTTGAAACGGCGGATCTGTTTTGGGGTGAAGAAGAGGGCGGCAATTACTGGAGCGATTATCTCGGCTGGGATCAGGACGGTGACGGTATTGGAGATCGACCCTATCGCGTGAACAGTTTCTCCAGTCATATCGTCTACAAATATCCGGCAGCCGTTCTCCTACTTAGAAGCCCCTCCCTTGAACTATTAAACCATTTGGAACAAAGACTGCCCATCTTCAGGGCACCCACATTAATTGACAAAGCCCCTCAAATGAAGGATACCAATCATGAGAAAGATTAGCGTACAAGATATTACCGTTCAATTCGGCAAGGTTCGCGCCTTGGATGGTGTGTCTCTGGATTTTAATCCGGGCGTCACCCTATTGGCGGGACCGAACGGGGCTGGGAAGTCTACCCTCATGAAAGTTATCCTTGGCTTAATTAGATCGGATGCGGGCCATCTCCGTGTAAATGGGGAGCCAGCTGAAGTGAACAACGCCTATAAGAACCATCTGGGTTATCTACCAGAAGCAGTGGCATTTGCCGAAAACCTTTCCGGTAGGCAGATCCTGAGATTTTTTGCCCGTGCCCGTGGCTTGGACAAGGCTCGTGTGGAGGCTGTCATGGACCGCATTGGCCTGGCCCATGCCGCGAAACGAGCCGTTCGGGGATATTCCAAGGGCATGCGTCAACGACTGGGTTTGGGCATTTCCATTCTGGCCGAGCCCGAACTCCTCATTTTAGATGAGCCTACCGGCGGCTTAGATCAAGAGGGGCTATCCGTGCTCTGGTCCATATTAGAGGAGTGGCGCGAGGCGGAGCGTACCGTTCTGGTCACCTCCCATGACCTGGCCCTTATGGAACACCGGGTTGACCGTATCTGCCTGCTTCGTGAGGGCCGACTCTGTGCTTTAGGCTCACCCACGGAATTGAGGTTCCAAGCCGAACTGCCCATTAAGGTAAACTTCCATCTCAATCCAGGCAGCACCCAGGTGC
>Ga0316189_10004857_pt1 | contig 12888 bp, 12 predicted proteins | sample LowCovwburrow_MG_FD_204930 | JGI IMG/M metagenome (GOLD analysis project Ga0316189, IMG submission 204930) | Coastal sediment microbial communities from Maine, United States - Lowes Cove worm burrow | ecosystem: Environmental > Aquatic > Marine > Coastal > Sediment | place: USA: Maine... | reverse complement strand
AATAGGAATAGCCAATGCCGACGGTGAAATAGATGAGTGAGGAGGCGACCAGCGAACGGCGATCAAGAATCAGCCCGAGCAGGGAGACAATGACGGCAAGGGCAAAGACGATGGCAATGACGGTGCCGGGTTGCGATTTGTCAGCATTGAGCCAAACCGAGGCAAACACTGGATGGATGGCAAGCGGTGAGCCGATAATAAAAAGCCAGAAAGCATAGGCATTCTGGCGTGAGCGGCGCAAGGGATCGCGGGAGTCAAACCAGAAAGCAACGGCCAAAATGGTGACACCGCAAATGCCCAGTGGCCATAAGAAGGAGGCGTCACTGACAGTCGTTCCTGAATAAAGCACGGCGGCAATAGTGGTTGAAGCTGCGATAAGGGCCAGCAATAGCGGAATTTTGAAGCGGACAAATGATACAATCAACGCCAGCGCGATACCGCCCCAGATATGAGCTGATAGCGGTTGATCAAAGGCCCACATGTCTGTTGCCCCAATACCGGCATATAACATTGCAGATTTGACAGCCAGCACGCAGGCCATCAGAACGGAAACAAGTGCGGGTAGTTTTTTGTTGGTGCGATAGGTGAAAAACTCAGCCAGCAGCCAGAAACCGATCACGCCGATGGGGGTGAATTGTATATCCAGCATACCAGAGGCTATGATTCCGCCAAAAGCACTGTAGATAATAAACAGGCCGATGCAGATAAACACTTCGGAAAAATTGTTGACCAGATGAAACTGTTCATTCATGGCACGCGGGGTTGCCGCCCGTTTGATGGTGAAGTCAGTTAGAGCTTGCGCATCCATGGCCGAAATAACGCCATGTTCAACCGCCGAATCGAGATCGTCTTTGCGGATGATCATCTGGTCGGGACAGGCTCTTCGCCGCGATAATCATAAAAACCGCGCTGGGTTTTTTGGCCGAGCCAGCCTGCTTCGACATATTTTACCAATAGTGGGCAGGGGCGGTATTTGCTGTCGCCCAGACCTTCATAAAGCACCTGCATGATCGACAGGCAGACATCAAGTCCGATGAAGTCGGCCAGTTGCAGCGGGCCCATGCGGTGATTGGCGCCAAGGTGCATGGCTTTGTCGATGCCTTTTACCGAACCAACGCCCTCATACAGCACATAAATGGCCTCGTTGATCATCGGCAGCAAAATGCGGTTGACGATAAAGGCGGGGAAATCTTCAGAAACGGTGACTGATTTGTCGAGCGACTTCACAAAAGTCTTAAAGGTTTGAAAGGTATCGTCCTCGGTGGCAATGCCGCGAATCAGTTCAACCAGTTCCATAACAGGGACGGGATTCATAAAATGAACGCCCATGAATTTTTCAGGTCGGCTGGTTGCTGCAGCAAGGCGGGTGACCGATATGGAAGATGTATTGGTGCCGATCAGAGTGTGAGGTGGTAATAAGGGGCAAAGTTCCTGCATGATGGCGCGTTTGACGGCTTCATCTTCAGTGGCAGCTTCGATGACAATGTCACAATCCTCAAAATCAGCCATTTTGCTGATTGGGTTAATCCGCTCCAAAGATGTGTCACGCTGTTCCTGGGTGATTTTTTGTGAATTGACCTGACGGGCCAGATTGCCATTGATTGTTGCAAGAGCAGCATCAATGCGCTCTTGAGCAATGTCATAAAGGGCAACATCATATTCTGCCAATGCACATACATGGGCGATACCGCTGCCCATTTGTCCGGCGCCTATGATGCCGACTTTGCTTATTTTCATCAGTTTTTTGTCCAGATGTTATACCGCGTCCACAAGCCTATACTGGCTCATGGGACGCGGCAACTAGTTTGTTTGTTAAAGACCTACTTTGCCGAGTTCTTCTTCAAGCTCGGGGATGGCGGTAAACAGGTCAGCAATAATGCCATAATCGGCAACCTGAAAGATCGGTGCATCCTCATCCTTGTTGATGGCAACAATGACTTTTGAATCTTTCATACCGGCCAGATGCTGAATGGCACCTGAAATACCAACGGCGATGTAAAGATCGGGGGCAACAACCTTGCCGGTTTGGCCAACTTGATAATCATTGGGGACAAAACCTGCATCAACCGCAGCGCGCGAGGCACCAACAGCGGCTGAAAGTTTGTCAGCAATTTTTTCCAGCATGGCGAAATTTTCACCATTTTGCATACCGCGGCCACCAGAAATAATGATGCTGGCAGAGGTCAGCTCTGGGCGATCAGATTTGGACAGATTTTCATCGACATAAGAAGAAAGACCACTGTCAGCCGGGGCGGCAATGGTTTCAACCGTTGCAGAACCGCCATCTCCAGCAGCTTCAAAACCGGTGGTGCGCACTGTGATGACCTTTTTGGCATCGCCTGATTTAACCGTTTGAATGGCGTTACCGGCATAAACCGGGCGCTCAAAGGTATCAGATGAGATGACATCAGTGATTTCAGAAATCTGCATGACATCCAAAAGAGCAGCAACGCGTGGGCAAATGTTTTTGCCGCTGGTGGTCGCTGGAGCAACAAGAGCGTCATAATTGTCCATTAGCGGGACGATCAGATCGCTCATGGCTTCAGCCATCGGGCGTTCAAACAAAGGGCTGTCACAATGCAGCACCTTGCCAACACCATCGAGCTTGGCTGCAGCGGCAGCTGCATCACCGGCATTGCTTCCGGCAACCAGCACATCAACAGCGCCCAGTTTGGCGGCAGCTGTCAAGGCATTGCGGGTGGCGTCTTTGATTTCAGAATTATCGTGTTCGACAATTAACAGGACTGACATGATTAGATTACTCCTGCTTCGTTTTTAAGTTTATCGACCAGTTCGGCAACCGAGCCAAGAATTTGACCGGCTTTGCGCTGTTCTGGCTCAATGGTTTTGATGATTTCAAGGCGGGATGAAACATCAACGCCCAGATCTGCGGCGGTTTTCTCATCAAGCGGCTTTTTCTTGGCCTTCATGATGTTGGGCAGCGAGGCATAACGCGGTTGGTTGAGGCGCAGGTCAGTGGTGACCACCATCGGCAATTTGGTTTTGATGGTTTGCAGTCCGCCATCAATTTCACGAGTGACAGTGCCATCGCCATTTAATTCAAGATTGGAAGCAAAGGTGGCTTGCGGCCAGCCAAGCAAGGCTGCCAGCATCTGGCCGGTCTGGTTGGCGTCATCATCAATGGCCTGTTTGCCAACGATAACAAGACCGGGTTGTTCTTCATCAACAATGGCCTTGAAAAGTTTGGCAACTGCCAGAGGCTCAACCTCTTCGTCATGATTGACAAGGATGCCGCGGTCAGCACCCATAGCAAGGGCGGTGCGGATGGTTTCCTGGGCCTTTTGCGGGCCGACTGAAACGGCGATGACTTCGCTGGCTTTTCCTGCTTCCTTAAGGCGCAGGGCTTCTTCAATCGCGATTTCATCAAATGGGTTCATGGACATTTTGACATTTGCGGTCTCAACACCGGAGCCGTCTGCCTTGACGCGAATTTTGACGTTATAGTCAATAACCCGCTTCACACCTACCAATATCTTCATTGTGCTCTGCTCATTTAGTTAGAAGGAAATATTATAAAAAAAGAAAACCTGTTATTGTTACTTGTTGTTTGTGCGGCGCAGCATAGTAGCCGGTTTTTTGCCCGTCAATGCTGTCTACGGTAAAAATCGTACTAATTACGACGTTAATTTCGCTCACGGCGTATCCTCACTGCGTTCGGGCCTCCGCGGGGGCGGCGCAGTGGCGCCGGGGCAGCGCTTGCTGCCCTAATGGTCCAATCTATCGATACAAAGCTCTAGACTTGTTCTACTTCTTCAACTTCAACTTTCGAAGCCAGGCGACGGTTGAGGGGTTTGCGTAGGGCAAAGGCGATGATGCCGCCTGTTAAGAAGCCGCCAATATGGGCCCACCAGGCAACAATGGTTTCGCCGGTTTGCGGCAACATTGAGTTGAATATCTGAAAACCGAACCAACCGACAAGAGCCAGATAGGCCGGGATTGGTAGAGGCAGCTTAAGGAACAACAAAACCCAAATACGGGCTTTGGGAAACAGCACCAGATAAGCGGCCATGACGCCCGAGACGGCTCCTGAAGCACCAATCAGCGGGCTTTGTGAATGGGGGCCGGCAAGGGTGTGAGCTAGAGCAGCGGCAATTCCGCAGACGATAAAAAACACCAAAAAGCTGAAATGACCAAAGGCATCTTCGACATTGTCGGCAAAAACCCAGATGAAGGCCATGTTCGAGAGAAAGTGTATCCAGCCGGCATGGAGGAACATATAGGTGATAAGGGTGGCCGGTTCCGGGATCAAATGGAGATTTGCCGGCAGTACTTTATAGTCGGTCAACAAGGCTGGAACAGCACCAAATGAGGTGGCAAGAGTTGAATTGTCGATGCCGCCCATGATGAGGGCTGTGTAGATGATCAAGAGTAGATTGATGACAATGATCAGTCCGGAGACGATCTGGAATCTGATGATTTTTAACTGGTTGCTATCGTGCAGCGGCAGAAACATCTTATTCGTCCTGGTCGCTGGTGGTGTTACGGGTTTTTCCGGGCACCCATAAAATATCACCGCTATGATGGTGGTTAACCCAGCGACTGGCGACAAAGAAAAAATCGGACAGGCGATTGATATATTTCAGGGCCGGGCCTGAGATGATTTCACCTTCAAGGCCAGCAGTCTCACTCATCAAACGTTCGGCCCGGCGCGAAACGGTGCGGGCAAGATGCAAATGGGCAGCGGCCGGGTGGCCACCAGGGAGAATGAACGAGCGCAGGGGTTCAAGAACCTTATTGAGCTGATCAATTTCAGCTTCGAGGCGATCCACCTGATCAGCGACGATGCGCAAAGGTTCATATTCGAGCTTTTCACCCGTGTCAGGCGTGCAGAGATCAGCGCCAAGATCAAACAGATCATTCTGGATGCGTCCCAACATGTCATCAATGAGTATAAGGGATTTATCGGTTGTATGAAGGCGGGCCAGACCAACGACGCAGTTGGTTTCATCAACGGTGCCATAGGCATGAACGCGCAGGGCGCTTTTTTGAACCCGGGCACCGGTGCCAAGGGCGGTTGAGCCGTCATCGCCGGTACGGGTGTAGATTTTATTCAGTGTAACCATCATTTGTGAGTAGCGCGAGACAGGGCAAAAAGCAAAATTTTATTTGCAATGTGTGGAATCTCCTGCTGTGTTTGGGGAGGGAATTAACTGATCTGGTGGTTTAGGAAAAAATAGCATGAATTTGGGCAATCTGATCTCTCGGCACGCAACATACCGGCCTGACCATGTGGGCGTGGTGTTTGAAGACGAACGACTGAACTGGCGCCAGTTTAATGAAAAGGTCAATATGTTGTCCAATGCGCTGGTGGCCGCTGATGTTGGCAAGGGTGAAAAAATCGCCACGGTTTTGCCCAATTGCCTTGAATTGCTGGTGCTGTATTGGGCTGCGGCCAAAATTGGCGCTGTATCGGTGCCGATGAGCCCATTGCTGACTGACAAGGGGTTGGCAAATCTGTTGAATGACAGTGATGCGGTGATGGTGATTACGGCGCCGCAATATGCTCAAAACATTGATGCGGCGCGACCGGTTCTGAAAAATATCCGTGATGATCTATTTGTTATCATCGGCGATGAAGCACCTGTTGGTTATGTCACCTATGAGCAGTTTACCGCTGGAAGCTCAACGATGCAGCCGACTGATTTTGGCGTGACCAGCGATGATATGTTCAACATTATTTATTCAAGCGGCACCACCGGACAGCCTAAGGGCATTGTCCACAGTCATTATGTTCGCTCGATGTATTGTATGTTGTTTGCCCAGACTTTCCGGTTTTGCCCTGAAAGTGTCTGTCTGCATACAGGCGCGGTGATTTTTAACGGGGCCTTTGTAACCTTGATGCCGACTTTCTTTAATGGGGCCCGCTATATTCTGCAAAAGGCCTTTGACATTGATCGGGTGGTGGCAACCATTGAAGCGGAAAAGGTGACCCATGTGATGATGGTACCGGCGCAAATTATCGCGCTGCTCAATCATCCAGACGCAACCACAGAAAAGCTGGCGTCACTGGAAATGGTATTATCGTTGGGGGCGCCTTTATTGCTTGAGCATAAACAGCAATTGGAGAAACTGTTGCCAGGCCGGTTTTATGAGCTTTATGGCCTGACTGAAGGCTTTTTGACCATTCTGGACAAGTTGGATGCCCAGCGCAAACAGGGGTCGGTTGGCGCGTGCACGCCATTTTTTGAAATGCGGATTTGTGATGAGCAGGGCAATGATTTGCCGGTGGGCGAGATCGGGGAGATTGTCGGGCGCGGGCCGACAATGATGCCCGAATATTATAAGCGCCCTGATCTGACAGCCCAGACGATACGCGATGGCTGGCTGTATAGCGGGGATATGGGCTATGTGGATGAAGAGGGCTTTTTGTACTTGGTTGACCGCAAAAAGGACATGATCATTTCCGGCGGGGTGAATGTTTATCCGCGCGATATTGAAGATATTGCCGCCCGCCATGAAGCGGTTGAAGAAGTGGCGGTTTTTGGCTTGCCGGATGAGAAATGGGGCGAAACGCCTGTGGTCGCTGTGTTGTTGCGGCAGGGGTTTGATATTTCTGGCGAAGATTTGCGCGAGTGGATCAATGATAATGTTGAGGCGAGATTTCAGAAGGTCTCGCAGGTGCTGATCAAAACGGAATTCCCGCGCTCGGCGGCGGGTAAAACGCTTAAGCGGGTTATGCGTGATGAGATGATGGAAATGGGTAGCTAATCACTCAGCCCGTAAAATCCGAGCCGGTTTGGCAGTTAGGGCGCGCCAGGTGGTGGCCAGGCCTGAGGCTATGGTTAGGGCCATGGCAAAGAGGGCTGTTAACAGGGCGGTGACGGGTGAGAAGCTCCAGGTCATTTCCATGATGAAATGGATAATGGCATAAGCCCCCAACGTACCGATCAGAATTGAAAAAGCAGCGGTGATCAGGCCGAGCAGGGCATATTCATAGATAAAGACATAAACCAATTGGGTGCGGGTGGCGCCGAAGGTTTTAAGGACAACGGCGTCATAAGTGCGGGTTGTCAATCCGGAAGCCAAGGCACCTGCCAGCACCAGAATGCCGGTGATCATGGTGATCGAACTGGCGGCGCGAATGGCCAGCAGTAATTGCCCAAGCAGGCTATTGACCGCATCAAGGGCATCTTTAATGCGGATGGCGGTGACGGCTTTATACTTGTTCGATACGGTTGCCAGTAATTCATCCTCGTGGCCGCTGTCCATAGTGACGGTGACCAGATGGGTGTGCGGGGCACCTTTAAGGGTGCCGGGTGAGAACACCATAACGAAATTAATCCGCAAGGATTCCCATTCAACTGCGCGCAGGCTGGCGATTTTTGCCGTCACGCTGCGGCCAAGAATGTTGACTGTGACGGTGTCTCCGACTTTTAATCCGGCACCATTGGCTATTTCATCGACAAATGATACCAGCGGCGGGCCGTCATAGTCTTTTGGCCACCACTTGCCGGCAGTGATTTTTGAGCCTGCGGGCAGATCGGTTGAATAGGTGATGCCACGGTCACCGCGAAAAGCCCAGGCAATATCGGGGGCGATTGAGAAGTCTTTCAGGGGCTTGCCGTTGAGCTTTTGTACCCGGCCACGCAGCATCGGGGCGGAACCTGTTTTGGTGACACCTTTTTGAGCAGCGGTAAAGGCCTGGAAATTTTTAACCTGATTGTTCTGGATATCGAGAAAGAAGAATGACGGGGCTTGTGCCGGGACTGCAGATTGCAGTTCTTTTGAGACATTGCGGTCAACCAGCGCAATGGTGACAAACAGGCTAAGGCCAAGACCAAGAGCCAAAACAATGGACGGGGTCGGAGCGCCGGGGCGATAAAGATTGGCAATGGCAAGGCGCGATACTGCGCTTTTGGGCATCAAGCGAGGTGAGCGGGAAAAGCGTTTGGCACTCCACATGATCAGCCGCGACAGGCCGATCAGGACAATAAAGCTTAAGGTGATGGCGATCAGATACCAGCCGGTTATATAGCGGTTGGGAAAGGCCAGCAGAGTGAGAGCCACAATCAGGGCAATTGTTATGAGTATGGCGACGATAAATGCAGCCGAGGGACGTTTGAACTTTTGAGCAATATTACCGCGAAACAATTCCGAAGCCGGGGTGTCTTTGGCTTGCGATAATGGCCACAGGCTAAAAGCGATGGTGACCAGAAAGCCAAAGGCGGCAGCTTGCAACAGGGGCATGATTTCAACAGCAGGAGCGATCGGGACCGGTAACAAATCTTGCACCCATGGCATGGCAATAAGCGGCAGGGCGGCACCGAGCAACAGGCCGATGGCGATGCCCAACAGGGCGACAATCATGATCTCGATGAGATAAGTGACAAGGATCAGGCGCGATGAGGCACCAAGGCATTTAAGGGTGGCAATATTGTTTTTTCGGCGTTGTAAAAAGCTGCGCACCGCATTGCCGATACCGGCACCGCCAATCACCAGTGCGGTCAGGCCGGTGAGCGATAAAAACAAAGTCAGGCGAGACAGGAAGCGTTTAGCACCGGGGGCGGCAGCATTGCGGCTGCGAATGCGCCAGCCGGCATCGGGGAATTGCTGTGCTGCGGCTTTTTCAATTTTTTCAAGGTCTGCATTTGCATCAGCCAGTTTTACGCGATAGTGCCAGCGCACCAAAGAACCGGGTTTTACCAGACCGGTGGCTTTAAGGGCTGCATGGCTGATCATCAGGCGGGGGCCGAGAATCAGACCATCTGAAATGCGGTCCGGTTCGCGGGCGATGATGTCATGAATGATGAAGCGGGCCTGACCCAATGAGACGATGGCGCCGGGCTTGATTTTTAGACGGGCCAGAATGGAGCTTTCGGCAAAAGCGCCCCACAAGTTGCCTTCCTTGCCAAGGCGGGGCTGGAATGTGCCGGGGTTTTTAAGGGTCAGTTGGCCATAGAGCGGATAGAGGTTGTCAACGGCTTTAACCTCGACGAGAGCGCGTTCGGAGGTTTGTTCGCCTGCTTTTGTTTCAACGATAGCAATACCGCGCATGGTGGCGACGGTGCTGGTCTGGCCAAATTTGGCGATAAAACCGGTTTGTTCCTTATCAAGCTGGCGATGAATGACCGAAAATTCGATATCAGCGCCCAATAATGGCTGGCCCTGCTCGGTCATGCCGCGCTGTATTGAAACCGACAGGGTGCCGATGATGGCAATGGCGCCAACGCCCAAAATCAGGCAGGTAAGGAATATCCAGAAACCTTGAAGGCCCGAACGCAATTCGCGGCGGGCAAATTTAAAACCCAATTGCAAGGTTTCTATGAAGGAAGGGTGCTGCATGTTAGCTGATCAATCCGTCACGAACTTCACAAACGCGGTCGCATTTTTTGGCTAGAGACGGATCGTGGGTGACAAGCAGCAAGGTGGTGCCGGTTTCGCGTTGCATGTCAAACAGCAGATCGATAATTTTGTCACCTGTTTCGCTGTCAAGATTGCCGGTTGGTTCGTCAGCCAGAATGATGCGGGCGCCAGCGGCCATGGCGCGGGCAATGGCAACGCGCTGTTGTTCACCGCCTGATAATTGTGAAGGGTAATGGTCAAGCCGGTGTGAGAGGCCAACCCTATCAAGAGCTTGCGTGGCTTGTTTGTAGGCGTCTGGTGTGCCTTTGAATTCAAGCGGCACGGCGACATTTTCCAGTGCTGTCATGGCCGGAATAAGATGAAAAGACTGAAAGACGATGCCGATATGGTCACGGCGAAAGGCGGCAAGCTGGTTCTCGTTCAGTTTTGTCAGGTTGTGATCGCTGACATTGATTGTTCCGCTGTTAATGGCCTCAAGACCGGCCAGAACCATGAGTAATGTGGTTTTGCCGGACCCTGAGGGGCCAACAATACCCAGAGCCGTGCCCGGTTTAACGTCGAGATCGACACCGCGTAAAATTTCAACCGGACCTGCGCCGGCCTCCAGAGTGACTTTCACGTCTGACAAGGAGATAATCGATGAGCTCATAATGTGTTCTGTACTTGTCCTATGTCTGCTTTGTGACCATTATCTATCAGACGGGTTTTTGTTTTTTGGCAATTTTGACGATGATGGAAGGTTTGATATTTTTGAGGATACTTGATTTAATAAACGGACAACACAAGCGATTCCGTCGGTTTATCATCATATTGTGTTCATGGCTGGTTTTTGCAACTGGTACAGTTACTAGTTCAGCGATGGCGCAACAAATTAAGATTGTGGCTTTTGGCGACAGTCTGACAGCAGGTTATGGTCTGCCTGTTGAGCAATCCTATCCGGTCAAGCTGCAGGCGGCCCTCAAGGCCAAGGGGTTTGATGTTGAGATCAGCAATGCCGGGGTTTCCGGTGATACATCAAGCGGCGGGTTGGCCCGTCTTGACTGGTCTGTGGGCGATGATGTTGATCTGGTGATTGTCGAGCTTGGCGCCAATGATGCCTTGCGTGGTATTGATCCGGCGGTTACGCGCAAGGCACTTACGGCAATTGTTGCCAAACTGCGGGCCGGAAAAAAGAAAGTGCTGTTGGCCGGAATGCTGGCTCCGCCCAATCTGGGCAATGAGTACGGCCAGCGTTTCAAAGCGATTTTTTCGGATCTGGGGGCGCTTGAGGGGGTGACGCTTTATCCGTTCTTTCTTGAGGGGATTGCCGCAAACCCAAAATTTAACCAACCTGACGGGTTGCATCCGACGGCCAAAGGGGTTGATGAAATTGTCAAACGGCTGGTGCCGGTTATTGAGCCGATGTTGAAGTGATGTGATCTGCGATGCCGTGGCAGGCGTCTTTGAGGATGGTCATGACATGCTCAAAACCATCCTGGTCGCCGTAATAGGGATCGGGAACATCGCGCAGATCAGAGGCTTTGCTAAATTGCAGGCACATGACCAGTTGTTGCGGGTTTTTTGAAGATTGCAGATGTTCAAGGTCGGCAAAATTGTCGGCATCCATGGCGATAATCAGATCAAAATCATTGAAATCAGACGGGCGAACCTGACGGGCGCGCTGGGTTGATATATCAATACCGTGCCGGGCTGCTGTTTCAATGGCGCGGCTATCGGGCCGGTTGCCAATGTGCCAGGAACCGGTACCAGCTGAATCAACTTCGATGTCTAAGATACCGCGATGGTGTAGTTCGGCTTGTAAAACCCCTTGAGCCATTGATGAACGGCAAATGTTGCCAAGGCAGATGAACAGGATTTTTTTCATCGAGGTTCTCTCTGGGGCGATTGGAAAATTACATGGATAAGTTGAAAACCTTACAGCAATTTAATTAACTCTCAAAGCTGTAAACCTTGCAAATCATTTGTTAATCCCCCATATTCAACCCATAAATCGAGTTGCCAATCCATATGAGGGAAAATTAATGGCTGATTATAGAACGAGATCAAATACTGGTGTGCAAGGTCGCGCCGCTGCGCAGATAGATGAGGGCCTACGCTCTTACATGCTGCGCGTTTACAACTTTATGGGCCTTGGTATAGCACTAACGGCGCTTATTACGCTGTATATGGCCAATAATGTCCAATTAATGGCCTCCATCGCAATGGGCCCCATGAAATGGGTGCTGTTTGCCGGTGTTCTTGGCCTTGGCTGGTTTGCACCACGCCTGATTATGGGCGGCAATGCGATGGTCGCACATGCGGCCTATTGGGGTTATGCAGCTCTTTGGGGCTTGCTGATTTCACCAATGATTGCTCACTTTATGGGCATTAACGGTGGCCAGTTGATTATTCAAGCGCTGGCAATTACCTCTGTAACCTTTGGTTCTGCCAGCTTGTTTGGCTATGTCACCAAGCGTGATATGTCGGGCCTTAGCGGGTTTTTCATGATGGCATCCATCGGTATTCTGGTTGCGATCTTGCTGAATGTGTTCTTTTTCCAAAGCACAATGTTCAGCCTGTTTACATCAATTGGTGTTGTGCTGCTGTTTTCTGGCATTACTGCCTATGAAACCCAGATGATCAAGAACATGTATTCACAGCATGATGATAATGGCATTGCCCAGGGCAAAGCAATCTTTGGAGCTTTCATGCTCTATGGTAGCTTTATTACCATGTTTATTCATATCCTGAATATTCTTGGAATCATGAATAGCGATTAAACTCTTGAGGGGGCATTTAAATAAATGCCCCCTTTTAAAGATTGCGTTCAAGCGCCACGCAGGCTGCGCGCCTCAATGGCGCTAGTCCTTGAAAACACTAAAGTGTTTTCGCGTCCGTGACGGACAAGACAGAATTAAAAGAAAACCCCGGGTGAAAGTCCGGGGTTTTTTGTTTGCTTAACTTTTGATTTTATTGCGGTGTCTTATTGAGGAGTCCAGGTTTCGCTGCCAATTGTTTTGGCGCCGCCATAAGCCCAGATGCCTTTCCATGAACCATCTTCCTGCTTGATATAGAAAGTCTGGCCAAATGATTCTCCTGATATGTAGGAAACCGCCAGGGCAATATCATCATCATTGGCAGGGCCCATGGTAAAGGTTCCCTTGACATTGGCAGCGCCCAGACCAGTGCCGATATATTCTGTGCCACCGATATCCCAGGCAACGGTATAAGTGTCGCCATTGCGTTCAACAGCAACGGTGCCGCTGTAGCTTCCCTTGTTGCCGGGGTTTGTGCCCTCGACGTGATAGACGCCTTCAGGTCCGGCAAAAGCGGCATTGGGCAATATGAATGTAAACAGCAGGGCTGCAGCTAATAGAATCCGTTTCATAGGTGTTTCCTTATTTGTAAACTGGTTTGTTTTTATAATTGTAAAATATTCAAATTACTGAAAGTCGGGGTTTCAGAGCGAGTATTTTCAATACTTGAGCCAGATCGCGCCCGCGTTTGAGAATTCGGCCTGAATGGTCAGTAACACAATAGGCACCTTGTTTGTGGGCTAATTTGGGGTTTTTCTCAACCCGGTAG
>Ga0316189_10004856_pt1 | contig 12890 bp, 12 predicted proteins | sample LowCovwburrow_MG_FD_204930 | JGI IMG/M metagenome (GOLD analysis project Ga0316189, IMG submission 204930) | Coastal sediment microbial communities from Maine, United States - Lowes Cove worm burrow | ecosystem: Environmental > Aquatic > Marine > Coastal > Sediment | place: USA: Maine... | reverse complement strand
GGGCTGCCGCCGCCGGACCGCAGGCACCGGTGCTGTTCTCGGTGGATGCGCAGGGCACGACCCAGCAAGCGCGGGTGCTCGGCGGGGCCGATGCCGCCGCGAACCTGACTCAGGCGCAGCGGCTGGCGAAGGAGGAGGGGCGGGTCCCCTGGGCCATCGTGTACGACGGCGACGACGGCGTGCACGTGCGCACGGGCGGCAAGGAGGGGCGGGTGCTCACCTTCATCCAGCGCACCTACCGAGATGCGGAGGGGACGCTGCAGCGCGACGGCACCCCCACCGTGATTCGAATGGAGTCGCTCCGATGACTCAGTTCGCCAACCCGTGGGCGTTCCTGCTGTTGCTGCCGGTGCTCGTGCTGCCGCTTCAGCCGTGGCTGACCGGCCGCAACGTGCTCGCGGTGGCCAGTGTCTCGGAGATGGAGCGCAGGCTGACCTTGCGGCTGCTGCTCGCGTGGATCCCCGGGGTTCTCCAGCTGCTCGGGCTCGTGCTGTTGGTGGTCGCGCTCGCCCGGCCGCGGGAGACCCGGCGTGACGTGATGGTCGAGTCCGAGGGGCTCGACATCATGCTCGCGGTGGACACATCGGGCTCGATGCGCGCCGACGACTTCCGCAAGGACCTCCGCACGGTGAACCGCCTGCAGGTCGCCAAGGGCGTGATGGCGGACTTCATCGAGGGACGTCCCCACGATCGCATCGGCGTGGTGGTGTTTGGCGAAGAGGCGTTCACCCACGTCCCGCTCACGCTCGATCACACGACACTGCTCGGCATCATGGACCAGATCGAGCTCGGGGTCGCCGGCGCGCAGGGCACTGCGATCGGCAGCGCGATCGCGGTCTCGGCCAAGCGGCTCAAGGAGCTGGAGGCGCCGGAGCGGATCGTGATCTTGCTCACGGACGGCCGAAACAACGCTGGCCGCATCTCGCCGATGGAGGCGAGTCAGGCCGCGGCGGCGCTCGGGATCAAGGTGTACACGATCGGTGTCGGCTCCGAGCAGCGCTCCCTGTTCGGCATGCTCGGCGACGGGCTCGACGAAGCGGGTCTGACGCGGATCAGCAAGGCGACCGGCGCCCGATTCTTCCGCGCCACCGACGCGGACAGCCTGCAGCGGATCTACGAGACGATCGACGAGCTCGAGCCGTCGCCGGCCGTGGTTGTCCAGCTGGTCGACCACGAGGAGCGCTTCCGGGTGTTCCTCCTGCCGGGGGTCGCGCTGCTCGTCGGCTGGCTGCTGTTGTCGGGCACCTGGCTGCGGAGGGGCCCATGAACTGGGTCGACACCCGCTGGCTGGCGTTGGTCCCGGCGGTCGGTCTGCTCGGCATCGTGCTGGCGCTGTGGGCGCTCGGTGCGCGGCGGCGGCTCACCCGGGTGCTCTCGCCTCAGCTGGTGGCGACCGTGCTTCCGGCGTCGGTGCGGCGTCGGCGGACCGTGCGGATGCTGCTGGCGCTCACCGGGGTCGCGCTGGCGCTGGTCGCCCTCGCAGAGCCTCGGTTCGACAAGCAGATCCGCACTGTGAAGGCCTCGGGGAGCAACATCGTGGTGCTGCTCGACCTGTCGCGCTCGATGGACGCCACCGATGTGGACCCGTCGCGGCTCGGGCGGGCACGGCGGGAGCTGCGGGATCTCGGGCGGCTGCTGAGCGGTGACCGGGTCGGGCTCGTGGTGTTCGCGGGCGGCGCGTATCCCCGGCTCCCACTGACCCAGGACTTCGCCGCCGTGGAGCTCGTGATGTCCGAGACCAGCACTGAGACCTTCCAGGCGCAGGGATCCAACCTCGCGGAGGCGATGCGGGTGGGGCAGGCGCTGCTGTCCCGCGCCGACGACCAAGCGGGTCAGGCGATGCTGGTGCTCTCCGACGGGGAGACGCACGACCCGGATGAAGCGCGGGCGGTCGCGGACGAGCTCGCGAGGGACGGGGTCCCTGTGTATGCGATGGGAATCGGGATCGAGCCGTCTGCCATCCCGATGCCCGACGGAGCGCGGCTGCAGCACGCAGGGACGGACGCGATCAGCACGCCCGACTTTGGGATACTGGAGGAGGTGGCGCGGCGCACAGGCGGCGCGTTCGTAAAGTCAAACGCAGCGGATCGAGACATGAAGGGGTTGTACGACGATCTGCGACGCAACGTGCGGGCGGTGGAGCGGGGCGCGCAGCAGCGCGAGACGTGGCGCTCGGCGTTCCAGGTGCCGCTGGGTCTCGGGTTGCTGGCCCTGTTGTTGGGGGCGTGGCTCGGAGATGGGCGGCGCCGCTGGGGGGCGGCTGCGGCGGTGCTCCTCGCGGTGCAGCTGCTCCCTGGGGTCGCGCATGCGCAGGACCCGCTGATGCAGGCCGACCGGATGTACCGCGACGGCCGGTACGCCGAGGCGGCCGAGCAGCTCACGGAGCTCTCCCTGCAGACGCCGGATGACGCCGCGCTGTTCGAGCGCTTGGGCGCGGCGCGCTATCGGGCGGGCGACTGGGGCGGTTCCGCGCGTGCCTACGACCATGCCGCTGCGCTATCAGGGGATCCGGAGGCGCTGTACAGTGCGGGCAATGCCCACTATCGCGCGGGGCGCCTAGAGGACGCACACGAGCGCTACGAGTCGGTGCTCGCCGACGAGGCGGAGCATGAGGCGGCCGCGCACAACCGCGATCTGGTGCTCGCCGAGATGGAGGCGCGGCGGCAACAGCAGCCGCCCCCGCCGCCCCCACAGCAGGGAGACGACAACCCCGAGGACGGTGAGGGCGAAGGCGACGAGAACGAGGAGTCCGGCGGCGGTCAGGGGCAGGCGGGTGGCGAGCCTCAGAAGCAGGATCCGGGAGAGCAGGAGCCCTCCGGCGACCAGGAAGGCACCAGTGATGAGGAGGTCCAGGGCTCCGAGGGCAGCCCCACGACCGACCCGAGCGACCCGGCCGGGAGCCCCGGCGAGAGCTCGGACGCCGAGCTCGAGGACCCGGGCACGAACGAGGCCGTGAGCCCCGATGAGCTGGGCGACGGAGGAGCGCCCGAGGGCGAGCCGACGCCCGCGGAGTCCGGCGACGGCACGATGGGCGAGGACGACGGGCCCATCACGTCGGGACAGGCGGAGCGGCTGCTGGATGCCATCGAGGAAGGCAGCCAGCGGGTGAAGATCTCCGGCAAGACCGGGAGCAAGCCGTGGTGATCAGCTGGTGTGCGGCCGCGGCGCTCGCGGCCACGGTGCAGCTGCAGGTGGAGCCCGAGTCGCTGGTTGCCGGACAGACGGGCCGCGCGCGGGTCCTGGTCGTCTCAGGCGGGCGCGGAGACGCCCAGGCCAACACATCGCGTCCGCCGATGCTCGCGGTGCAGGACGGGCTGCAGGCCGGGTACGTCGGGCAGATGTCGAAGTTCGAGGCACGGAACGGGTCTATCACCCAGGTCTTGCAGTTCGACTACCGCCTCACGGCGCTGCAGGAGGGCGTGTGGACGGTGGGTCCGGTACAGGTCGCGCTCGACGATGGGACCACCGCGGTGGCTCGCGCGGTCCGGGTGGCGGTCGGTCCGCGGCCCGAGCTCGGCGAGGAGCGGGCGGCGGTCGTGGTCGAGGCTGGCTTCGACGTGCGGGAGGCGGTCGAGGGCCAGGTGGTGCTCTATCGCTACCTGATTCGCACCACGCACGCGGGCGCGACGGCTGAGTGGCGGCTGCCGGCGTTCGACGGACTGCGGCGGCCGCAGCTCGGCAAGACCGCGATCCGCGAGTACTCGGTCGACGACCCCGACGGCGTCATCCAAGTGCAGGAGGGGCTGTACCCGCTGATCGCCACCGGCACCGGCCAGCGCGACCAGAACGCGGCGATCGCTACGGTGAAGATCCCGCTGGGTCGGGCCGACATGTTCGGCTTCCGGCGCGTCCGCAGCGAGCCCTGGGCCACCGAGCGGGCGGAGCTGCGGGTCGTGCCGCTGCCGCCGCCGCCGCCCGGCTACTCGGGGCTAGTGGGCGACTTCGAGGTGATCTCGCGGGTCGACAAGCGCCTGGCCGCGGTCGGCCAGTCTATCGCGTGGACCGTGCAGATCGTCGGCAACGGCGCCCTCGAGGGTTACTCGCTGCCGCCGTACGAGGCGCCCGGCGCCATCGTGTATGAGGACGACAGCAGGGTGGTCGGCCGGGTTGAGGGCAGCGAGTATGTCTCGGGTGCGGCGTTCCACCGCGTGGTGGTGCCGACCGAAGAGGGTGCGCTCCAACCGCCCCCGCTGAGCCTGATCACGTTCTCGCCGACGCGCCGCGAGTATGTGACCCACAACGTCGACCTTCCGACGATCACGGTGATGCCTGGCCGAGAAGGGACCGGCGAGGTGACCTCGTTCGGGTCTCCGGGCGACGCGGCCGACCCGGTCGATCTGGCGGCACCACAGGAGATCCGTCCCACGGGCCCGGACACCACGCTGCGGCTGTCGGCGCTGATGCCGGCGCTGCTGCTGGTCGCGGCGCTGCCTGGGCTGCTGGTGCTGTGGGCGTCGGCGGCGGGGTGGGCGCTGCGGCGTGCCCGGGACCGCCGGGCCGCCCGGCAAGGCGCCGTGTCTCCGGCTTCGCTCGTGCGGTCGCTGCCGAGTGACCCGGAGGAGCGCTGGGCGGCGCTGGACGCGGCGCTGACCGCGACGCGGGCGTCCGAGGACGGCCCTGTGCTCTCCGCCCTGCACGCGCAGGTGCTGCGGGTGCGGTTCGCTGGGCACGCGCCGGATGCCGAGCTTGAGGACGAGGTCCTCCGGGCCGTCCGGGGGGTGGCCGCATGATGGCGCTCTGGCTGGGATGCGTCGCCGCGGCGGGTGTGCTCGAGGACGGCGCGCGCGCGGTGGAGGCGGGCAACCTCGACGAGGCGGTGCAGGTGTGGTCGGCGGTCTCAGAGGAGGGCGGCCGGACCTCGGGCGTGCTCGCCTACAATCTGGGTACGGTGCAGCTTCGACGAGGCGAGCTGCCGCAGGCCATCGCCCATCTCCGCGCTGCGGCGCGCCTCCGGCCGCGCGACGGGGCGATCCACCACAACCTCGCGCTGAGCCGTGCGGAGCTCGGGCTCGTGCCCCCGCCCGCGCCGCTGCCGAGCGCCTGGATGTCGGTCGTCACTCCGGGAGAGCTCGGACTGCTCGGGTTGCTCGGGACGCTGCTGGGATCGCTGCTGTTGGTGATCGGGAGCCGCAGCGCGGTCGGTCGGATTCGGGGCAGCGCGGTCGGGGTGCTCGGGTTGGCTGTCGGAGTGGTTGCGATCGTCGGCGGCGCGCGTCTCGAGCACCAGCCGATCGCGGTCATCCTCGGAGAGCAGGGCGACGATGCCGTGCTGCGGGACGCGGCCTCGGTCAATGCCGGGGTGCGCCTGCGGCTGCCCGCCGGTACCGAGGTGCAGGTCCAGCGCGACTACGCCGGGTTCTTCCTCGTCGAGGATGGGCGCGGCCGGCGCGGGTGGCTGGCACAGTCGGCAGCAGCGCGCGGCTGGTGATCGCCGTCCGGGTGCGGGACTCGCACCTGGTGTTGGCGGGTTACGAGCGGGACCGTTCCTGGAGAGCCCATGCGCCGCACGACCCTGTTGATTTCCTTGTTGTTTGTCCTGACGGCCGGCAAGCTCGGGCGCCTGTCCGACGCCGAGCTCGACCACTGGCGCGCGCTGCGCATCTTCGTGGAGGACCGCGACCAGCGTGCGTGGCTGAAGCTGAAGACTGAGGAAGACCGCAACGCCTGGCTGCGCGAGCGCGGCCTGTGGGACCGGTTCTACAAGTTCGACGAGGAGACGCGCGACGAGATCGTGGCGGGCGATATCGAGCGCGGCTGGTCGCGCGATCAGGTGTACATGGCCTGGGGCCACCCGTTCGAGAAGCTGCGGCTCACCGGCAGGGAGGCCGGGCGCTCCGAGACGCTGGTGTACCGGTTCGAGGTTGACAAGAAGGGCTACGCCACGCCCCTGGTCGGCGCCCACCTCAACCACAAGGCTGTCGACCGCTACCAGGTCGAGGTCATCGTCGATGACAACGTCATCTCCGAGATCATCGAGAAGGACGACTGGGAGTGAGGGTGGAGCCGGCGCGTCCCCGCGACGCGCTGGCCACCCTCGCGCTGCACCGGGCGGTCCTCCAAGAGGGCCGCTGGTTCGTGGCCACCGCGGACGAGGCCGTGGGGAGCCTGACGGTGCGCGAGGCGCTGATTCGGCGGTCCGCGGGGTCGGACAGCAGCGCGTTCTGGGTCGCCCGCCACCCGCATGACGGTGTGGTGGGTACGCTGACCGCTATGGGCGGCGTGCTGCAGCGTTGTCGCCACGTCGCGAGCATCGAGATGATGGTCGCCGCGGAGTCCCGCGGTCAGGGCACGGGGCGGGCGCTGCTGGCCGCTGCGATCGCCTGGGCCGAGGCGAACCCGGTGCTGTCTCGGCTCACGCTGGCGGTGTTCGCGGACAATGCGCGCGCGATCTCACTGTACGAGTCGGTGGGCTTCGTCGAAGAAGGCCGGCGGGTCGGGGAGTACCGCGAGCCCGACGGGAGCCTGCGCGACGACGTCCTCATGGCGCGTCGCGTCGGGGGCCGGTGGGGTTCTGCCTCGGTGTGAGCGGTGGCGCACCATCTCAACATGCACTGGCCGCCCCACACCGGCACAAGGGGGCCCTCGTGCCGCCCGCCCGGCATCTCCGGAAAGAACACCATATGTGGGTGCACGAACTTCGTGTGAGAACGTCGTGACCGAGAACGTCACGCTCTCCGCGGACCAGGGCCTCATCGAGCGGGCACGGGTACGGGCGCGCGAGCAGGACATGTCGCTCAACGCAGCGTTTCGCCAGTGGCTGAGGACCTTCGTCGGAGAAGCGGATGCCCGCGCGGCCAACGCCCGGCTCATGTCCAAGCTCGATGGCGGAGGAACCGCGAGCTCCGCAAGCGGCAGCGCTCACACGACAGACTTCGCTCTCTCGAATCGCTCTGCGCGTTCCTCGACCTGCTCCTCGTTCGACGCGTGCCGCCGAACGAGCCCCGCCGCCTTCGAAGGCGCAGGCGACGAACGAGCGCGGACTCGAACACCGAGGAGGTGGGCGCCGCCTGAAGCCAGATCGCACAGAACGCCAATCGCCAGCAGCTGACTATGCGGAGCTGCGCTCGGATGCCGCTCCCATCAGCGGCGCACGAGGCACCGAGGCAATCCCCTGGGATGGGATCGCTCTCGTAGGAGTGTCCTCTGCGCGATACATTGCCAGCCAGCCAGCCAGCCAGCCAGCCAGCCAGCAGCAGCAGCAGCAGCAGCAGCAGCAGCAGCAGCAGCAGCAGCAGACGCAGATGTTCCGACAGATCCTACGGGCCGCCGTCCTTTTCTTTGTCGCCGCATGTGGCGCGGAGAGCGGTGAATATTGTGGCGCCCTGCAGGGCGCGCTCGACGAATGCGATAGGGATGTCAATTCCATTGACGACGACATTGCCGCCTGCGAGGAGCGAATCAAGCCCTGTAGCGCTGCGGACGAGGCCTTGATGATCGAGGTCCACGACTGCGCCAAGGCTGCGGGGTTCGGCGTGTGCGCCGACACGACAATTGGCATGAGAACCGATGAGGACTACGAAGCCGTCCTGCAGTGTGGCCTCAACGTCACCGAGATCTCCGACGCCTGCTTCGCGGCCGCGGGCTCCCCCGAGATCTTCACAACCACCTTCTCCAAGCCGTAGGGGAGCCTGGATCGGCCCGCCACCGGCCTGCCAGCACCGATGGACCCAGATGGCAGGATGCGGTCGGAGGCTCCATGCCCGACCTGCCCTCGGTCCTGACGTTGTTGTGGATGCTCTGCACAGTGGCTGTCGCCCAGCAACCCACCGGCGAGCCGCACGCGCCCGCAGCGCCGACGGTCCATCCGATCGTGGCGGATCAGGTGCCCGCCCCCTCCGTGTCAATGGGGGTGAGACACCGCTCTCCCCAGAACATGCTGTTGAAGGGCGACCAGGAAGTTGACCATGTCCCAGACCATCTCCATCAAGCCCAAGCTCGCTGCTGGACCTGATCCCGAGGTCAGTGACCGTCCGAAGCGACAGACGTTCACCGCGGCCTACTCGCTCGCCATCCCTCGAGAGCTCGACGGCTGTACGGAGTCCGGATCCATCGGTGCAGTGCTGCGGCGAGAGGGCCTGTACAGCGGGCACATCACCAGCTGGCGTCGCGCACGCGAGGAAGGCATTCTCAACGCCTTGGCGCCGAAGGCCGGCCGCACGCGCTGCGGCAGCGCCACTGCGGTGGTCAGGGCGAGGTGGGGTTCAGCTCGAGGTTGTCCAGGATAAGCGTACCACCTGCGTTCTCGACCGCGCCCGCGGCAAGCATGAGGCCGATGACGAAGTCGGTCTGCGCGGGGTCAACCCCGATGAAGTCGTACGAGTAGCTCGTCCATGTGGCATCGTTCAGGCCGGCAGCCTCGATGTTCAGAACCTCTGCGAAGCCCGGTCCGGGGAGGTCCGTCTGCAAGTGCACGGCCGCAGCGAGCAGCGGGGCACCACCGACCTTGAGGTCGAACGTCAGCGTCACGTCCGTCGCGCCGTCATAGTCCACGGTGTCGGTGAACGTGAACAGGTATCCTCGGGGCTGGGACTCGGTCACGCCGGTCAGCATCAGCGCGCCATCGGGGTTCCCGTCGCTCTTACTCCAGTCGATCGACGTCTCGGTGCCGAAGTCGCCGACCACGCTCCAGCCCGAGACCGACGCGGCGTCAGGAAAGGTGTAGGACGCGATCACCGAGTTGGCGGGGCCGGTGTCGGCGTCAGCGTCGCTGTCGGCGTCGGCGTCGGCGTCGGCGTCGGCGTCGGCGTCGGCGTCGGCGTCGGCGTCGGCGTCGGCGGTGTCCATCGGGTCATCGCCGTCGCATCCGGCAAACAACAGCGCAAGGGTCAGGAACCTCATCGTCGTCCTCCAGTTCTCACCGCCCTCGTCAGCAACCTGCATGTCGAGGCGGGACCGACGACGACTGTAGCACGCCGCGCGGTTCGTGACGCTTCCTCGCAGGCGTGTGCCTCGTCTGCGATTGGGGTCGTTCCCAGGGGGACATGGCCTGTTGTCCGATCGCGCACAGCTCGGCCCCCTGCTCATCACAGCACGCGAGAGTCATGGTTGTTCGATCGGTCTGGGGGCGACGGTTGCGAGCGGACGAGGCATGGGAGCAGAGTGACGGAGGCGGTCGCGCGGGTGCGCAGGCGTGCGGCGGCGTGCTCGAACTCGGTTCACTGTGAGGGTCGGCGGGAGACGTTGACTCGTGGAATTGGTGGGAGGCAGTTCGAGTTCGTGACGCCCTACGCCATCGGACAGCCGCGCAGCGCGAGCGCCGGCGGCAAGGCTCCGGCGTCTGCCCTGTCTTGGACGAGCTGGGCATCTGTGGTCGCAGCACGCCAGCACGCCAGCGCGACGACGACCAGAATGCCGACGAGTTTCCCGTCCTTCCTCAAATTGACTCGACCGGACGGAGACTTGAAGACTCTGACCACTGAGTGGGGAGCGACCTCCGTCCAGTGAACGGGTCACGTCGGCCTGCCTGAGCGGAAGGGGCTGCTCTGGGGCACCTTCAACGGCGCCCTCTGCGACCAAGAGGGGGCGTGCATGACTCTCCGGCCCCACGTCGCCATCGTCCTGTGCATCGCACAGAGCCGGATCACGAGTCTGTTGGCCGTGCACGACCCGACCAGCTGGCCCACCTCCAACGCTGAGACCGACCGTGTCCGCCTCCATCTTCAGCACTCGAGCCTTTCATTCGTTCCTTCCTGAACAGCGTCCCCTGCTCGTTCGCGACCACAGCGCGCCTCCTTTGCGCACCGATCACTCGACCAAGCGGCGAAGGCGCCACTGGCGCACGTCGTTGTCGTCGCCCGCCATTCTAGTTGACGCTGTTCAGCCGGGAGACGTAGATCACGACGGTGTGGTTCCGTCCCATGCGGGACGGAAACGGTGCCGAGAAGCGAGCCGCCTCCTGATAGCTTGCATCGAACGCTCGGCGGCCGGCGGGGGATGCGAACATTCGGCCCCCGTGCATGTGGCGGTCTCGGGAGACCTCGTAGTGCCGCAGGACCACGGCATCGGGTGCGAGCTGCCGCAACATCGCCTCGAACCGAGCTGCGTTGCGCGGATGCTCGCGCGCGATTCGAACCACCTGCGGTGAGATCAGCCCCGCCAGATCGACGATTCTCCGGTTGGCAAGCGTTCCCTGGTAGCCGATCGCCTCCATGGCCACGACGGCGTCCTGCGGTGTGTTCTGAGACAGCCACAGCCCGACCGCGGTCCGCATCTGATCCTCGTTGGCCTGGACCTCGCGCCAGAATGTGGCGCTGTCGCGGTTCGGCACGATCGCGCAGACGGCCAACACCGCAGGCAGCATCCAGCGCAGCGGGGAGGCGCCGAGTCGGGGGAGTCGGTCGAACACCCACTGCCACGCCGCTGCGCCGACGACGACCGCTGCCCAGGCGAGCGGGACCGGGTACCACAAGAAGCGTGGAGCTCGCCCGAGGTGCAGCGCCGCTGCGAACAAGGGGATGAACACCGCGGCCACTCCCCCCAGCCCGCTCCGCTGCCAGATCACGCGGCCGCCGCCCAGCGCGACCAGCCCCCAGCCCGCGGCAGGCACGCCAGGGAACGGCGCGGACAGCGACGGCCCGAGCCACTCGAGGCGCGCGAGCACGGCGCCGATCCCGAAGACTGTCCCCGCGGGATTCACCACCGACTTGGCGATCAGAGAGTGCGGCACCGGGGTCGAGAACGCCCACGTGGCCCACGCGATCCACGCCAGGACCGGGATCGCGAGGGGCCAGGCGTCTCGCCACAGGGTCCGTCTGGGGACGCTGGCAACCACGAGCAGTCCAACGAACACGAGGGTGTCCGGTCGGGTCAGCAACAGTCCCGCCACGGCCAGGCCGAACCATCGCCCGCGCTGGCGGTCGAGCCCCCAGGTGCCGAGCGCCATGAAGGCCGAGACCCAAGCGGTCTCCATGCCGCCCACCGTGGACCAGACCACGGCGGGGCACAGGATCCAACCGAGCACGGCCAGGACCTGCACCGCCGGCGCGCATCCCCAGCCCTCCAGCAGGTCTGCGCTGAGCACGATCGTCACTGTCCCCGCCGCCAGGCCCAGCGCGAGCGCTGCCCAGGGGATCGACGCTGGACCGATCAGCCAGCCGATCAGCGCGAGCGCCAGCGTGAACAGCGGGGTGGTCGACCCCTGCACCCAGTGACCGGGGTTGAAGCCATAGCCTTGGCCGGTCGCCAGGTTCTCTGCATGCCGGAACGTGATCAGGGCGTCTTCGAGGACGAGCTGCGTGTCCCACCGAAGCGCCAGCCACGCGGTCCAGGCAACGATGACCAGGGCCGCTGCCCGGGCCGTCGAGCGTCCGTCCATCATCGCGCCAGCGCGTCGCAGTAGCCGGCGTGGTCGAACAGCGCGCAGCCGTCCACCCGCTCTGCCCGATACAGCGAGTCGGTGTCGTCGAGGAAGTCGAGCCGCCACACCACCTCGTCGGTCGCGGGGTCCAGCTCTACGATCGAGGATCTCACGGAGCTCGGGCAGGTGTAGCAGCGCGGCCTCGAGAGCAGCACGTTGCCGTTTGGGAGCCGGTCGGCGTCCCCCATGATCGGGGAAAACCACCCTGGGTCCCGCCACTCCCACAGGATGCGGGCAGTGCCTGCGGCCGGGTCTACCTCGAGCTCCAGCGCCCTGCTGTAGCGAGGCTCTCGCAGCGGCGTGGTCCCGTTGTCGAGCATCAGGACCCGGTCGCCGTGCCACTCGGGGTCGTGCTGGCCGTAGAACCAGGCAGCGTCGTCGAGGACCGGCACCCCGGCAGGGTCCAACAACTGAAAGTCCAGGCCCGCGCCGAGCTGCCACAGCGCCTCGCCCGAGCCCGCGTCCAAGCGGATGATCTGGTTCGACTGGGCAAGACTCACCGTGAGGTGGTCGTCGATCATCGACACGGCGTTGGCGTGGTAGACGTCCTCGCCTGGAGTGGAGCCGGGCATCAGGTCTCCGGCTTCGACGGCGTGCGCGCTGGACACTCTCCAGCGTGTGTCCCCCGTGGGCACGCCGAGCCCCAACACCTGAAAGCCGATCCACTCGAGCTCGGTGCCCGAGAAGGTCTCGGTGGCGAGAGCCACGATCTCGTCGCCGTGTAGCTCGACGTCGTGGTGGTATGCCTCGCCGTCCGGCAGCGGCGGCATGACCCACTCCGGGTCGCCCGACAGCGACAGCAGCCTCGGCGGGTAGTCGGGTCCGCCCCCTGCGAGCACCTTGCCCTCCTCGGTGACCGTGACCTCGATGCCCGGGAGGGGTCCCGCCTCGATCTCATAGATCCATCGGAGGCGTCCGTCGGGATCGACGATCACGATGTGCCGCGACAGATCCGCACGAACGTCCCACAGCAGCACAGTCCACGCACCCCACGATGCGGCCGATGACCCGGTGCCCGACAAGGCTGGTTCCCGGGGGAGGCTGCCGACCCGCACCGCATGGGAAGCGGTCGTCGCCGGGTGACCCAGTGTCGCTGCCTCACAGTGGTAGACGGTGTCCGCCAGCAGGCCCGTCCACGCGATCTCGTGGACGGCAGCGACCTCGGGGCGCTCGAACCGGTGCACCTCGTTGTAGACATTCGCCGTGCACTCGACCACGACGCCGGCCGGAGGCGTCGCCGTCAGCAGCAGGGATCGCCCCTGGATGTTGCGGGGCATCGGCGTGACGTCGAAGCCCAGCGAGACAGCGGTGCTGGCGGGCCCCTGCACACACCCCACGAGGAGCACAGCGGCCGCGCGCAGAGCATCTCCACCGAGGCGTCCTGACCCCATCCATGCCTCCGGCGCAACGTCGACCTGCTGGCGGAGTGTAGTCGCGCAGCGGCTTGTCGTCACGCCCGTCATCCTGTCGGCGGAGATCGGGCCGGGCGCCTCCGCTACCGGGTGGTCGACGCGGACGGGGTCAGGCGAGAAGG
>Ga0316189_10004855_pt1 | contig 12891 bp, 9 predicted proteins | sample LowCovwburrow_MG_FD_204930 | JGI IMG/M metagenome (GOLD analysis project Ga0316189, IMG submission 204930) | Coastal sediment microbial communities from Maine, United States - Lowes Cove worm burrow | ecosystem: Environmental > Aquatic > Marine > Coastal > Sediment | place: USA: Maine... | reverse complement strand
GATTGAATAATCTCCCCAACTTTCTTGGACAACAGCACTCGAAGTATTTTCTTTTGTTCATTTGATTCACCTAAAATGGAAACCTGCTGATAAAATGAATTGAATTCCTTGACCAAGTCATACGTATAATTTGCAATCAAGGCCGGACTAAAATTTTCAGCCGCCAATTGAATGGTCTCAGGGAACAATTGAATCTGTTTCAGTAATTCCTTTTCTTTTGGATGTAGCACCGCTGTCACCTTGGGCGGAGTCGAAAGGTCAATACTTGTTTCATGCGCCTTTCGCAAAATAGATTGTATTCTAGCATAGGTATACTGAATAAATGGCCCAGTATTCCCTTGAAAGTCCACTGACTCTTCTGGATTGAACAATATGCGTTTTTTAGGATCTACCTTTAGAATATAATATTTTAAGGCACCTAGCCCAATCATTTTATATAGTTCTTGTTTTTCAGAACCTGAATAATCCTCCAACTTGCCAAGTTCCTGTGAGATTGTTGCTGCGGTCTCGGTCATATCAACCATAAGGTCATCTGCATCGACAACTGTACCTTCCCTACTCTTCATTTTTCCACTGGGTAAATCTACCATTCCATAACTCAAATGATGTAAACTACTGGCCCATGAAAATCCAAGTTTTTTCAAAATCAAGAACAATACCTTAAAATGATAATCCTGTTCATTACCAACCGTATAGACCATCCCGTTAATATCAGGATAATCTTTTACCCGTTGTATGGCCGTACCTATATCTTGGGTCATGTAAACCGCTGTACCGTCTGAGCGTAATACTATCTTCTCATCCAATCCGTCATCGGTTAAATCTATCCAAACGCTGCCATCTTCCTTTTTATAGAACACCCCCTTATCCAGACCGTCTGCAACTACATCTTTTCCTAACAAATAGGTGTCACTCTCAAAATATAGTTGGTCAAAATCAACGCCTAAGTTTTTATAGGTTTCATCAAAACCTTTATAAACCCAACCATTCATGGTTCTCCAAAGATCAACCACTTCTTTGTCACCAGCTTCCCATTTTCGGAGCATTTCTTGCGCTTCCAAAAGAATAGGCGCCTCTTTTTCGGCTACTTCCTTTACTATGCCTTCAGAAATCATAGTTGCTATTTCAGCCTTATAGACTTTGTCGAATGCCACATAATAATTACCAACCAACTTATCACCTTTCAACCCCGTGTTCTCAGGAGTTTCTCCTTCACCGAATCTTTGCCAAGCCAGCATACTTTTACAAATATGAATGCCCCTATCGTTTATTATTTGGGTCTTATAAACCTTTCTTCCTGAAGCTTTTAGTATTTCGGCTACTGAATACCCTAATAAGTTATTCCGAATATGACCCAAATGCAATGGTTTGTTAGTATTGGGTGAAGAATATTCAACCATAATAGCATCATTGCCAATATTGGTTTCATAACCAAAATTAGATATGTTTTTTATAGCATTGAAAAAATCGATGTAGTATGAATCCTCAATGACAATATTCAAAAAACCTTTCACCACATTAAACGCTGAAACCTCTTCAACATGTTCCTGCAGGTATTGACCCACTTGCTTACCAATATGCTCAGGGTTGCCTTTTACATAACGTAGCATAGGAAAAACAACAACCGTAATATCACCTTCGAAATCTTTTCTGGTGGGTTGAAATTCAACAGTAGGCAATTCTGCATTAAACAGCGTTGATATCGCCTGTTTCACCTTAGTTGTCAAGACTTCTTGAATATTCATTAATGCTGATATTTAAGCCGCAAAACTACACATTTTTTGTGCTTTAATAACCAAGCTTTACTCGAAATCACATGGTTTTGACTAACTTTAGGAATGCTAATGAAAAAGATAACCTATGTTACTCAACCTTTCCTATACTAATAGTGAAATAACGCGAAAGGTCGATAGCGAAGTCGGCAAACCTTTTAAATTAAAAGAACGCTGGGCCATGGGTGGTATAGGATCCCCCAAGTTGTTCATCACAGAAACAAGCATTGAAATTAGGAATTTGCTCATTTTGGACAATAATATTGATTGCTGTAATATTGAAATGCGCCCCAAAGGGATTATCGTGCGCTTTCGTTCTCTACTGGAGACTTTTGCCCTGGTCATACCCTTTTACAAATTGACCATTTATAAGGGCGATTTCGCAATCTATACCATTCACAGGGACAATCACTTCATCAAAGTAAAGTCAGATACCAAAGCCATCCAAAAGTTCTTTAGGAAAATTTTGGATTACAAAATCGAGAATGCACCCACTTCAATAGCGGATTTATGAAAATATTACTCACCGGTGCCAATGGCTATATTGGTATGCGCATACTACCTCAACTCTTGGCATTGGGACACGAAGTTGTTTGTGCCGTACGTGATGAGAAACGACTTTCTATTGATAGGGAAACCCGCACCCGTATAAAGGTAATAGAGGTGGATTTTTTGGACGATTTAAAACCTAATCTATTCCCGAAAGATATTGATGTAGCCTACTATCTGATTCATTCCATGAGTTCTTCTATTACAGATTTTGATGAAAAGGAGGCGCTTTCCGCCCAAATGTTCAACCGCTACATGGCTCAAACCCAAGTGAACCAGGTCATTTATTTGAGCGGAATCGTTAACGAGGAAAAATTATCCAAGCATTTGAGTTCACGTAAAAACGTGGAGGATATTCTATATCAAGGCGCTTTTAATCTTACTGTATTACGAGCTGGTATTATTGTGGGATCAGGAAGTTCTTCTTTTGAGATAATCAGGGATATATGCGAAAAACTTCCGTTTATGATTACGCCTAAATGGGTATTGACCAAAACACAGCCCATTGCCATTCGTGATGTTATTACTTTTTTGACCCAGGTAATTGGTAACAAAAAAACCTATAATGATTCTTTTGATATCGGTGGCCCTGATGTGTTGACTTATAAAGATATGTTGAAACAGTACGCCAAAGCAAGGGGGTTTAAAAACTTGATTATCACAATTCCTTTTATGACCCCTAAACTATCTTCCTATTGGTTATATTTTGTAACCTCGACTTCCTACAAACTTGCCATGAACTTGGTAGACAGTATGAAAATGGAAGTTGTTGCCAAAGACCGTAGATTGGAGGAGTTATTGGGAATTAAAACCCACTCCTATACTGAAGCGATTGAAAAGGCCTTTCTCAAAATAGAGCAGAATCTTGTAGTGAGTAGTTGGAAGGACAGCGTAGTAAGTGGTCGCATTAAACAGGATTTGAAGAAATACATCCAAGTTCCCAAATATGGTGTTTTAAGGGATGAGCAAAAGCGGAAAATTGATAATGAAGACGTCGTTTTACAGAATATTTGGAAAATTGGCGGCGATAATGGTTGGTATTATGCCAATTGGTTATGGAAATTAAGGGGGGTTATTGACAAACTGTTAGGTGGTGTCGGACTCCGCCGGGGTCGTACCCACCCCGAAAAGATAAATTCAGGGGATGCATTGGATTTTTGGCGCGTACTTTTGGCCGATAAAAAAGAAAAACGATTGTTGCTCTTTGCCGAAATGCGATTACCCGGTGAGGCTTGGTTAGAGTTTAGAATCGATGAAAATATGGTTTTACACCAAACCGCTACCTTTAGACCTAGAGGCGTAAAAGGTAGGTTTTATTGGTATTGCATGGTTCCTTTTCACTATTTTATCTTTGGTGGAATGATCAAAAATATTACCCAAAGTTAAAACACCCTTATCTTAAGGAAAAAACAGGAATTCCTATTCAAAAAGATTAGGCCTTTGGTAAAAACACCTCGGCCATCATACAACGAGCACTGCCTCCCCCACAAGTTTCAATGGTATCCAAAGAACTATGCACAATTTCACAATGCTTTTCAATGTTCTTTATTTGCACTGGACTGAGACTGTGATAAGCTTGCGAACTCATCACCATTAATCTTTGGTCTTTTGCACCTATAACCTGTAACATGTTTCCGGCAAAATGGTGCATCTGTTCCTCTGTAATTTCAATAATTTCCTTACCATCCTTTTTCAGATGCCCTACTACGTTTTTACGTTCTTTTTTGTCATCAATGGAATCTAGGCAAATAACTACGAAATTTTCTGCCATTGCCATCATTACATTGGTATGGTAAATTGGTAAACGCTCGCCATTCACAGTTTGATTCGCATTGAAAATAACCGGAAAACAATCAAAATCCTCACAAAATTCGATAAACAAATCCTCATCAGCCCTTTCTGACAGCGCACAATACGCTTTTTGGTTCACCCTATCCTTTAAGATACTTCCCGTACCTTCCAAAAAAAACCCTTCTTCTTCCGCCGAGGTATAATCAATTATTTCGTTGATCTTAAACCCATGCTGTTCCAAAATATCAAAAATATCATCACGCCTTTCCTTTCGTCTATTCTCGGCAAACATAGGAAACACTGCCACTTTTCCACTGGCATGGAATGACACCCAATTATTAGGAAAAATAGAATCTGGTGTGTCAGGCGCTATAGTATCTTCCACAACAATCACATTTACGCCCTTACTACTCAAAACCGTAACAAATGCATCAAACTCTTCCTGAGCTTTTTCATTAATGGACTTAGCTTTTAAATCCATTTCCTCCATAAAATAATTGTTCACTGCGGTCTGTTCGTTCATACGAAAGTTCACAGGACGAATCATTAAAATTGTATTGGTAATCTGCATTATCTAAAATTGGATATTTGAAGCAAAATTAATTTTTTGCTTCAGGTATTCACTATTTATAAGTTTAAAAACGTATTTGGATGTACCAAATCATACTTTTTCCCGAATCAAAGGCAACGTACTGCATCGGAGCAATCCCCCTTGTTTTGAGACTTGAGCATACGGTATTTCCTCAACGGTGATGCCTTGTTCCCTAAGCCATGTGTTTAGGCGGGTAAAATTACGTTCAGAAACAACAACATTTGGTGCAATTGAAAATACATTACTACACATTTGATACATTTCATCAGCAGTGATTTCGAATACATTTTCCTTCCCAAAATAATTTAATAACCATTCATATTGCTCTTCCACTAGAAATCCATTCTTATGCAATATGGCCTTGTCCTTACCCACTGGTTGAAAACAACAATCCAAATGCAGTGCATTCTCCTTGGGATTGGTAATTGACTTTCTTAACTCAAAAGATTTGACCTTTTTATTCGGAAACATTCTTCTAATATATTCAACTCCCTCCCAATTAGTCCGTGCAGTTATATAATCCGGGTAATCCTTGCCGGTATAAGTGCCAATAAAAATGTAATCGTTCCATGGCATAACATCACCACCCTCAATATGGGCCTCTTCTGGTGGGTATAAAATATTTTCAGGTGCAATTCTATCAAGTACGTGAAGTATCGCCTCAAATTCCTCTTCGCGATCAGGCAGAATATTGGCTTTGATCAATTTATCCTCGATTACAAAGGCAATATCCCTGGAAAATATTTGGTTACAATCCTTAAGCACTTCAGGGCGAAATACCTGGACTCCATGCTTTTCAAATACTTTTGCAAATGCTTCCATTTCCTCAACCATATCTTCCTCCTTAGGATAAGTACCCGCCAGAATATGTTCCAATGATTTAGGATCATATGCTTGTTCAGGTGAAGGCACAGGACCACTTTCTTTTGCAGAACCCAAAACCACGGCCTTTAATTTCGAAGTTTCGTCTTCTATATGTAACTGTAGCATTGTTCTATTTTGCGCAAATATAGGAAAACAGTTTTGTAGGCAATAAAAAACCACCTATTTCCGATCATGTAAATAGGTGGTTTGGATTTTCCATCCTTTTGAAAGGATGTTATCTTTTATTCAATGCCACAAAAGGTCTTTTCGTTTCACCAATATATATCTGCCTTGGACGGCCAATAGGCTCGTTTCGCAAACGCATTTCCCTCCAATGTGCTATCCATCCTGGTAGTCGACCCATTGCGAACATTACAGTGAACATTTCTGTTGGAATACCCAATGCGCGATATATAATTCCAGAGTAGAAATCAACATTCGGATATAATTTTCTATCAACAAAATATGGGTCTTCCAAAGCCACTTTTTCCAAACCTTTAGCTACATCCAAAATTGGGTCTTCAATTCCCAAATCACCTAATACCTCATCCGCTGCCTTTTTTAGGATTTTGGCCCTGGGATCAAAGTTTTTGTAAACCCTATGCCCAAAACCCATTAACCTAAAAGGATCGTTTTTGTCCTTGGCTTTATTCATATATTTTTGGGTATCACCACCATCTTCATCAATAGCCTCAAGCATCTCTAATACAGCTTGGTTGGCTCCACCATGTAACGGCCCCCAAAGGGCAGAAATTCCGGCAGATAATGACACAAACAATCCAGCATGTGAAGATCCTGTAATGCGAACTGTTGAGGTTGAACAGTTTTGCTCATGGTCAGCATGCAAAATCAACAACTTATCAAGAGCGTCAATTACTACCTTATTTTTTTCATACTCCCTGTTAGGTCTCTTGAACATCATTTTATGAAGATTCTCTACATAGCCCAAATTATCATCACCATAATCAAGTGGTAATCCTTTTTTCTTACGCATGGCCCAAGCAACAAGAACAGGGAATTTGGCCATTATCCTAACGATAGCATGGTACATTTCCTTTTCAGAGGATATGTTGACCGAAGTAGGATTAAAAGCTATTAAAGCACTGGTCATTGAAGACAACACCCCCATTGGGTGAGCCGATTTAGGAAAACCATCCAAAATCTTTTTCATTTCCTCATCGACATGGGATTCTGCCTTTATGTCGTTATGGAAAGTTTCCAATTCTTCCTTACTTGGCAATTCCCCAAAAATCAAAAGATAGGATACTTCCAAGAAATCAGCCTTTTCAGCCAATTCCTCAATCGAGTAACCCCTATACCTTAACATTCCCTTTTCGCCATTCAGAAATGTAATGGCACTTTCACAAGAACCGGTATTCTTAAAACCGGGATCTATAGTTATCATTCCGGTTGTTGGCCGTAATGATTTTATGTCAATGGCCAGTTCATCTTCTGAGCCTTTTATTACTGGAAATTCATATTTCTTGCCGTTGTATTCTAGGGTTGCTTTATCAGACATTTGTATATTTTACTTGGATTATGGTGTATTGTAAATTTAAGAAAAAACCATCATTTTAACAATGCACAAAGGTTTTAAATGTGCTCTGCGATAGACATTTATAATGAATCTATTTTATAATCCAATATGCTAAGAGCTAAAGGAATACAATGACTTGTAATATTCATCAACAGACTTTTTCCAAGTAAAACGCATCTTCTTGGCGCCAGCCTGTATTTTCTTCCATGTTGGTTTGTCATTGTTGTAAATATCCAAGATCAGGTCGAATGAACCTACCATGTTTTTGATCTTTTCATCATAGGTATCCCCATCAAAACTAAATCCTGTTTTCATATGCTCTACGGTATCTTTCAATCCGCCAGTGTGGTGCACTAAACAAGGATGGCCATTTCTCATGGCAAGCATTTGACTAATACCGCAGGGTTCGAACAAACTTGGCATAAAATATAAATCTGATTCCAAATAAATAGAATCAATTACATCCTCAGATTGGCCATTGATAAAAATAAAATTGTGATATTCATGGCTAATTCGTCGCAATAATTCTTCATATTCCGGAGCACCGGTACCCAATAACATAAAGACCGCATTCTGTTTTTCCAATTTCTTCAATATTTCAATCAAAGCATCTGGTGAGCGTTTAAAGAAGTAAAATTTCTGCTCCGTTAAACGTGCAACACTAGAAACAATGAAACTGGGTGGTTCAGTTAAATATTTTACCACTTTCTCTCCGGTATGGGCCAAAAAGTCTGCCTTGTATTTTTTAGATTCTTCTTGTAACCATTCAAAAATGGCCTTAATAATATTTCTATGTATTGTGTTTTTCTCGGCTACTCGAATATTAGAATAATTACTTCCGTTTAAAATCCCAAACAATCTGCCTTCATTGTCTGCCTTCTGTAAATCTTTCTCAAGACCTTCACCACCTATGAACTCAGGTGGCGCACTTGGAAGCATTACATCTTCTTTGTAAGATGGGGAAACCGTATGAACAGCATCTGCAAAACGAATACCCACAGCCATTAGATTTATACAATCTTGATATCTGTAATCCATTAATTCCTTCATATCATAGGGAATATTGGGAAACCAGTTTCGTAAGGATGCATAATTATTTTCAAAGGGACGAATACCTTGGATAGCCAAATTATGTATGGTAAACACAAACCTCATTTTCGCTAGCGATTTGTAATTTGGATGATATGCTTTTAAAAACAGCAAAAGGCTTGCATGCCAATCGTGCATATGAACAATATCAAGCTTTCCAAAAGCCCCTTGTTTAATTGCTTCCGCCACCGCAGTACAGAATATGACGAACTTCACAAAATCTGTGAAGAATGGCTCTACTGGATTATCGTGATAAATCTTAGCTATTTCACCACCCTCAATTTCAGGATGATGAATTACGTAATGATGAATATTATCGAATTCTTTTTTCGGAATTACCTCATATAATTCAGCACTATAGATAATGCCCCTTAATTCAAAATTAAGCTTGGTCTTGAATATTCCGTTTTCATGCAATCGGGAATAGGCAGGTACTATAACGTGTACTTTATCACCTCTTTCAGATATCTGTCTTGGCACATCGCGCACAACATCGCCCATACCCCCAGCTTTGCAATTATATAATCCGTCATTTTCTGCTGCGACAAAAAGAAAGTTATTCATTAATTAATGTTAAAAATGATTAGTAATCGTTAGTCTGAAAAGGTAATTAAAGTTTAGCTTAATGCCAAAAAAAGCCTTTTCAAAGAAAGGCTTTTATTTTTATTATTTAGACCTTATTGATTTACTTTAAAAGCCTTTTCTTGTGGAAAATAAGCTGTACTGCCCAATTCTTCCTCAATGCGAAGCAACTGGTTGTATTTGGCCATCCTATCTGAACGGGAAGCAGAACCAGTCTTAATTTGACCTGTATTCAAGGCTACTGCCAAATCGGCGATGGTATTATCCTCAGTTTCACCCGAACGGTGTGACATTACGGAGGTGTAACCAGCATCTTTAGCCATATTCACTGCAGCAATAGTTTCTGTCAAAGAACCTATTTGATTTACCTTGATCAAAATTGAATTTGCAATCCCATTTTCAATACCTCTTGATAACCTCTCCACATTGGTCACAAAAAGGTCATCACCTACCAATTGCACTTTATCCCCGATCATTTCTGTCAAGACTTTCCAACCATCCCAGTCATTCTCATCCATACCATCCTCTATGGAAATAATTGGATACTTGGCACATAATTCTGCGAGATATTTGGCTTGCTCCTCTGACGAGCGAACTGCACCCTTGTCTCCTTCGAACATGGTATAATCATATTTTCCGTTTTCATAGAACTCAGCAGCAGCACAATCCAATGCGATTTTAACTTCATCCCCGAATTTATAACCAGCGTTCGTTACGGCTTTTCCAATAGTTTCAATGGCATCTTCAGTACCATCCAAAGTTGGGGCAAAACCACCTTCATCACCCACGGCTGTACTTAGACCTCTATCGTGTAATACTTTTTTAAGGTGATGAAAAATCTCTGTACCCATTTGCATGGCGTGTGAAAAGCTTTTTGCCTTTACAGGCATAATCATAAACTCCTGAAAAGCAATAGGCGCATCAGAATGCGAACCACCATTGATTATATTCATCATAGGCAAAGGAAGTGTATTGGCACTTACACCGCCAACATATCTAAACAATGATAATCCTAGTTCATTAGCGGCTGCTTTTGCAGCGGCCAATGAAACTCCTAAAATTGCATTGGCACCAAGTTTTGATTTATTTGGGGTTCCATCCAATTCAATCATTGTTTGATCGATAAGATTTTGTTCAAGAACAGACATTCCCAGAATTTCTTCCGCAATTACAGTATTTACATTGTTTACGGCCTTACTAACACCTTTACCCATAAAAGTATTACCACCATCGCGAAGTTCAACAGCTTCGTGCTCTCCGGTAGAAGCGCCAGAAGGAACCGCTGCCCTTCCCATTATACCATTTTCTGTAATCACATCTACTTCTACTGTTGGATTGCCCCGAGAATCTAATATCTGTCTCGCGTGGACATTAATAATAATACTCATATGTATTGTTTTTAGTATTGATTTTTGAAAGCATAAAGATACAAAACAACGCTATTACAGGATGCATTTAAACCCCATTTTCACATGGAAATAACGATAATTTAAACTTTGACATTCTGCATTGCGGATTTCTTGATCAATTCAAAAAACTGATCAAAAAGATACTCTGAATCATGTGGCCCTGGACTAGCCTCTGGATGGTATTGTACAGAGAAAACATCCTTATTCTTCATTCGCATACCTGCAACCGTACCATCATTTAGATGAACATGGGTTATCTCCAATTCTGGGTTGGATTCGGCTTCTTCCTTATTAATGGCAAAACCATGGTTCTGGGATGTTATTTCTCCCTTTCCGGTTAAGAGATTCATTATAGGATGATTTATTCCTCTATGCCCATTGTGCATTTTATAGGTTGATACGCCATTTGCCAAAGCTATTACTTGATGGCCCAAACAAATTCCAAATAAAGGTCTACCCCCAGCAATAATATCTTTTGCCGTTTGAATAGAAGCATTCAAAGGTTCTGGATCTCCAGGACCATTGGAAATAAAATAACCATCCGGATTCCATTCACCCATTTCTTTGAATGTCGTATTGTATGGGAAGACTTTTATGTAACAATCCCTTTTTGCAAGGTTCCTAAGAATATTCAATTTAATTCCAATATCAAGCGCTGAAATTTTGTATTTGGCATTTTCATTGCCATAATAATACGGCTCTTTGGTTGAAACCTTCGAAGCCAATTCCAAGCCTTTCATACTTGGCATTTTAGCCAATTCCGTCTTGAGTTTATCCACATTTTCAACATCAGTGGATATAACGGCGTTCATTGCCCCGTTATCCCTAACATAACTAACCAAAGCCCTTGTATCAACATCAGAAATCGCCAAAGTATTACTCTTATCCAGGAAATCAAGCAAGCTCATATCCGCATCTGGTCTTGAATAGTCATAACTGAAATTTTTACAGATCAACCCAGCAATTTTTACAGAACCTGATTCTATTTCATCTTTATTTGTGCCATAATTACCAATATGGGCATTGGTTGTTACCATTAGTTGACCAAAATAGGATGGGTCAGTAAAAATTTCCTGATACCCCGTCATACCTGTATTAAAACAGACTTCACCAAAAGATGTGCCTTCTTTGCCTCCAACAGCTTTACCATGAAAAATGGTCCCATCTGCCAACAGTAACAATGCTCTTTTCTTAGTTTGATATTTCATAGCCTAATCTCAAAATTATGGTTACACAAATAAACATAAAAAAAAGGATAAACTATAAAGCTTATCCTTTCGTAAATATCATTAGTTAATAACATTTTATTCCTCTGAATCATCAGTTTTGTTATCCTCTACTACAACTGGTGGAGTATCCGTTTTCGCACCGCCGCCTCTTCTACTACGTCTTGTAGTTTTCTTCTTAGCCTTATCAGCATTATAAATCTCGTTGAAATCAACCAACTCGATCATTGCCATATCGGCGTTATCACCCAGACGATTTCCTAATTTAATGATTCTTGTATAGCCTCCTGGTCTATCACCAACTTTTTCAGAAACGCCACTGAACAATTCTGTAACAGCATACTTGTCTCTTAAATATTTAAAAACAATACGTCTATTATGAGTACCCTTTTCTGATGATTGATTATTTTCCGCTTTTGATTTTGTAATCAAAGGTTCAACGAACCGTTTTAGGGCTTTTGCCTTCGCAACAGTCGTATTTATGCGTTTATGCTCAATTAAGGAACATGCCATATTGGCCAACATTGCCTTTCTATGGGCCGTTTTTCTTCCTAAATGATTGACTTTCTTTCCGTGTCTCATTATTTCTATTTTATCATCTTGCTACCAAATCCTGGTCGTTATCATCAGGAGAGCAAAATATGATTATCTAATCTTTATCTAATTTATATTTTGAAAGGTCCATACCGAAACTAAGTCCTTTGTTGATTACCAACTCTTCTAGCTCAGTCAAGGATTTCTTTCCGAAGTTTCTAAACTTCATTAGATCATTCTTATTGAATGAAACCAAATCACCTAATGTATCAACCTCAGCAGCCTTTAAACAGTTCAGCGCACGAACTGAAAGATCCATGTCTACCAATTTTGTTTTCAATAATTGACGCATATGTAATGATTCCTCATCATATGTTTCAGTTTGGGCAATCTCATCAGCTTCTAATGTAATTCGCTCATCAGAGAACAACATGAAATGGTGAATAAGAACTTTCGCGCCTTCTGTCAATGCATCCTTTGGGTGAATTGAACCATCGGTCACAATCTCGAAAATCAATTTTTCGTAATCGGTTTTTTGCTCAACCCTAAAGTTCTCAATACTATATTTTACATTCTTGATCGGCGTAAAAATAGAATCAATCGCAATTGTACCTAAGGCAGCATTGGATTTTTTGTTTTCCTCTGCAGGAACATATCCCCTACCTTTATCAATAACAATTTCCATATTGATACTGACCTTGGAATCCATATTACAGATAACCAAATCAGGGTTCAAAACTTGATATCCTGAAATGAATTTTTGAAAATCACCAGCGGTCAATTGATCTTTTCCACTTACGGAAATAGAAACAACCTCGGCTTCAGAGTCTTCAATTTGCTTTTTAAAACGAACTTGTTTAAGGTTCAAAATAATCTCGGTAACATCTTCTACAACACCGGGAATTACAGAGAACTCATGTTCTACTTTGTCAATCCTTACAGAAGT
>Ga0316189_10004854_pt1 | contig 12891 bp, 10 predicted proteins | sample LowCovwburrow_MG_FD_204930 | JGI IMG/M metagenome (GOLD analysis project Ga0316189, IMG submission 204930) | Coastal sediment microbial communities from Maine, United States - Lowes Cove worm burrow | ecosystem: Environmental > Aquatic > Marine > Coastal > Sediment | place: USA: Maine... | reverse complement strand
GAGCACGACCAGTGGAAGCCTGCTGAGCACAACGGCACCTTCCGCGGCAACAACCACGCCTTTGTGACTGCCGCCGCGGCCCTTGACCATTACTGGCGCACGTCAGAGTTTGCCGACAGTATCGCAGAAAAGAGTGCTGTTCTGGAAAGCCGGCTGCAGAAGATCAAGACGCTGTATCCTCGTGAGGTGGTCGAGCTTCGCGGCCGTGGGATGATGCGCGGTATTTGCTGCAAGCATCCCAAGAAGGCTGCTGCCATTACGGCTCACGCCTTCCAGAACGGAGCAATCTTTGAACGCGCCGGATCCCATGACGAAGTCATCAAGTTCCTGATGCCGCTGACGATCGAAACCTCGCAGTTGGACGAAGGACTGGATATTCTCGAGAACGCATTCCGGGCAGTCCTCAATCCTGCCCCATGCAGGAAGGTACGCCGTCCAGCCAGGACCGGGAACACCTCCAGGATTGTTGCAAAAATCAAGGACTCCAACAAATCCGTACAGCTTGAGAATACCTGATGAGCGTTCAAGCCTTACCAACGCGGGCCCAGCGGCGGGTAAAACGGCCCCGCAAGGGCAGCAAATCTCGATACCGAACGCCTCCCAAGCAACCGCTTACAGCAGTCAGCCTGCCGGCGAGTGCCGGCAAGCTGTCCAGCGAACCGGTGGTTGTCGAACCTGCAGCAGCTAACAAGCCGGCATCGACCGGCGTTCGCTGGTCAAAAGGCGAGCGGCTTGAAGATCTCTTCGAAGGTCTGTGCGACACGCTGGCGCTCACCGGCGAAGACACCAGCCCTGCCGTCATTGCCGAGGGAACCGAGTACAGCTTTCGCGACCTGGACAACCGGGCCAACCAGGCTGCACGCCATTTGCGGGCAAAAGGCATCAAGGCCGGCGACCGGGTGGCGCTGCTGCTGGACAAGTCGTTTGACACCTATGTGGTGCTGCTGGCGGTCCAGAAACTGCACGCAGCCTATGTGCCCCTGGACAAGAGCTTTCCCAATGAGCGGATCGCCTTCATCCTTGAAGATGCGGATGTACGAGCCCTTGTTTCGCAAGGCATGTTTCGGGAAAAACTCTCCGACCTGCCCTACACCAAGGTGTTCATCGACGATGACGCTGCGCAGATAGACAAACACAGTTGCGAGCGTTTAAAGCCTCCAAAGTCGAAGCGCGCGCCGGATCAGCTAAGCTACATAATCTACACCTCCGGCACGACCGGCAATCCCAAGGGCGTGGCCATCGACCATGCCAGCATCTGCAACTTTGTCAGGGTGGCAGCCGAGACCTATGGCATCCGCAAGGGTGACCGGGTTTATCAGGGCATGACCATTGCGTTTGACTTTTCGGTCGAGGAATTGTGGGTGCCGCTGATCGCCGGGGCAACGCTGGTGCCGGCCAGCCCCGGCACCAATCTCATCGGCGAAGACCTTGCCGACTATCTCAGGGATAACCGGATTACGGTGATGTGCTGCGTGCCGACCCTGCTGGCAACCATTGAAAGCGACCTGCCCGACCTGCGCATCCTGCTGGTATCCGGTGAAGCGTGTCCGCACAATCTGGTGGAACGCTGGTACAGCAAGGACAGAAACATCCTGAATGCCTACGGACCGACCGAAGCCACGGTCACCGCGACGCTCACTGAACTGTACCCGAACAAGCCGGTGACCATCGGCAAGGCACTGCCAACCTACACGATTGTCATTCTGGACGAGACCGAAAGCAAACTGGTCGAAGAAGGCGGCACCGGCGAGATCGGCATTGCCGGCATCGGGCTGGCGAGAGGCTATCTGAACCGGGAAGAGCTGACGGCGGAGAAGTTCATTCCCGACTTTGCCGGCCTGCCGGACAACCCGTCGAAGCGGATCTACCGCTCCGGTGATCTTGGCCGCTTCAATGACGATGGCGAGATCGAGTATTTCGGGCGCATCGATACCCAGGTCAAGATCAGGGGCTACAGGATCGAGCTGACCGAAATCGAATCCCTGATCCTGCAGAACCCGACCGTTGCCCAGGCGGTTGTGAACCCGTTCGAGATCGCGCCGGGACAACTGGAGCTGGTTGCCTATTGCAGCCCCAGGTCCCAGACCACCGAGATCGACAGGGAGCAGATCATCGCTTCACTGCGTGAGCAACTGCCACCCTATATGGTGCCGGCCTATCTTGAGCGGCTTGATGTCATTCCGATGTCGACCAGCAACAAGGCGGACAGGAAATGCCTGCCGCCGCCCACCGGTCCGCGCTGCCAGGTGTCGGGATCAATACAGCCACCGCGCACCGAGACCGAAAGACTGGTCGCGGCAGCACTGGCTGAAACCCTGAAACTGCCGGAAGTCTCCGTTCTGGACCACTTCTTCGACGACCTCGGTGCCCACTCCCTGCTGATGGCGCGGTTTTGTTCCGCCATTCGTGACAGGATAAACGCCGTCAATGTCTCCATGCGCGATGTCTATGCCAATCCCACCGTGGAGAAGCTGGCCGGAAAACTGGAGGCACAGGTCGCACAGCAAGTCTCAACTCCAGAGCTAACCGAACAGGACGAGACACCTCGTGTGATCCCGACCCGGCTGCAATACTGGGTGTGCGGGACGCTGCAGCTTGGCACCTACCTGGCGTTGACCGTCGGTCTGGTCGCCGCAATCGTCGCTGGTGTTCAGTGGGCAAATGAGGCGATTAACGATGCGGCAGTTCTTTATGGACGCGTGCTTGTGTGCGTGCTGGGCTTGGCCTCCATATCCGCCCTTGGCCCGGTTCTGGCGAAATGGCTTCTTGTCCGGCGCTGGAAACCCGGAGCCGTTCGAATATGGAGCCTGAGTTATTTCCGTTTCTGGTTCGTGAAGCTGCTCTTTGACAACTCGCCGGTCCATCTGCTTACAGGAACGCCTTTGTACAATCTCTGGCTGCGGTTGCTCGGCGCACGCATTGGACGGCATGCCGTCATCCTGTCAAAAGCGCCTGTGACAACCGATCTGTACAGCGTTGGCGCCGGCAGCATCATTCGGGAAAACACCGTGACGATGGGCTATCGCGCCCGCAACAACGTTATTGAAACCGGGACGATATCAATCGGTGCGGATGCCTATGTCGGCACCGGCAGTCACCTGGATATCGACACCATCATCGAAGATGGTGGTCAGCTTGCACACTCGTCGACGCTGCAGGAAGGCCAGAAGATCGCCGCCGGCAGGCGCTGTCACGGCACTCCTGCACAGGAAACATCGACGGATTTCAACACGGTGGAAGCAATGCGTTGTTCCAGCCTTCGGCGCTGGATGTATAGCGGACTGCTTGCAACGGCCAATCTGGCGCTGGCCCCGATACCTATCGTGTTCCTGTTCTACAGCTATTCCGTCCTGCACTCCTATTCAGGTGCGGAAAACCTGAACTATGACAACCTGGCCAGTGTTGTAACATCGCTTGCACCGATGGGTCTCTGGTTGTCCTTTCTGATATATTCCTGCGTGACCGTCCTCGGCTTCATACTCCTGCGTGTAGTGCCGCCACTTCTCCATTGTTTTTTGCGCACAGAGCGCACCTACGTGTTGTTCGGATTTCACTATGTCGTTCAGCGCCTGGTTCAATTATCGACAAACTGGAGTTACATGAACGTGATCTTCGGTGACAGTTCCTGTATTCCCAAATATCTGGAACTGGTAGGCTGGAACATAGCACCGGGTAAGCAAACCGGGTCCAATTTCGGGCTCGATCAGGTACATGACAATCCATATCTATGTCATGTCGGTGCAAACTCCATGGTTTCAGACGGTATTGTGATGTCCAACATCAAACGGTCTGCAACCTCGTTTACGCTTGCAGACGTGAAGATTGGTGCTGACAACTATCTGGGCAACGCCATCGTGATGCCGGCCGGCAACAGAACCGGCAATAATGTCCTGATCGGCACCAAGACCATGGTGCCGATTGACGGACCCTTGCGCGAAAATACCGGCCTGCTGGGGTCGCCTGCTTTCGAGATCCCGCGCTCAACCGAACAGGACAGGCAGAACGCTGCAGATGATGATCCGCTGACATTACGCAGCAATCTTGCCCGCAAGAACAGATGGAACCTGGCTACCATGGGCGCCATATTCATGGCCCACTGGTTTGCCTCCTTCGTTACCGTGTTCGTGATGTTCCTGGCAGTCCTGTACTATGACCGCTACGCCATCGCCTCAATTCTCACAGGCACCTTCGCGATCATGGCGTTTATCATCGCCTACTTCACGCTACTTGACAGGGCAAGTCTGGGGTTTGACTGCCTGCAGGCGCGTACCGTGACCATGTATGATCCCTATTTCCTGTTTCACGAGCGGCACTGGAAATTCTGCAGTCAACCGCTGAACATGCTGTTCCACGGCACGCCGTTCCGGAACCTGTTGTCACGCGCGCTTGGTGTTCGCGTCGGCAAGATGGTGTTTGATGACGGTGCCAACCTGTACGACAAGACGCTTCTGGACATAGGCGACTACAGCAACCTGAACAAGGCCTGCATCCTGCAGGCGCACTCCCTCGAAGAAGGCCTGTTCAAATCCGAACCCGTCCGCATCGGCAGCCAATGCACCATCGCGTCAGATGCCTTTGTGCATTACGGCGTTGAGATGGGAGACCGCTCAACCCTGGGGCCGAACGCATTCCTGATGAAGGGCGAAATGGTACCGGCAGGCCAGACATGGCAAGGCAACCCGGCAAGCCTGGCCCCTGTGACAGCCAGCACCGCTGCTCAAGTCCACAGACGATCTGCAGGAAAACGAACTACGGCTCGCGATCGGCTCACCGATAACATTCGTAAGGGTAGAGCTGTACCATGGAGACCAGCGCCGCAAACAAATCCTGAAACAACCGATACAACGCAGGATTATCGCGAAGTCCTTCAAAGGCAAGTCATTGTCGGCAAGATCATGGCTCCTGTTAATACGAGCAAGATGTTCAATGGCCACCGCAAGGGATGAGACCGGCCTGAATGTTACGTACGCCTGCCCGGGTGATGTCATACGCCAGTTGGGGACAGATGCCCTTGACGACGTTGAGCGCGCGCGCGCCGCCTGCATGACGCACAAGGCACGCCACCAACACTTCGTCGCTGGACGGGCCTTGTTGCGGCACTCACTTTCCGCTGCAACCGGACACACGGTTGAGCCTGCCGCATGGCAGTTTGAAAATGGAGCATACGGCAAGCCGTCGGTAATAGCTCACCTGCCGCAAGTCCACTTCAGCATAAGCCACACGGAAGGCCTGGTTGCTGTCACAACCAGCCCATTGGTCCAGGTCGGCATTGACCTGGAACTGGTAACCAGGACTGGCGACACCGGCCCTGCTCTGGACCAGTTAACCCAACGCGAACAGGCCTGGCTGGAACGGCACAGCGATGCTGACCAGTGGCCGGCATTCCTGCAATTGTGGACCGCGAAGGAAGCCACGTCCAAGGTGATGGGCATCGGATGCGGTGTGGATTTTCGTGAAATCGAAATTGACGTGCGGGCCGGATGTGTCCGATGCCCGGAGAGCCTGCTGGACACCGGCGATCATATCGGTATTGATATGACAACCGTAGATACACAAGACGCCAAATACTACTTCAGTGTTGCTTGCAAGCAAACGGCCGGCCCGGAAAACATACCGTCAACCGGCCTATTGTGTGACGCCCTGCACTGAAACACCCGCCTTTTCCCGCGTCGGCACCAATGTCGAGTAGTTGGGACATTCGTCGGTATCCCATGTCTCCTGGCTGAAACCCAGCTTCCCGGCAAGCAGCTTTTCCGTATCAGAAAGCTCCGGCCAGGATTTGCGATATGATGCCGGGTAATTGTCCGACCGGGAATGGTGCCAGGTGTGCATGGTCCAGCCAAGCTCCGACCAGGCCAATCTCTCCGCACCATTGAGGTCGCGCCAGCCCATTATCTCCCAGGAACACAAATTGGCGGGAATGCGCACGCCCTCTTCCGCATATGCCTGACCAGACATCGCGCAAAGCGCAATTGACAACGCTGCAACAAAGCTGCGCGTGCCCGTTTTTTCCAGCAACGGTATAGAAATGCAGTACATCAGAGCTCTCTTCCACCAACAGGCTCAAACGAACCCGTCAATCCGGTTATGAGCGAACTTGCTGCCGGTTCAGCCGCCTATTCACAAGGGCAGACAACACCAGCGCAACTGCCGATTACTCTACGTCAGACCTCAAACGGGACAAACCATTATGGATCGACGTGGTAAACGCAGACGGACAATCACGAATTTTTTAAATGCTGTCTCAAGGTTGGAGGCGCAAGCCTCTATCTTTTGCGTATTATTCATCTGTAAAATGACTGCCGGCGGCAATATTTCACTGCCGGCAAAGTCGTCTTCCGAAGATGTGAGGATTTAAGCCACATGATTCCTGCAACACGAACACAGTCCAGACATCTGATTGGGGCCGCGGTTGTCGTTGCCGGCATGCTCGTTCCGCAACCATCACAGGCTGAAACAGATATCCAAAGAAGTGTAAACGGGTTCGCGCAGTCTATTTTCAGCCTGTTCTTTCCAAAACCGGCGCCGCCCGCAGACACCGACCTCAGCGGTACAGGCGGCCTGCACAACAGTACAAAAGTGTTCGCTCAACCTGAGGACATGAACCCTTCGGACTGGACTGATCCTGCCGAGATGCGCAGGGCATGGAACGCTGCAATTGTGCATGTGCCAGGCAAGGACAGGAAGTCCATTGAAAGCTCGGTGTCGGAACTGCAGGACGGAAAGTTCAAGTTCGGACAGAAACTGCCCGCCGTGGTCTACATGCACGGTTGTTCGGGCATTTGGCCAGGAACACACATGCGGACGAAATTCCTGGCGGAAAACGGCTTTGTGGTTGTTGCGCCGGCCAGTCTGGCTCGCAAAAAATACCCGCGGTCATGTGAGCTCGACAGCTACACGGCGGGCATGTATCGGCAAACGCTGAAAATGCGCCAGGCAGATGCCGGATATGCCATTGAGCAGATCCGGAAGCTGCCGTTTGTGGACGGCGACAGGATTGTACTGATGGGCCTGAGCCAGGGCGGTATAACAGCAGCCACGTTCAAACCCCGGAACAAGCAGCAGAAAGTGCGGGCACGCATTATTGAAGGCTGGACCTGCCATGATAGCTGGCCTGAATACAATGGGGTGCGTGCATCTGCTTCCGAGCCGGTGCTGGCTCTGGTCGGCACCAAAGATCCATGGTTTCGAGACACTTCACAGGGTGACTGCCAGCCGTTCCTGAACCCGAACAACGGCAGCGCGTCGATTGTTTACGCAGATGAACCGCTGGCAAGCAGACATGAACTGTTGGAGTTCAACAGCCCGAAACAGGAAGTCGTACACTTCCTGCGGCGCCATCTTGGCCCGAAACCGGGCAGTGGCTGAGTTGGGTAATCCGGCCCTAGATTTCCGCAAACATTTCCAGCAGGTTGCCATCGGGATCGCGAAAAAACAGGGTGCGATGCCCGAAGTCCCGATTAGTGGGCGGTGACACCAGATTAACGCCCCTGCGCATGAGTTCTTCGGCACACAGGTCAACTTCAAGCGCTGATACCTTGAATGCCAGATGAAGCGAGGCGCTGCCGTATGGCGTCGGAACATCCGATGCGGTGAGCCCCGGCCTGGACAGCACCAGCGTATTGTTGCCGACGCGATATTCGATCCAGTTTGGCGACAATTCCCGCAGCAGCGGAAATCCCATGACGTCTTCGTAGAAGTATCGCATCGCTTGCATATCGCGGACAAAAATGACGGTATAGTCTATTGCCCGGATGGCTTTGAAAGCCGAGCCAGATTGCCGGTCCGGTTCATTCATAACTGCTTCTTCATTGACAAGCCCCCAGCATGTTGGCGTTTGCGATTCTAACTCTGTCCGGCTCCGCAAGAAGAAGACACCAAACCAGAGCCCAAACACGTCAGAAAATATGAAAAATATTCATGCGACTTACTGTGGCTGAAATGTCACACATCCGAAAAAACTGTGCCAACTGAGCAATACAGGCTTGCCGGTTATCGGAGACACATTGTTCTATGTGGCTTATCGCGGCACGTTCCACGACAATTGCAATAACGGGGACGACGTAGACGATCATACGTTCATGGTCGGTACCAGCTACTCGTTCTCAGGTGATATGCTAACCGTGGATCATCAGGGCGCCACCCTTGATACACCGAACTTCGACCACAGCTGCAGGGGACCAGGCCAGCAGTTTTCTGACCGCCGTCTCAAGACTGATGTTGTGGCGCTTGGTGAAACCGAAGATGGTATCAAGCTGTATAGCTGGAAATACAAGTCCGACCTTGTCACCACCTGGGTTGGCGTGATGGCGCAGGATCTCGAAGCAACACATCCCGAGGCGTTGGCCATTGCACCAGATGGCTTTTACCGGGTGAACTACTCCGGTCTCGGCGTTGAGATGATGACACTGGAACAGTAGAACGCCAGACAGCTCTGATTGACTGCAATCTCTGCGATGCTCACCCGCGGATGCTCACATCAGTATCCGGGGGTCTTGTTTTGCGTACCGCACAGAATACCGGCTGAGTGCCGGTAGCAACTGTCGAGGGATAACTGACCATCTCCGCTCGCCTCATTCATTCAAGCGGCCAGTGATGCCCTGGTTTTTCCAATCAGCAAAGCCGCCTGCGCCGCTTCGCGGCCTTTCTCAATGAAATGCTTCCGGTAAATTTCATCGTGATGACCGGTTTCCTGATACTGGTGCGGGGTCAGGGAGACCGACAGTACGGGAACCCTGGTATCCAGGCTGACCCGCATAAGACCGTGCACAACGGCATCGGCCACAAAGTCATGCCGGTATATGCCGCCATCAACGACGAAGGCTGCGGCAGCTATGGCTGAATACCTCTTCGTCGCCGCCAATTCATAAGCCAGAAGCGGCATCTCGAAAGCACCGGGCACGTCGAAGACGTCGACCTGGTCAGCCGGAATGACGGAACAAAACCCTTCAAGGGCCCGGTCGACAATATCGGCATGCCAATTGGCTTTGATGAATGCGTAAGTGGTGTGTGTCACACAAGATCTCCTTTCAAGCAACAAGACACGTCACCAAGGCGATCCTGAACGATGCCGTTCACCCAATGGCAGCCGGCAATCGCACTGTCTCTATCATCCGGACTATGACCGTCGGCTCAGGCATCGCACCTGATCTGCTGACCCTTCACACGGAGTGAAGGCGCTCGCGGGCTCACAGACCAACCTGCATACCGCCGGTGGGGACTTTCACCCCGCCCTGAGAACGGGGCGGTTCTATAACAGGTTCGCCTACCAGGCAATGACCTGGGTACGATGTACCGGAGCAGTCAACGACCGAGCTTGATCCTGCTCATGTCACGGCTATATCGAAGTGCAGCACGTCCTCGCGTACGCCGAGTTTTGTGTATAGCTGGATGGCGGGGTCGTCCTCCAGATCGGCCTGGATAAAAACAACATGGGCCCCGCGCTGAGATGCAATGGTTCTGACCTGTGCAATCAGGCCGGTCGCCACTCCTCTTCTGCGGTGTTGTTCTGCAACGGCCAGATCATAAATGTACATCTCGCTGCGGCGTTGCTCGAGCTTCTCAAGTTCGTAGGCCACCAGCCCGCCGACGACGTCTGCACCCTGCAGGGCAACCAGCACGGTGACCGTTTCACTGCCGAGCAGCTTGTCGAGGTATTGCCGGTCAGGTGGTGCTTTTGTGTATGTGTGATCGTCCTCGAAGGCTTGCCCGAATACAGCAAGCATTTCACGAACCAGATCGACATCGCCTGATACAAGGCGGCGGATGGTGAACGGTAACAGATTGGTCATGGGCACCTTTGCGAACAGATTCTCCAGCCAATTTGGGTAGGCCGGGATTGAGACGATTTTCTGTCAATGCCGATGAGCACTCAGCCTGCCACTTCGTTGACGAGATGAATCAGATCGAAACGGTAAGAATCTGTTTTTGCGTGATTTTTCGTGAAAGTTCGTGCAGTTTTGCAGAATCCGAATTTGCGATCATCCATCCATATCCAAAATCTACAGCAGGGCACCCAGCCTTGGTGGCGCGCAGTTTTTTCGCCAGACCATCAAAGCCCTGATCCGCGTAAACTGGCCGGTTAGTCTGCAGCTGGGTTGCCTCATGAGGTTTTCCTCAACGGTTCACCAAACTCGACGACATTGCCTTCCGGATCATGGATGAAGGCTACCCGGCGTTCGAACTCGATGCCATCCAGCGGGTAGGTTTCCGCCGTGACGAATGCGGTCACACCGCGCGCTTCAAGCGGCGCAATCCGGTTCCGTTCGCATCAGCTGCCACGATTTACAGGACACGGGTTCCGTTCAGCGTCAGGTACGCAGGCTGCTTGCCGTCAAGTTCACTGACTTTCCAGGAGACTTCGACCTCCAGCCCAAGCTTGCCATGATACCATTCAACAGCCTTGTCAAAGTCGGCAACGTTGAGTGACTTATATCGGATGATTACGCTGGACGTGCATTCGTCACTGGAAGCCGTCGGCTTCATTGCGCGCATTGCCAGTTAGTTTGCCAGACACGACATTTGTGTAAACCCCGTATCAGGCTTTTTCCATGATCACCTGTTTGTTGCTGACGGGCGCGAGCAGGATGCCATGCTGGTTCTGGAGCGGAATGCCAGTGACAGCCTTTGAAAGATGCTTCACATCCTGATATGCGCCATCCGGTTGCGGACCGCCGCCACGACGCTCATGGCGGTGAGTGCAGATGACTTGGGGTTTCCCGGTAACGGCTTGCCATCAATTCTGAAATGCAACCGCCCAAATGTGCCTTCGACTTCAATCTCGTGAATGTTTTCCGTTATTGCCGGGTCTGCCACCAGTTCAACCCTGGTTTCATCCAGACCCGGCCCGGCAAGCGCCACGGTCGCCGCTACATTGGCATTTTTGGGATAGCGCAGTGCAGCTTCGCGGGCAGTGCCGGAAAAGTGGCACGCCGGCTCTTTCAGGTTATCCAGATCAACCACATCCTCGGCCGGCGATCCTTTCCACCCCTGCGGCGGTTTCCGGCCCCGATACACGATCCGGTCGATATCGCCGACACTGGCCGCCGCAATGGCATCGATGGCGCCAATGGCGCCCGACACCAGTTGCAATCGCGAACCGCCTGCGCGCGCCGCTTTATCCAGTCTGTCTGCCAGTTCAGGTTGGGCCAGCGCGCCATTCGATGTACAGATCAGATCAATCCCGCGCTGCAATACTGCTGGTCCGTATTCAGCAAGGGCTGCGTGTCCGGCGCATTCAATGACCAGGTCGGTATCGCCGGGAATGTCATCCACGGAATTAGACGGCGTCACACCGGACCCAAGCGCGTCGATTGCTGCGGCTTCGCGGCCTGCGCGGCATAATACCCCGCTCACAACTATATCGGCGTCCTGGGATAATCTGGCCGACACATAAGAGGCGATGGCGCCGAACCCTATAATCACGATGTTCATTGTCTGCCGTCCGTCAAAGCTGGATGTGCTGCGCCTGGCCGCCCTCTTCCGCCAGCCTGGCAGCGACTGACGCCACCGCAAGGTCCTGAAGCCCCACGCCGGTTCCGTCAAAAAGCGTAATCTCGGCATCTGAGGTTCTGCCTGGATGGGTCCCGTTTATGACGTCGCCGATGGATGTGATGTCAGCTTCGCTGATCAGTCCTTGGGAGATGGCGTGCTGGGCCTCGCCGATCGTCGTTGACTGTGCAACCTCGTCGGTAAACGCGGTTGCCGCCGCGACCAGTTCAGGATCCACTTCCTGCTTGCCCCTTGTATCGGTGCCCATGCAGGCAAGGTGTGTGCCCGGCTTCACCCAGTCCTTCATCATCAGCGGGTCATGGGCCGAGGTGATCGAGATGATCACGTCGGCTTCGGCACCAAGCTGCTCGCGCTCGACCGCCTCAAACGGCAGACCAATTTCTTCGGCCACAGCACCAAGCTTAGGCAACATGTCCGGATGGAAGTTCCATGCCACGACCTTTTCAAAGTCGCGCTGCTCGGCAGCCGCCCTGAGCTGGAACCCTGCCTGATGGCCGGCACCGACCATGCCGAGCACCTTGGCGTCCTTGCGGGCCAGATGGGCAATCGACACTGAACTGGCGGCCGCAGTGCGTATGGCGGTCAGGTAATTGCCGCCGACCAGCGCCTGCAGTTGGCCCGTGTCCGGATCGAAAAGAAACACTGTCGACTGGTGGTTGGTCAGTCCCTTGTCCATGTTCCCGGGCCAGTAGCCGCCGGATTTGAGACCCAGCACCAGCCCGGCCCGATCAAAGCCGGACTTGAACCCATACAGGGCGTCGGCATGGCCGATTGCTTCACGGATGACCGGAAAATTATAGGCATCTCCGCTGGCCATCGCGGAAAACACACTCTCGACCGCTGCAAACGCGTCGCCGCGGCCCACAACCGCCTGACAGACTTCTTCGGAAACAATGAGCATTTACCTGTTCCTCAGTAAGCCAGGCCGCGGGCGGTGATCGGCCAGACGGTTTCAACCTTGCCGTTGCGCACCCCGACATACCAGTCATGCACATTGCAGGTCGGATCACAGTGTCCGGGCACCAGCTTGAGCTTGTCGTTCACTTTCAGCTTGCCGTCCGGATCTGCGATGACGCCGTGCTCGTCTGAGCATTTGACATATTCCACATCGTCGCGACCGAAGATAACCGGCAGGCCACTGTCAACCGATTGGGCTTTCAGCCCGGCATCGCAGATCGCCTTGTCGGCCTTGGCATGGCTCATGACGGAGGTCAGGATGAACAGCGCGTTCTCCCACTCACCCTGATCGATGCGGTTGCCGTCCTTGTCGAGGATGCGGCCATAGTCGGCATCCATGAAGGCGTACGAGCCGCACTGAAGTTCGTTGTAAACGCCTGAACTGCCTTCGAAATAATACGAGCCGGTGCCGCCGCCGCCAAC
>Ga0316189_10004853_pt1 | contig 12895 bp, 13 predicted proteins | sample LowCovwburrow_MG_FD_204930 | JGI IMG/M metagenome (GOLD analysis project Ga0316189, IMG submission 204930) | Coastal sediment microbial communities from Maine, United States - Lowes Cove worm burrow | ecosystem: Environmental > Aquatic > Marine > Coastal > Sediment | place: USA: Maine... | reverse complement strand
AAAGAATCGAGCAATCGCTCGCCTCCTGCTCTACCGAGGTCAACGAACCCGGTGGCGAGCGGTATTTCTTCGTGCTGCAAAGACCTGGTAGCCATGAGATCGCCGGGATGTCCGCCGTTCGAGCCGCCGTGGGCTTGGTCGAGCCGTTCTACAGCTATCGAGTTGGCACCGAGGTGCATGCCTCGAGGGAGCTCGGAATCCACCGCCAGCTTCCAGCGCTCTACCTATCGAACGACTACACCGGATGCGCCGAGCTCACCTCCCTCTTTCTGGGTCCGTCACACCGTGGCAAGGGCCTAGGCACGCTGCTCTCGAAGTCACGGCTCTTGTTCATTGGGGAGTTTCCGCACCGTTTCGCGGACAAAATCATCGCGGAGATTCGCGGCATCTCGGATAGCCAAGGACGTTCCCCGTTCTGGGATGGCCTCGGGCAACACTTCTTCGCCATGGACTTTCCCACGGCCGACCATCTGGTGGGAGCTGGAAACAAGTCCTTCATCGCCGAGCTCATGCCCAAACATCCGATTTACGTCTTGTTCCTGCCCCGGGAGGCGCAGGAGGCCATTGGAAAGCCGCACGAAAACAGCCGGCATGCGCTTCAATTGCTCGAGGGCGAAGGCTTTCGCTACGAGAACTACATCGACATCTTCGACGCGGGCCCGACGGTCGAGTGCCGTCGCGAAGACATTCACGCGGTGCGGACGAGTCAGCGCCGTCAAGCACGTCTTGGACCGGTCGATGCCGGCGCCACGCGGTGTCTAGTCAGCAATACCCGGGCTCGGGACTTCCGGTGCTGTCTGTCCGCTGTGCTCCTCGACGGCTCAGGCGGCGCCGTCGTCGATCGAGAAACCGCCGGGGCGCTGCGGATTTCGGATGGCGAGCCGGTCCGAGTGTTAGAGTTGTAGCGAGGTCTGATGACGCAGCTCTTTGTCGATGGCGCTTGGGTGGAGGGCGAAGGCTCTCAGCTCGAGTCGATCGATCCCGCCACTGGAAACCCCGTGTGGACCGGAAGTCAGGCCAGCGAAGCACAAGTCGCCCAGGCCGTGGTGGCCGCTCGCGAAGCGTTTGCACGATGGTCCATCGTGCCATTCGAGACCCGCGTGGAACACCTGCGACGATTTGGTGTGCTCGTCGATGCCCACCGCGATGAGCTCGCTCGTGTGATTTCGCTCGAGACAGGAAAGCCGACCTGGGAGGCGCTGACGGAAGTGGCGTCGATGGTAAGCAAGGCCGACATCACAATCCAAGCATATCGCGAGCGGACAGGAACGGTCGAGCGCGACCTCGGCGCGATGCGTTCGGTCGTGCGGCATCGGCCACACGGCGTGCTGGCGGTGCTCGGGCCATTCAACTTCCCCGGCCATCTGCCCAACGGGCACATCATCCCTGCCCTGTTGGCCGGCAACACGGTGGTCTTCAAGCCAAGCGAGCACACGCCTTGGTGTGCCATCGAGGTGGTGAAGCTTTGGGAGCAAGCCGGCCTGCCTCACGGTGCCGTGAACTTGGTACAGGGCGCCAAAGAAACCGGGGCCGCGCTCGTCGAGCACCCACAAGTAGACGGCTTGTTGTTCACGGGGAGCGCGGCGGCAGGACACATGCTGCACCGCCAGTTCGCAGGCAGCCCCGGGACGATCCTCGCGTTGGAGATGGGTGGAAACAACCCGCTCGTCGTAGACGCGGTCGCCAATGTCGATGCTGCAATCTATACGATCCTTCAGTCGAGCTACGTGACGGCCGGACAACGTTGCACCTGTGCACGGAGGCTCTTCGTACCCCGCGGCGCCTTTGGCCAAGCGCTGATCGATCGGTTGCTCGATGCAATTGGGAGACTGCGAGTCGGCTCGTTCCACGATTCGGCGCCACCCTTCATGGGCCCCGTGATCTCCGAACAGGCCGCCGACGAGCTGCTGGCGTCGCAGGCGAGGATTGTGAGCCTAGGCGGGCGGCCCCTTGCGCAGATGCGCAAGCTCAAAGACGGCACGGGATTGGTGTCTCCAGCGCTCATCGACGTAACCGGCGTGCAGAGCCTTCCGGACGAGGAGCACTTTGGCCCGTTGCTCCAGTTGATCTACTACGACCATTTCGACGAGGCCCTCGAGAGAGCCAGCGCCACGCGGTTCGGACTGGCCGCCGGCCTGATCGGTGGCGGCCAGGCACGATGGGACGCTTTTCTGCGCGGGATCCGTGCCGGCGTCGTCAACTGGAACCGGCCGCTCACCGGCGCCAGTAGCGCGGCACCTTTTGGCGGCATCGGCGCAAGCGGCAACCACCGTCCGAGCGCCTACTACGCCGCGGACTACTGCGCGCACCCCGTTGCATCTCTCGAGCAGGAGGCGCTCGCCCTACCCGAAACGCTGCCGCCGGGGATGACGCTTTGAAGGCGCGGGAGGTCAACTTCGACGGCCTGGTCGGCCCGACGCACAACTACAGCGGGCTTGCGCTGGGCAACTTCGCGTCGAAGCGCAATGCCCACGCCGTGTCGAATCCGAAAGCCGCGGCCAAGCAAGGCTTGCGCAAGATGAAGCTCCTTCACGATCTCGGTGTGCCCCAAGGAGTGCTGCCACCTCACGATCGGCCTGCCATCGACGTGTTACGCCGGTTGGGTTTCACCGGGCGGGATGAGGTCGTGTTGCGTAGAGCGCGGCTCCAGGACTGCTCGCTCCTCGCCGCGTGTTGCTCGGCTTCGAGCATGTGGGCCGCCAATGCCGCGACGGTGTGTCCGAGCGCCGACTCCGCGGATGGCAAGGTGCACTTCACGCCGGCAAACCTTAGAAGCAACTTCCATCGGGCCATCGAAGCATCCACTACCGTGCGCGTATTGAAGGCCTTGTTCAACGACCCCGAACGGTTCGTCCATCATGCACCCCTGCCCACGGTTGAGATGTTCGGTGACGAAGGCGCGGCGAACCATACGCGCTTTTGTTCCGCTTACGGGGATCAGGGCGTCCATCTCTTCGTGCATGGAACGAGCGCGCTCGATCGGAACACGCTCGCCCCGGCTCGCTATCCCGCCCGGCAGACCTTGGAGGCATCTTGCGCCATAGCCCGTCTCCATGGCCTCGGCTCCGAACGGCTGCTGTTCGCTCAGCAAGCGCCGGCGGCAATCGACGCCGGGGTATTTCACAACGACGTCATTGCCGTAGGCAATCAGAGCGTCTTTCTCTTTCACGAGCAAGCCTTTGTCCGCCAGGATGAGCTAAGACGCGAGATCGAATCCAAGGCCCGATCGGAATTGCTACTGATCGAAGTCGCGGCCGCCGACGTCACGCTCAAAGACGCCGTGGCAAGCTATCTGTTCAACAGCCAGTTGGTTACCCTGCCTAGCGGCAAGATGGCATTGGTGGTTCCTCAGGAGTGCAGGGACACGATGCCGATATGGGCGTACCTCCAAGAGCTCGTAGAGGACCACGACCTGCTCGAACGGATCGAGGTCGTCGACCTGCGACAGAGCATGAAAAACGGCGGCGGACCCGCCTGCCTGCGTCTACGTATCGTGCTCACCGAGGATGAAATCGCGAGCATCAGCGGCTCAACCCTGTTCGACGACTACCTATTCAGGCGATTGAATGCCTGGGTCGATCAGCACTACCGCGATCAGCTCCGTGAAGACCACCTCGCCGATCCCTGCCTGCTCGAGGAATCGCGGGCCGCACTCGACGAGCTCACGCAAATCCTGCGGCTTGGATCGGTCTATTCATTCCAGCGCTGACGCTGGGACCGACATTGGGCTACGCTTCAGCCATGCCTAGCTGGGAGCACTTCCCCCACGAGGCTGATGTCGGCGTGCGCGGCCGAGGGGGATCACCGGACATCGCCTTCGAGCAGGCAGCGCTCGGGCTCATGGCCGTAGTCACCGATCCGGGCCTGGTGCGCAGCGACGAGCGGGTGGCCATCACATGCGAGGCACCCAACCTAGAAGTGCTCCTCGTCGACTGGCTCAATGCGCTCATCTACGAGATGATGACGCGTTCGATGTTGTTCGGCCGCTTCCGCGTCAGAATCGACGGGCTTCGACTATCCGCAGAGGCCGAGGGTGAACACGTCGATCGGCTGCGCCACGAACCGGTGGTGGAACCCAAAGGCGCAACGTTCACTGAGCTTCGAGTCGGCCGCGACGATGAAGGCCAGTGGATTGCGCAGTGCGTGGTCGACGTGTGAGCGAGTAGCCGGAGGGCACGATGGACATCACCCCACTCGAACAGATTTCCGAAGACCAATGGCAGCTACCTGCCACAGGCAGAATGCGTGCTCCGGTGGTCTTCTACGCCAACCGGGCGCTGCTCGAAGGCATGGACGACAAGGTCCGTGAGCAGGCAAGCAACGTCGCGACGCTGCCGGGTATCGTGAAAGCGAGCTACGTCATGCCCGATGGTCATTGGGGCTACGGCTTTCCCATCGGCGGGGTGGCCGCCTTCGATGCAAACGAAGGAGGCGTCGTATCTGCCGGAGGCGTCGGTTTCGACATTTCGTGCGGCGTCCGCTGCCTGAGGACGGGCCTCCAGGCGGGCGAAGTTGAGCCGGTGAAAGAACAGCTCGTCGATGCACTGTTCACTCACATTCCAGCCGGTCTGGGCAGCACTGGCCACGTTCACCTCGATGACACCGAGATGACGAAGATGCTGCTCGGCGGCGCCCGCTGGGCAATCGATCGCGGCTGGGGCTCACCAGAAGACCTCGGTCGGATCGAAGAGCACGGATCGATGCGGGGCGCTGAGCCAAGGCATGTCTCCCAGAAGGCGCGCAGCAGACAGCGGGATGAGATGGGCACCCTCGGCTCGGGGAACCACTACCTGGAGGTGCAGCGCGTAGCGGAGGTCTTCGCCCCTGAGGTCGCCTCGGAGCTATCCATTGCCGAGGACGACGTGCTCGTCAGCATTCACTGCGGTTCGAGAGGGCTCGGCCATCAGATCGGCACAGAGTACCTGCGCGAGATGGCCATCGCGGCGGCCGAGCACGGCATCGAGCTTCCCGATCGCGAGCTTGCCTGTGCGCCGCTGCGTTCCGAGGTGGGCCGTCGATATCTCGGCGCCATGCGTGCCGGGATCAACTGCGCCCTAGCCAACCGCCAGATCATCACGCATCTCACCCGCGAGGTATTCAGCGATGTGTTGCCAAAGGCCGAACTTCCACTCCTCTACGACGTTTCCCACAACACCTGCAAAGAGGAAGAGCACGTCGTCGATGGGGAACCGAGGCGACTGTTCATTCATCGAAAGGGGGCCACCCGCGCATTCGGGCCTGGGCACCCCGAGCTCCCGGAGGAGCTTCGCGAGATCGGTCAACCCGTGCTGATCGGGGGCAGCATGGGGACCGAGTCCTGGGTGCTCGTCGGCACCGCAGAGGGCATGGCGCGCTCTTTTGGGTCGGCCTGCCATGGCGCGGGGCGGCGGATGAGTCGGCACCGTGCAAAGAAGCAATGGCGTGGCAGCAAGCTGATCAAGAATCTTGCGCACCGCGGCATCCTCGTTCGATCGGCCAGCCTGCGAGGCGTCGCAGAAGAAGCGCCGGGGGCCTACAAGGACGTTCGAGCCGTGGTAGACTCCGCGGATCGAGCAGGGCTTGCCCGCAAGGTCGCACGCCTCGAGCCCATGGTGTGCATCAAGGGCTAGTCGGCACGACAAAGTAGTGTTTCATGGCTGACTGCCCTCCGTTGACGCCGTGCGCCTCGATTCGTTCGTGTTCTCGCCGCGAAACATGGCGCCGTCGCGCCCGAGCCACAAGATCATTGAAGTGCGAGGGCTAAGGCTTACTCTCTCCCTTACAGTGATTCACTTCTGGCAGCGGATACCTGGGTTTCACGACGTCAACTCGCTCGACAATCGCGATCCGAAGGTGCTCGAGCGTTTCGCGGAGGTCGCCGGACCGATCCTCTGGAAGTGGTTTCGGCCTCGGGTCAGCGGTCTCGACCGGATTCCCGACGGCGGCGCGCTCTACGTGTGCAACCACAGCGGCGGCTTCATGACACCCGACACGTGGATCTTGGCAGTTGCCCTAACACGCGAGCGTGGAACCGACGACGTCCCCTATGCGCTGGCACATCAGGTCGTGATGGAGGCCCCGCTCACGAACCAGTTTCTGCCAGCCATGGGTGCGATCGCCGCCAACCCCGAAAACGCACACCGCGTCTTTGCCGCCGGACGCAAGGTGCTGGTCTATCCGGGCGGTGACCTCGACGCGTTTCGCCCCTCCCGTGACCGCGGGCGCGTGGTTTTTGGTCCCCGCCGTGGTTACGTGCGGCTCGCGCTGCGTGAGGGTGTGCCGATCATCCCGGTTGTCTCGGCGGGTTCTCACGACGTCTGGTGGGTCCTGAGCGACGGGCGCTGGCTATCGCGCCTGCTGCGCACACATCGCTTCCTGCGCACCGATGTTCTTCCCATCACGGTTTCGGTTCCTTGGGGGCTCACCGTGGGGGCGCCACCGTTCCTTCCCCTACCCGTATCGGTCTTCATCGACGTCCTCGAGCCGATCTACTTCGATCGTTCGGGGCCCGAGGCCGCAGACGACGCGAGCTACGTGGAGGCATGCCATGAGCGTGTGCTCGACGCGATGCAAGTGGCGCTCGACCAACTCATCGAGGAGCGGCGGCTCTCAGCGCGATGGCGACGTGCTCTGAGTCAGCGATGGCGTCATCCATGAGGGTTTGCGTCGTCAGCGCACCGAGGCAGAAAGCAGCGCCTCGCGCAAGCGGTGCGCCACGCAGGTTACGGCTGGAGCTGAGAACATAGGAAACACGTGATGAAGCTCGCTGAAGCCAAGTACGACAACGCCGAAACCGGCTGCTGTGCCAAGCTCGACGCGGAGCTCTGGGATGGACGCAGACTGGAATGGAACGAGAAACCGTTCTTGAAAGACCACATCTGCTCCTTGCTGCACGTCCCACTCAACTTTGGATCGGTCATTGGTCGAGCAGCGGCGCGAGCCGGCAGGAGATGGGTCGACGGCTTGGCTCGCCGTCGCGCCTATGTCTTGCGCGCAGCAAAGAAACCGAAGTGGCCCTCGTCGTGCGACGCCTCGACGTGCAGTCCCGAGGCTTCGAGTGCCTGGGCGAATCGCGCGTGATCAAACCGGTCTTCCCTTGGGTGGTCGAGCAGGGCGCGTGCCACCGGATGCATGAGGAATTTCTCGTACATCTCATCCGCGTAGAAGCGCCCACCGGGCTTGAGAACCCGACAAACCTCCCGAAGCGCCGCTCGCCAGTCCGGGATGTGGTGAACGATGCCGAAGTCGAAGACAGCATCGTAGGTCTCATCCTCGGCTTGGATGGCGGTTGCATCGCCAGTCCAAAGCCGAACCCGGTCGCCGAAGCGTTCCAGGCGAGCCTCCGCACGACGAACCATGTCTGGATCGAGATCAAATGCGTCAACCGTGTCCGCACCGAATTGCTCTACGATGATCTCGGTGCCGACACCGCGGCCGCATCCGATTTCGAGGGCGCGCCCACCTTCCATGACCCCGCCTAGGTCGCGGAGCCGGTTAGCCTCGTAGTGGCGCTGTACGGCCGCGCGCAATGGATTGTTCATCAATAGCTTTTCGGCCTTGTTCAGCAACACAGGGAACTCCGGGTTTGACTACTCACGAATTTCGGGATCACGTCGAGCAGGATTTTTGTGTACCATAGACCGCGAGGAATCGGCATGCCTGGTGAATCCCTGATCGCAGTGTTTATTGATTTTGAGAACTTGGCCATCGGGGCTCAAGTGACGGAGAGCGGACGCTTCCAGATCGAGCTGGTACTGAAACGGTTGCTCGAAAAAGGCCGAATCGTCTACAAGCGCGCCTACTGCGACTGGAGTCGCTACCCGAGCGCCGTGCGCGAGTTCCACGGTCAGGGGATTGGTCTCGTCGACATCCCTCAGAGCAGGATGAGTGGGAAGAACAGCGCCGACATCCACATGGTCGTCGACGCTTTGGACCTGTGCTATTCCAAAAGCCATATCGACACCTTTGCGTTGCTCTCGGGCGACAGCGACTTTTCACCCCTCGTCTCGAAGCTCAAAGAGAACGACAAGCGAGTGATTGGCGTCGGCGTCAAGAAGTCCACGTCCGACCTATTGATAGCCGGTTGCGACGAGTTCATCTACTACGACGACCTGGTCCGCGCGGCCAAGCCAAAAAAGGCCGCGGGGGCCCCTGGTCGCAAGAAGCCCAAGTCCAAGAAGGACGAGGCTGTGGATCTATTCATGGAGATCGTCGAGTCGATGGAGCGGGACTACGACACCCTGTGGGGCTCGATGGTCAAGCAAACGCTGAGACGCGTGCATCCAGGGTTCAACGAAGGCTACTACGGCTACCGCAGTTTCTCGGATCTGATGGAAGACGTCGAGAGCCGCGGTCTCATCAACGTCGAATACGACTCCAAGCGCGGCAACTCGAAGATCAGCGCGCGGTAGCGCGGTTCTTGTCCAACCACGGTTGGTTCGAAGTCAGCAGCGGCGCCATTGCGCCAACCGAGTGACGCTTTCGCCACACCGTGTGCCAGCCGATCGCCAGCGGTGTGCAACAGCACGACGAGACCTTCGGGGTTCCGAAGACCCGCGGCTCGCTCACGAAGGCGCGGTGTCGATCTCAACCTCCGATGAGCGGAAGCGTTGCCGTTGCGAAGCTGAGCACCAGGAAGAAGCCGCACATGTCGGTGACCGTCGTCAGAATCGGACCGGATGCGAGCGCCGGATCGAACCGCATGCTCCGCAGGAACAGTGGTACCAGCCCTCCGAGCGATACGGAGACGATGGTGTTGACCGCCAACGCGAGGCCGACGACGAGGCTCAGGTAGATATTCCCTTTCCAGAGGTATGCCGCCAGACCGAGGAGAATACCCAAGACCAGTGAGTTTATGACACCAACTGCAAGCTCTTTGCTCCAGACGCGCAACGCATCGGACGGACGAATGAGCCCGAGCGTGATCTCGCGCATGCTGACGGCGATCGCCTGATTACCCGAGCAGCCGCTCATGTCGGAGATGATTGGCAGGAACACGGCGAGCACGATCACCGCTGCAAGCGTCTCTTGATAGAATGCAATGACGCTCGCGGCCATGATGTTGAGAACGATGTTGATGCTGAGCCAGGACAAGCGGTGCCAGGCGCGAGTGAGAGTCGGCATCGTGCGAAGCTCTTCACCGCCGACGATGCCCTGTGCCTTGAGGTGATCGCTCACCTCACGCTCGCCCACTGCTTCCGCGAGGTCCGCGTGACGCACGATGCCGACGAGCCGCCCCAAGCGGTCGGTAACGGGAACGCCACGGTAGGCGCGGGTGGCGAAAAAATCGCGAAGAGTAGCAAGCGGAGCTTGAACCGGAACGGCCTCCATGGCCGTGATCATGATCTGCTGGACCGGGGTCCGCTCCGAAGTCAGTACGAGGTCTCGCAACCGCAGCACGCCTCTTAGGACACCGGCAGTATCGGTGACGTAGATGTACTGCACGTCGTGGCGCTGATAGCGCTCGGTGTTCCGGCGAAGATCTTCGAGCACCTCTCCCACGTTCACCTCGTAGGGGAAACTGAGATACTCGGTGATCATGAGCGAGCCGGCGGTGCCCTCGGGGTACTGCGCAAGACGCTCCGCGTCGGCCGCCTCGGCGGGAGGCATCTGCGCCAAGATGGCTTGCGCTTCATCGTCCGGAAGGTTCGATATGAGGTCGGCCTGCTCGTTGCTGGGTAGCTGCGCGACAATCTCCGCGGCCGTTTCCGAATCGAGCTCTGCCAGCATCTCGGTGGCCTGGGCCTCCGGGATGGTCTCCATCAGGGCGCCGCTGGTCGCGGGCTTCAACATCTCTAGGAGGCGCGCGCTCTCTTCGTTGCCGAGCAAGCTCAAGACACGCGGCAGGTCTCCCGAAGGGACCTCGTCTACCAAGGCTTGTGCGGCGGCGCGGTCTTGCGCGGCGATGAGGCTTCGCAGCCTCTCCCATGGAGGCGCCTGGTCCTCCGATGAACCGTCGGTCTGTGTCATGGCCCGCAGCTATCACCAAGGGGTGCGAAAGTCACGGCTCCGAGCGGGTCGCTACCGACACATGCTTGGTGGTGGTCCTGTGCACCTCGGTTGATTCGATCAGGATCGAGCCCGGCCTCTCTTTCTCATGGGCAGCACGTATCAGCTGCGCTAAGTCAGGAGTGCAGGAATTGCGCACCCCATACGATGGCGCAGGGCAGAGGTTGCGCTGCATCATCCGGAATCTTTGGAATATGACTAGCCGGATAGAGGGACTACGCGAGATCGGCGACGCCGGCCGCGACATCGTGGTCGAGGCTGTATACTTGGCGCAGCGCATCGATACCCGTCAGCTCGAGGGCCGTCGACTGGGGACGACCCCATTGGTCATCGAGGCGGGAGCCGAGGGGCTATGTGTCCTGTTTCGGTACGGCGTCGCCGTGTTCATCAATGTCACGCCCACAGAAGAGGCGTCCCACCGGAGCGCCTTGGCTCCGCTTCTGAAGGAGCGGTTTGACACGCCCGTGCGCGACCATGTCCTGCTCACGATCGATCCAGACGAGGGCGACCGCGTTCGCGATGGACTGGTCGTCTGCTCCATCCTCGACATCGAGCGCCTCCAGGTGATCGCCGACGCCTTGGCGAAGAGCGTCGCTCTCGTTCACTACGAGGAAACGGTTTCGTCTGCGTTTGAGGAAGTTGAGCCACTTGCGCTCCAGCTAGAGCGAAAAGGCTTCACGCCACGCAACTCTCGAGCACTTGCAAAGCGTATTGGCAGCACACTCAGGACGCTCACGCGCACGGTGGGCAGGGTCGAGGCCTCCGAGAAGCCGGAGGTGCTGTGGGAGCACCCGGAGCTCGATGTGCTCTACGCGCTGCTCAGCGACGAGTTCGAGCTCGTCGAGCGGCATCGGGCCCTGGGGCGGAAGCTCGATGTCGTGTCTCGTGCTGCCGGCGCTCTTCTAGACCTTCGCCTGCACGCGCAGAGTCTTCGCGTCGAATGGTACATCGTGTTGCTGATCGTGATCGAGATTGTGATCTCGCTGTATGAGCTCTCGCGGTGAATCACGAGCGGTGTCCCCTTCCATCTAGCGTGCCGTGCTCAGCCCATCGCCACTTGCCGGCTTTGCGTGACCGCCTTTGCGGTCCTTCGACGCGATTCGGCCGTCCCGAGACGGCCCTGACTCACCTCGGGCTCGATCCCGAGGTACGGATAGTTGCGACGAACCCGAAACCCGGGATGGACGGAATGGAGCGCGACTCTCCAATCGTTGGCGAACACGCGTTCGCTCGCCCTGGAGGGGTCGTACAGGAGACCCACGTCGGCGGTTCGGACTTGCTCGTCTATTCGGGACGCGAAGCCGTGTACGCACACATGTACGACCTGGCGTCCACGCCGTGCTTGCCAGCTACCGACGATTCGATGGCGCGGCGATGAGGGAAGTAGTGCGGCTCGAGAAGAGCGGCTCGCTCCTCGAGGTCGAGATCCCTTGAGAACTCGGAGAACAGAACTAGGTCGCATAGAGAGTCAGGAACTCCCAGGCGATCCCCCCGACTCCAAACAGCACTAAGATTGCCCTAGCCACGAGTCAACTACGGGCCGATTCTGCGACGCGGGCGAGCAGATCGATTGTCTTTCAACTGCCCAGACGCACCCTTTGCACGGCTTGGATACCTCGGGATGCACATGTTGCACTGAGTCGGCAACCCGGCCTCTGAGCCGCCTGCAACCTCGGCTTGTTTTCCGAACCTTGGGGCCAAACACTACTGGCACGCCTTGTGCTAAGCGCACACTCACATGTCTCTAGGAGGCGCAAGATCGTCTTCTGAGGCATTGAAAAGAAAGGTCATCGTGACCGAAGAGCGCGAAATCAAAAAGAACCACGAGAAGGAGGCAGAGGAGCCCGAGCCGGTACAGGTCGAAGAGATGGCGACCGGCACCGACGAAGCTAGCTGGGCTCAAGACCGACACGTGGCGGCGAGTGACAATTGACCATGTCTTCCAACTACCGAGGCAGGTAAGCGGATGGAGACCTTAGAAGCCGCTGCGAGCGTCATGAGGAAGACCCTCTTCGAGATCGGGGGAACTCCGGTGAGCGGTGCGACGCTAGTCGCCGCGCTGGGGATCGTCTTGATCACTATTCTGGTCTCTCGGCTAGCTCAGGCTGGAATGCGGCGCTGGCTTTTGCGCCGAGGGGTCAGCGACGAAGGAAGCATCGTCGTCACGGGTCGATTGCTTCACTACATCATCGTGTTCGTGGGCTTCGGCATCGCAGTCCATACCATGGGCATCAACCTGAGCGCTCTCTTCGCGGCCGGCGCCATCTTCGCCATCGGTCTGGGCTTCGCAATGCAAACCATTGCCCAGAACTTCGTCGCGGGTGTGATCCTCTTGGTTGAGCGAGCGATCACGCCAGGTGACGTCTTGGAAGTCGAGGGGACCGTCGTAAAGGTGCTACGGATGGGGATTCGATCAACCGTGGTGCGCTCGCGCGACGGTGAAGACGTCATCGTTCCGAACTCCGTGCTGGTGCAGTCGATCGTCAAGAACTACACGCTCGATGACGGCGCATACCGGGTGCGCACCCGAGTCGGCGTAACGTACGGCTCAGATCTGAAGCTGGTCCGCGAGGTTCTCGAGGATGTGGCAAACCGGATCAGGACCGATTTGCCAAACACGAGGCCACAAGTGCTCTTGCTGGAGTTCGGCAATCACTCGGTTGATTTCGAAGTGTCGATTTGGATGGACGATCCATGGTGGTCGCGACGCCGGCTATCGGAGCTCAAAGAGGCGATCTGGTGGGCTTTCAAGGAGCAGGGGATCGTGATCGCCTTCCCACAGCTCGATCTTCATTTGGACCGTCACGTAGTGGACAGCCTTCGGAGGCTTGCCACAACGGGGAGCTAGCCCGCTGGCTCGTACTCAGTCACCCGGTGTCCTGACTGTCAGGTGACTTGGCTTGGGTAT
>Ga0316189_10004852_pt1 | contig 12896 bp, 9 predicted proteins | sample LowCovwburrow_MG_FD_204930 | JGI IMG/M metagenome (GOLD analysis project Ga0316189, IMG submission 204930) | Coastal sediment microbial communities from Maine, United States - Lowes Cove worm burrow | ecosystem: Environmental > Aquatic > Marine > Coastal > Sediment | place: USA: Maine... | reverse complement strand
TAAACCGTTTCCACGTGTCCAAATAATCGTGTTCCACGTGAAACATACCTGAATCGAGATATTTTCGTCTGGCCTCGGGAGAACCACTCACCAACAGATGGCTGTTGGGCTCTATTACGATAATCGGTAGTTCATGAAGAAGTTTGCTTAGCTTAGAGAGCTCTCTGCCGTTGATTCTTGCTCGCCAATGCTGGGCGGAACGTTCCAAACCAACACGTGTAACCCTGTTACTGCTATTAATGGATTCTGAAAAAATGCGAAAAAAAGGCCGTGCCGGTCCGATCAGTTCGATTGCTTGTTTTGTCCTGAAAGATCTACCCCTTGACAAGACCACTATTGCTTCCAGAACACTGGTCTTTCCCGCTCCGTTGGCCCCGTAGAGTACGTTGAGGCCCGGCTTTGGGGCTATCTCCACCGTCTGCAAGTTTCTTATGTTTTCTATCTTTAATGTTGTTATATGCAATTTTTTGCCGTTAGCTTTAGATTTACAGCTTGAGCGGCATTACCACGTGTTTATCTTTTCCTCCGGCCTCGCTGGAAATCAAACAACTGCTATTTGCATCTTTAAGAGCCATTACGACCGTGTTTCCTTCTATCGCATTAAGAGCATCAAGCAAGTAGGTAACATTGAACCCTATTGCTATGTGCTCGAAATTCAGCTCTGCTTCCATTTCTTCTACTGCTTCTTCGTGCTGCGGGTTATGTGCCACGATTTTTACCGAATCATTGGATGCTTCCAGCCTCACGCCCTTATATTTTTCGTTGGATAAAATTGATGCGCGTTGCAAAGCCAGCATAAAGCTATCTCTGGGTAGCTTTATATGCTTGTCGGTACCTTTTGGTATTACAGCCTGATAATCCGGAAAACGTCCGTCTATCAATTTCGATGTAAACACCATGCTGCCTTTAACTAAGCGGACATGGTTTTTCCCAAGCGCTAACTCGACCTGATCGTCGCTTTCAGATAGCATTCTTGAAAGCTCCAGGACACCTTTTCTGGGAACAATCATCTGCCTGTCCTGTGCAACACCGAGGTCTGTCTCCAGGTCGCAAACAGCAAGCCTGTGACCGTCTGTTGCTACAGTGGTTAAAGTTCCATCGTGGAATTCGAATAGCAGGCCGTTTAGATAATAGCGGACATCCTGATTGGCCATAGAAAAGGAGGTTTTCTCTATTAGTTTTTTTAATGCAACCTCTTGTATTTTAACACTTTCCAATGTTTCAACCTGGTCCGTTGCAGGAAACTCGGTAGCTGGCAGGGTTGCCAGCGTATAACGACCCCGCCCGGATGATATCAATAGTTTATCGCCCTCAAGGGATGCCGTAATATTCACGCCTTCTGGTAATTTTCGAACAATATCCACCAGCTTTCTTGCCGGAACTGTTATCTCTCCCTCTACTTGAACGTCTGCCTCGACGGAGGCAATGAGCTCGACTTCCATATCAGTACCGGTAATTGACAGCCGTTTTCCCCGGGCCGATACCAGGAAGTTAGCTAGCACAGGTAGCGTTTGTCTGCGTTCGACAACGCCAATTACCTGGCTGATGGGCTGAAGAAGTACTTCCTGTTGAATGCTGAATTTCATGTCCGCTTTCCCATTAATGGTTATTTGTATTTAATATATATATAAACAATAATAATAATAAGGCCCGTGGATAACTTTATAAGTCGAAAATCATTCTATAATTCATTACTTTAGCACTCCACGATCGATGTATATATACAGCTAAGGCCTGTTCACGGTTTGTGGATAACTCCACTGTTTAAAGATATCCAATGTTTATCCACAGTTAAACCCGGTATTTAGTCACAATGTTATGCGGAACTATTATTTTATGCAGTTAATAGGCGCACTAACTTTGCTTTGTCCTCCCTGATACGTCCGTCTGTTTCACACAGTTCTTCAATTTTACGACAGGCATGAAGAACCGTAGTGTGGTCGCGCCCTCCAAAAGCATCACCGATTTCTGGAAGGCTATGTTCGGTTAGCTCCTTGCACAAAGCCATTGCTACCTGGCGCGGGCGCGCGATCGCTCGTGTTCTTTTACGTGATAGAAGGTCGGAAACACGCATTTTGTAGTATTCGGCCACTGCTTTTTGGATGTTTTCCATCGTGATCAGCCGATCGTGTACGTGAAACAGTTCCCGTAGCACCTCCCGGGCAAACACTTCGTTGATGGGTCTGCCGGTAAACCGGGCATTGGCAAAAAGCGTGTTAAGAGCCCCTTCAAGGTCCCGGACATGCGACTTCACACGGCGCGCTATGAGGTAGGCGACATCTTCGTCCAGTTGAACGTCGCGTTCCTGTGCCTTGTTCATCAAAATCGCAACCCGCGTTTCAAAATCTGGTGGCTCAATAGAAACGGTCAAACCCCACCCAAACCGGGATCTGAGGCGCGCTTCTATGCCGTCAACCTCCTTGGGGTATCGATCGCACGTAAGAATTATCTGTTGCTGACTATCCAATAACGCATTGAAAGTATGAAAAAATTCTTCCTGAGTACGATCTTTTCCGGCGAAAAATTGTACGTCATCGATTAATAATGCACCGGCTGTCCGGTAGTGCTGCTTGAACGCATCGATACGCCCGCTTCGAAGCGCGTTTATCATCTCGCTTACAAATTGCTCTGAGCCGACGTAAACGACTCTTGAATCCTTGCTTCGTTTGTACAGCAGATTACCGGCAGCGTGCAGCAAGTGAGTTTTGCCCAGGCCGGTACTGCCATAAATGACCAGCGGGTTGTAGGCCGTACCGGGTTTCTTGGCCACTTGCTGAGCAGCAGCGTAGGCCAATTCGTTGGATTTACCCTGAACAAAGTTTTTAAACCGGTAGCGGTGATCAAGACCGCTGTGAGATTTAGTTGGCCTGGTCGAAGGCTGTTCGGGTGCCTGTCTTTTTGTTTTTGGCCGGTTTACCGTAACAACAACAGAATCGCGGCTGGCGCCCTGGTGTTCGAAAATGTCCCGGATGCGTTCGAGATGGTTTAGAGAAATGTAATCGCGAACGTATTCGTTGGGGGCCAATAGCGAGGTACGGCCTTTCGAAGCCTTTATTTGTAAAGGCCTTATCCAGGTATTGAAGTCCTCGGCGGGTAATTCGCGCTCAAGGTGTTTCAAGCAGGTTTGCCAGTCAGTCAGGGACATTCCGGGTTGGTTGTGATGAATTATTTTTTTGGCTGCAGAAATTTAACACTGCGGCCCTGAACGGCTAAGTCTAACTCGCTGTGGATAACTTGACCATCATATTAAAGAAGAACGGGCAAAGTCTTGTTAGACGGGTCTGTAAAAGTTATAATTCTCCTCTTTTGTCGGCTATTTGTCACCGGCGCCCGGGTACCGGGGTCGATGTGAGAGCCAGAATCCAGAAACAAATTTTGAAGGATTAGTGAAATGAAGCGTACTTTCCAGCCAAGCCTCCTTAAGCGAGCACGCCGACATGGTTTCCGCGCCCGCATGTCAACACGTGCAGGCCAAGCAATCATTAAGGCCCGCCGCGCCAAGGGTAGAAAACGTCTGTCGGCCTGAGTCGGTAACTAATGTCCGGAACGGTTGTTGGCGACCTCACCATGATGTCGCCTGATAAAACGGCCTTTACCGGCAAGCACAAACTTACAAAAGGTATTGAATTTAAAAGGGTTTTTAAAAAGCCCTTTGTGTCTACGGACCCGTGCTTCAAGATCCTGGTTCGACCAAACCACGAGAGTAACTCGCGCCTGGGCATGGCTGTTTCTCGCCAGGTAGATAAGAAGGCTGTTGGGCGAAATCGAATCAAGCGTGTTGTTCGAGAAAGTTTCCGGCACCATATTTTTTTTCAGAAAGCTTGTCTGGATATCGTAATTCTGCCGCGGCGGGAAACAGCGATGATGAGCAATCAACAGCTTTTTCAGTCATTGCAGGGGCACTGGTCCAGGCTGGAAAAACGGTTTGAAGGATAAGAACAGATGGGAAATCTACGACCTGTTTTGATTATCGGCCTGGTGTTTCTGGGCTACATGATATGGGTTCAGTGGCAGAAAGACTACGGTCCGGCACCGCAACCGCCGACATCGACATCTCAAACACAGGCGCAAGGTGACACGCCATCCGTGCCGACTTCCGTGGCTCCAACAGCCTCAGATGTTCCTGCGGACCTGCCAGAGCCAGCAAATCAGCCACAGGATCAGACCGGTAGCAGCAACATCATCGGTGAAGATGCGCAGAAAGCCGTTGGACCGGTCATCTCGGTCGTAACCGATGTTTTCGATATTGAAATTGACCTGGTTGGTGGCACGCTGGTTTCAGCGCAGCTGCTGGATTACCCGGAACGGCAGAAAGAGCCGGAAAACAAGGTTAATTTGCTGGCGGCACGCGGTGACCAGCTGTTTATTGCCCAGTCCGGGTTATTGTCCCGGCAGCAGGCACCAAACCATACCAGTCACTATCAGTCTGAAAAAACGAGCTATGTCCTGGAGGAGGGTGACAGTGAACTTCGTATACCACTGACCTGGGCCTCAGAAGATGGCGTACAGGTAACCAAGATCTTCGTTTTCCGCCCGGGCCGTTACGAAATGGAAGTGCTGCACGAAGTCACAAACAACTCTGGTGAGAGTTGGTCCGGTAGCCGTTATGACCAACTGCAGCGCATGATTGCGGGGGAGCAGGACAGCGGTGGGTTTACCAACCCGGGTCGCTATAGTTTCGAGGGTATCGGGTTTTATAATCCTGAAGACAAGTTTGAAAAAGTCGACTTTGACGACGTGGCCGATGAGCCCTACAAGAAGACCGTAAGTAACGGGTGGCTGGCGATGATCCAGCATTATTTCTTCACAGCCTGGATTCCACCGGCAGAAGAGGAAGTTACCTACTCAACCCAGGCATTGACCGGTGATGGCTGGCCACGTTATATAGCCCGCAACGTGTCGCCGTTGCACTCCATCGGCCCTGGAGCCAGTACAACGTTTTCCAGCCGCCTGTACGTAGGACCAAAACTCCAGGATGAAATTCCGGAGATTGCACCGGGCCTGGAATATACGGTTAATTACGGAATTTTCACGGTCTTTTCCAAGCCCTTGTATTGGTTACTTAGCCACATTCACGACGTCGTAGGAAACTGGGGTTGGTCCATTGTTTTGCTGACGATCCTGATCAAGGCAGCATTTTTCAAGCTTACCGAGGCCCAGTACAAGTCAACGGCACGTATGCGGAAACTGCAGCCCAGAATTGAGCAACTCAAGGAACGTTACGGTGATGATCGCCAGCGCATGAGCCAGGCGATGATGGAGATGTACAAGAAGGAGAAGGTGAACCCCCTGGGTGGTTGTTTACCGATCCTGGTACAAATCCCTATTTTTATTGCGCTGTACTGGGTTTTGCTGGAATCGGTGGAGCTTCGCCAGGCGCCGTTCATTCTCTGGATAGACAACCTGTCCGTGCGAGATCCTTACTTCATTTTGCCGTTGCTTAATGCGGTATTCATGTTTGCAACGCAGCGCCTGACACCGATGGTGGGTATGGATCCCCTGCAACAGAAAATGATGACCATGATGCCCATTGTCTTTTCCATCATGTTTGCGTTTTTCCCGGCGGGACTGGTGCTTTACTGGGCCACGAATGCGGGTTTATCGCTGGCGCAGCAGTATTACATCACCCGGAAAATCGCAGCGGCGGATTAGCGCTGGCCAGGCCTGGTGGTTATGGCAGACAATTTCGATACCATTTGTGCAGTCGCCACTCCGCCTGGAACCGGGGGATTGGGGATTGTACGTATTTCCGGACCCCGTGTACCGTACATCTCAAAAACCCTGCTCGGTTCTGTACCAGAACCACGCAGGGCGGTGCTCGCCAACTTCACTGATGCGGGCGGTGCGGTTATAGATTCAGGGATCGTTCTGTATTTTGCAGCGCCACACTCATTTACAGGCGAGCATGTGCTGGAGTTGCAGGGCCATGGCGGACTGTTCATTCTCCAGCAGGTCATGAAGCGGGTGATGGAACTCGGCGCCCGTGCCGCAAGGCCGGGGGAATTTTCGGAACGGGCTTTTCTGAACGACAAACTGGACCTGGTGCAGGCAGAGGCCATAGCCGACCTGATCGATTCCGGCTCTGATGCAGCAGCACGGGCCGCCCAGCGAAGTCTGCAAGGGGTGTTTTCCGACCGCATCCATCAACTGCAGGAAGAGCTTACATCGTTGCGGGTGTTTGTTGAGGCTGCAATTGACTTTCCTGACGAGGAAATCGACTTTTTGGCCGAGAGTGACATCCTGGCTCGCGTCCAAAAAACCGGTCAACATCTTTCAGATTTGCTGGCCGGCGCCCGCCAGGGCAGATTATTGCGTGATGGTATCGTGCTTGCCATCGTTGGCCGGCCTAACGCCGGAAAGTCCAGCCTTCTAAATGCCCTGTCAGGGCAGGAAAGCGCGATTGTTACGGATATTCCGGGAACGACCCGGGATGTTCTGCGCGAACAGATCGACATTGAGGGAATACCGGTTCACCTGGCTGATACTGCCGGCATTCGGGAAACTACTGACATGATCGAGGCCGAAGGTGTGCGCCGTGCCAGGCAAACACTGGCATCGGCGGATCTTGTCCTGCTGGTCAATGATTCATCTGCCGGTTTGTCCCGGCCCGGCGCAGGGGGGGTGCAGGTTAACAAAACCCCCGAAGCGGATTTAAAAACGGAACTTCCCGAAGGAGTCACCTGCATCGTGGTTGAAAACAAGGCAGACCTTTTGCCTGGTGACAACCTGAAAAAAGAGGTGGAAGGTGACGTGGTGTGGATATCGGCTAAGACAGGGCAGGGCATTGATCTGCTCCGTCAGAAAATTTGTGCGGCGGTAGGAGCCAGCGACCAGTCTGAGGGAAGTTTTTCAGCACGCCAACGACACATTGATGCACTCAAACGTGCAAAAAAACACCTGTCGGCAGGCTACCTGGCGATGGAAGTCAGTGAAGCGGGTGAGCTGCTGGCGGAAGAGTTGCGCCTTGCTCAGCAATCGCTGGGAGAAATTACCGGGGAGCTGCTGCCGGATGACCTGCTGGGTGAAATCTTCTCCAGTTTCTGTATCGGCAAGTGATCAGGCTTCGCAGTACACGTCATGCAATAATTCGATGATATTCATGGCCGCGGTGTCTGCCAGGCGATAATAGATAGTCTGGCTTTGGCGCCGGGTCTGGACCAGCCCCTGCTCCCGTAAAACCGCCAAGTGCTGCGACAGGGCAGACTGGCTGAGCCTGATGCGCTGGTTCAACTCACCGACCGAAACTTCACCCTCCGATAACACGCACATAATCATCAGGCGGCTTTCATTTGCGAGGCCTTTCAGCAGGTTTACAGCGTCGGTGGCGTTGCTTTGCATGGCATCAAAATCCATGCACTGATTCTATTTGCAATTTATCTAAATTACAAATATCTTAATAAGCTATCTCTCATGTAACTACCGGGTACTCCAACACCATGGAAATCAAGTCTTTTTATGAGCCGGATTCCGGCACATGGACCCACTTGCTTGCAGATCCAGCCAGCCGTCAAGCAGTGATTATCGATCCGGTCTGGGTTTTTGACCCGGTGAGCGGTAGTGCTGATGCCGCCTTCATTGACGAGGTGCTGGAGACGGCAGAAGAGAAAGGGTACCGGATCACCTGGGTACTTGAGACCCACGCGCACGCGGATCACCTGACTGCGGCAGACCTGATCCGGTCCCGGACCCAGGCAAAAATTGCCTGCGGGCACGGCATCTGCGGCGTCCAGGAAAACTTCGTTCGTGTATTCAATATGACCGATACACCGGTGGACGGTAGCCAGTTTGATCGCCTTTTATCCGATGGTGATGAGATTGAACTTGGAGAACTGATCATCAGGGTGATGGAAACGCCGGGACATACCGCGGACAGCGTGACGTACCTGGTGGGAAATGCCGCCTTCATCGGTGACACACTTTTTGCACCGGCTTTTGGTACAGCGCGATGCGACTTCCCGGGTGGAAATGCTGCACAGCTTTACGATTCGATCCGGAAGTTATACGAATTGCCTAGAGAAACACGGTTATTCCTGTGCCACGATTATCCCAAGTCTGGAAAAGAGCCGGTGCGGTTGATGACCGTTGCGGAATCGATGGAAAACAACATCCACATCAAGGCTGACACCGACAGGACGGATTACATTGCCATGCGGACCGACAGAGACCGTCAATTGGGCTTACCCCGGCTGATTTTGCCATCTCTGCAGGTGAATATCCTGGCCGGCGGCTTGCCCACTGCAGACTCCAACGGCGTGTCATACCTGCGCACACCGTTTAATGCCGCGATTGCAGACCTGATCAGAGGAGACAAGAAATGAGTACTATCGTTGTTCTTGGTGGAGGTGTCGGCGGTCTTTCAGCAGCCTTCGAACTCAAAGATGAACTCGGCAGCAAGCACGAGATCGTACTGGTATCTGACCAGGAACATTTCGAATTTACCCCGTCCAACCCGTGGGTCGCGGTTAACTGGCGCAAACCGGAAGCGATCCGGCTGAACCTAACTGAGTTGATGCCCAAACACGGCATTCGTTTCATCCCGACGGCGGTCAAACGCGTACAGCCCGAGAGCCACAACCTGCTATTGGAAAATGACGAACTGCTGGCTTACAACTACCTGGTCATCGCCAGTGGACCCAGGCTGGCATTTGATGAGATACCGGGTCTGGGCCCGCACGGCGGGTATACCCAGTCGGTATGCAAAACAGACCATGCGGCGCTGATCGCCGAAAAGCTGGAAGAATTTTGCGCTAACCCGGGCCCCATTGTCATCGGAGCGGCCCAGGGCGCTTCCTGTTACGGACCGGCTTATGAATATACCTTCATCATTGAAACCGAGCTGAGAAAACGCAAGATTCGTGATCGTGTGCCGATGGTATATGTCACTCCTGAGCCTTACGTCGGGCACCTTGGCCTTGATGGCGTGGGTGACACCAAGACTATGCTTGAGTCAGAAATGCGGGCACGGCATATCAAGTGGTACACCAACACCCGTATCGACCAGGTCGAAGACGGTTTAATGAAGATCACCGAGGTGAATGAAGATGGCAGCGACAAGGTCAGTCACGAGTTGCCCTTTGCCCACTCGATGATCCTGCCGGCGTTCACCGGCATTGATGCGGTAATGGGGATCGAGGGGCTGTCGAACCCGAGGGGTTTTATCGTGGTTGACGAAAACCAGAGAAACCCGACCTTTCCGGATATCTTTGCGGTAGGTGTATGCGTCGCCATTCCACCGGTTGGCCCGACACCATTGCCCGTTGGTGTGCCCAAGACCGGATACATGATCGAATCCATGGTGACCGCCACGGTGCAAAATATAGTGGAGCTGATGGATGGTCGTGTCCCCACACATACGGCTACCTGGAACGCCTTCTGCCTGGCAGACTTCGGGGACCGTGGGGTCGCTTTCATGGCCTTGCCACAGATTCCGCCGCGAAACACCAACTGGTCCGGGTCCGGCAAATGGGTACACTGGGCCAAGGTTGGTTTTGAAAAGTACTACATGCGCAAAATCAGGCAGGGCAAGGTTGAGCCGTTCTTTGAGAGATACGCTCTGCGCCTGATGGGTGTTCAGAAACTCAAGGGCTCTGCCTGAGCATTCACCCGATACTACTGCGGGGGTAGTACCAAATCTCCCTCTTCGAGGCCGGAGATCACTTCGAGCATGCCCGGGCGCACTTCGCGTCCGCTTCGGATGAAGCGGCGGTCTACGAAACCGTTACTGGCCACCCAGACAATATCAAGCTGTCCGTAGTTCACGACCCGATCAGCGGGCACCAACAGCAGGTTCTCCGTACCGGCCGGAATCAGCATCCGCGCATACATCCCCGGCAACAATCGTCCGTCGTAATCGAGCTGCGCTTTCACCATGAAGCTGCGTGAGCCGGGATCGGCTGCGGGTACCAGCTCCTCGATACGCGCACTTTGCGCGATATTCAGCACCGGAATTTCTACCAGAATCTCCTGTCCGAGCTCCAGGTGCAGTGCAAGCGCTTCCCTGACGGCCGCCTCAATGCGCAATGACAGGGGGTTATAAAGCGCCAGCAGCTTGTCACCGGGGGAGGCGGTGTCGCCGGGTTCTGCGAACCGCTCTACTACCCGCCCGTCAATCGGTGATCGGATTTCTGTAAAGGTTATGGCGACCTCGGATTCGGTCACTGCCTGGCGGGCTGTGGCCAGCTCCGCGGTTAATGCATCAAAGTCGGCTCGTGCCTTGTCCAGGGCCGCCCTGGCGATCAGGTCTCGCTGAGAGAGTTCTTCGGCGCGGTCCAGGCTCTGACGGGCCTCCTTGAGCCGGGCCATGACGGCTCGTACCCTTTCGTTGGCCTGTTGCAGGCGGGATTCAACGTCGGAACGTTCCAATTCCAGCAATAACTGGTCCTTGCTTACCGTGTCCCCTGCTCGTACGTTGATTTTTGTGATGCGCGCCAGCGTGCGTGAAGAAATGGTCGTGGCCTGACGTGCACCGATACCGGCGGGAACCGGCTCGGTCACGAGGATTTCTTCACGTTTCAGTGTGATGGCATCCTGGTAGCTGTCCGGCGTCGGCACGATCAGCCCGGGCTCGATCTTGTCCCGGAATGAACCGGCCATCCAGGCGATGATCACCAGCAGAACCACCACAGCAGCCAGCGGGAGAAGCCATTTCTTTATAAGTGAACTCGATTGGGCTGAATTCATGGAACTAGGCCTTTATCGGTTTATCGAAAACAAGGAGGTACACCACCGGAACCACCAGCAGCGTAAACAGGGTTGAAGACACGATGCCAAAAATGATGGCCAGTGCCAGGCCGCTGAAGACAGGGTCCAGCGTGATGATCAGGTTACCAAGCATCGTGGTGCCCGCGGTCAGGAGTACAGGGCGCATACGCACGGCGCCAGCTTGCAGCAGGGCATCCTTCAATGCCAGGCCCTGGTCCAGGGCCTGGGTAATGAACTCTACCAGGATCAGAGAGTTACGCACTACGATTCCTGCCAGCGCGATCATTCCGATCATCGCGGTGGCGGTGAACATGACAGGGTCCGGGGCGCCGGCCACGACCCTGTCACCGAACTGGTTCATCAGCCAGAACCCCGGCATGATGCCGATAATCGTCAGCGGGATGGATGACATGATGATCAACGAAAGAGCGGTCGATGCGGTCTGTAACCGCAGCACGAAAAAGATCGCCATCAACGCGAAAGCAAAGGCCAGGCCCATGTCGCGGAACACCCGTACCGTGATGCGCCACTCACCCTCGCCGGTCCATAAAACCTCTATACCGTCGGGAACATCCCAGCCATCGCCAGCGCCGGGGGTAAAGAAGTTGCGCGAAGCCCAGGACGTGTTCACCGGGCCCGGTTCGCCCCCCAGGTCAGCATTTACATCAGCAATGACCTCGGCCGGCGTGCGTCCGGAGAGCTCCGCACTGACATAAACAACCGGACGCAGGTCTTTACGATGGATAGCACGGTCCGCCTGCTGCTCATCGAAGACGCCCAGTTCTCCCATTGAAACCAGAGGTTGAGCCGCTGTATCCAGGCCCTGCGGACTGCTTTCCTGTACGATGCCGGCGCGCCCCTTGATGCGCAATCGGTTGAAATCGCTGAGCGAAGACCGTTCACTGGTCGCCAGTCTGAGCTCGATCGGCAACGGGCGGGTTTCCCGCGGCATTTGCAGGTAGCCGGCCTTGAGCCCCTGGTTGGCCAGCGCCAAAGTCTCACTGATGTCTTCAGTCGATACGCCGGAAAGGGCTGCTTTTTGCTTGTCCGTTATAAAGCGGAGGCGTTTTTGCGGGTGCTCGACGGTGGAATCGACCTCGACCACCAGCGGTTCGCGGCGCAGGCGGTCCATCACAATTGAGGCCGCCTGGCGCTGTTGTTCATACGTTACCAGTTCATCCGCATGGACCTCCACCACCAGGGTACTCAATACCGGCGGACCCGGCGGAACTTCCACTACCTTGATGCGCGCATCCGATGCATTGAAGGGTTCGAGCAATGACCGCAATCTCAAAACTACCGCGTGGGACTGGTGTTCCCGGTCCGTTTTATCGGCCAGGGTCAGTCTCAGGTCTGCCATGTGCGGCCGCTCGCGCTGGTAGTAACGGCGGACCATGCCGTTGAAATCGATGGGCGATGACATGCCAACGAAGGCGGCGATGGCGCGTACTTCGGGTAGCTGACTCGCCAGGTTGCTGATCTCCTTGGCCAGGGTGGCCGTGGACTCCAGGCTCGCATACTCCGGCATGTCGATAATGATCTGGACTTCATTCTTGTTGTCGTAGGGCAACAGCTTTAGCGGAACCAGCCGGAACAGAGGCAAGCTGGCCGCAATGATGAACAGGAACAACACAACCCATAAAACCGCTTTGGCGCGTTTGCGGTTATTCAGAAAGGGCGACAACATGCGGCTGTAAATTCGGAGCAGGGTGGCTTGCTCTTCGTTTTTCCCGCTTCCACCCTCTGTGCCCGGTTTCAACAGGCGACTGGCCAGCCAGGGCGTGACCAGAAAAGCGACCAGTGTGCTGGCAGCTACGCTGACCGGTACGTTGAAGGCCATTGGCGCCATGTATGGCCCCATCATGCCGGTTATGAAGCCCAGTGGAACGAAGGCCAGCACGATCGTGATGGTTGACATGAGCAGAGGCGTACGGATTTCCGCCATGGCAGCGACAATCCGATCGAACGCACTTCCGCCCTTTTTGCGCAGATAGCGGTCTATGTTATCGACACCGGTAATCGGGTCATCTACCAGCAAGCCGAGCGAGAGAATCAGCGCGAACAGCGTCACCCGGTTGATCGTGTAACCGAAAGCGAGGTCCAGGCTCAGCGTGATGCCGTAGCAGATAGGTACAGCCAGCCCGACCACCAGCGCAGGGCGAATCCCGAGGAAGACCCCGATAAAGACCACGACA
>Ga0316189_10004851_pt1 | contig 12897 bp, 9 predicted proteins | sample LowCovwburrow_MG_FD_204930 | JGI IMG/M metagenome (GOLD analysis project Ga0316189, IMG submission 204930) | Coastal sediment microbial communities from Maine, United States - Lowes Cove worm burrow | ecosystem: Environmental > Aquatic > Marine > Coastal > Sediment | place: USA: Maine... | reverse complement strand
CGCATGGAGGAGGCAGAAAAGCTGCTGAGGGAAATCCTCGCCCAGGATTCCAATGATGTTAAGGCCCTGCGAATGTTGGCCAGCCTGGCCACCGAAGCCGGCCGTTTCAAACCGGCCCGGCAAATGCTGACCCGTGCGGTTGAGTTGAGTCCGGCCTTTATTCCCGGCTGGAATGAATTAGCCAACCTGTTTATGAAGCAGGATCGCTATGACGAAGCCCTGGAGGCCGTGCAGCATGCGCTGGAAATTGATCCCCGCATGGTTCACTCCTGGGTGGTGCGCGGAAATATCCTGACCCGGGCGCAACGCAATGAAGAATCACTGGAAGCGTACGGACAGGCACTGGAGATAAGCCCGCACAGCGCCGGCGCGCTTTCAGGAATGGGGCATGTGCTCAAGACCATCGGCCGGCAGGATGAATCTATCGAAGCCTATCGCAAATGCATCCAGGCGCATCCGGCCTTTGGTGAAGCCTACTGGAGCCTGGCCAACCTGAAGACTTTTACTTTCAATGAAGAAGAAGTGCAGGTTATGCAGCGGATGGTTGAGGACACAGACCTGGCTGATGAGGCCCGGGTCAACTTTTTCCTCTCGCTGGGCAAGCATTACGAGAATGAAAAAGACTACGACCGGGCGTTCGAGCATTACCGTCGTGGCAATGATCTAAGGCGCGAGCATGAGATTTATGACCCCGTGCAAACCCAGGTCGTGCATGACCGCATCATTAAAGTATTCAACCGTGAGTTCCTCGATGAGCGGGCCGGGTGGGGAGACCCTGATCCTTCGCCGATCCTGATTGTCGGCCTGCCGCGCTCCGGGTCGACGCTGATCGAACAGATTCTCGCCAGTCACAGCATGGTGGAAGGGACCATGGAGTTGCCCGATCTGTCACGGGTGATATCGGCGTTGAGCAAGCGCAGCCCCAGGGGCATTGAGTATCCCGAAGCAGTTGAGGCGCTGGACGAGGACGCCGTCCGCGCTCTCGGCCAGGCCTATATACAATCGACCATGCGTTACCGCAGCGGTAAGGCCTATTTTATCGACAAGATGCCCAATAATTTTTCCAGCATAGGCTTTCTCCAGCTAGTCCTGCCAAATGCCAAAGTAATCGACGCCCGCCGTCATCCGCTGGACAGTTGCCTGGGTAGCTACAAGCAGCTTTTCTTCAAGGGCCAGTCCTTCACCTACGAGCAGTTCGAACTCGGCCACTACTACCTGCAGTACCGGCGCATCATGGAACACTGGAAAGAAGTGCTGCCGGGTAAAGTGCTGGACGTGCACTACGAACAGATGGTGGGCGACCAGGAAGCGCAAACAAGACGATTGCTGGAGCACTGCGGATTACCCTGGGAGGATCAGTGCCTGCGTTTTTATGAAACAGAGCGCGCGATCAATACGGCCAGCTCAGAACAGGTCCGTCAGCCCATCTATACCAAGGCAGTCCATTTCTGGCGCAACTACGAGCCGCACCTGGATGAGCTGATCCAGACGCTGGAGCCGTTACTGAAGACCATGCCGAAAGAAGACCAGCCCGGTGCCTGGCACTGATTCTGAAAAAAGCTGGCATAGTGCCGGTGAGCTTCCCACAGGAACTGCGATTCCGGATACGGGCGGCAGTGCCGTGTTGGTTCAGGATGAGCCTAAGATACGTATTGTTTTATCGATGGCGCCTGACTCCCGAACCCGACTGATCACCAAGATTTACCGGACACCCCTGGCATTGACCTGGAGAGACCTGTTTCGAATTCCCCAGGCACAGCGTGAATTTGGCAACCTGCAATTTGCATTCCAGAAAGGGTTGCCTGTTGTGGAGCCATTTTCTTATGGAATCAGGCGACGGCCGGGCCACGACTGGTTCAGCCAGCTGACGATCGGCTTTCTGGAAGGTAAGACGCTCCTGGAGGTTTTGAATCAACCCGGGATCACTGAAGAACAGACCACACAATTACTCCGTAAAGCATCCAGGCTGATTGCCATGATGCACCGCGCCGGCCTTGTTTGGGGCACGGTACACTTTGGTAATTTCATGGTGAACGAGTCGGCTGAAAATTTGCTGACCGCGTTCGATCTGCCCTACGCGCTGTGTGCTGCAAAAGACATGCGCGACAGCCGCTATGCACTTTATGACCTTTGGTCCCTGGAGAGAAGCTGTCGTGCAATGCACGGCCTGGATAGACGGGTGATCAAAGAGCTGTATGCAGCTTATGCCGGGGAGGCAGGGGGAGACCCGGAGCAGTGGAGCGACCGGGTCCGATCGACAGAAGTGAAAAAGGGTTTCCTCTGGGATCGTATCTATATGCGAAGCGTCGGGTCTTTCCGTCTCAGGCCTTTTTAGGTGGCAGGTAGTCGAAAATAAACGTGATCCGGTCTTCTGTGCCACTGTTCATCACGCTGTGGTTTTTCTGGTTGTTGATCTCATAGGCGTGGCCGATCGTGAAGCGGTGCGGTCGCCCGTTTATCATGAACCGGACCCCCGGATTGGTCGTGATGGGGATGTGGATGCGGTGGCTGTGGGTAAACGTCTGGTGCGTGTCACGGTGGGGCGCGATTATACCGCCAGCCTTGAGTTTCGCCGCCATTGCGCGAATCACGGTGCCTCCCGGCGGGTAGAAATTCTCAATAATATGGTGCATCAGAGGAACAGCGGAATCTTTCAGCGATTCCCAGGCGGATTCTTTGGTTACTTTCATTTCCGGCCAGCCATCGCAAAACACCATCACCAGGGATTCGGTTTGGGTATGAACTTCGTATTCCTGCTGGCGATACTGGTTCGCTTTCCAAGCTTCTTCGTCCTGTGACAGGACGGCCTCGATCAGGGCTTGCGAATCAACCGGTCCGAGTTTCCTTAATGTACCTTCTATATCCATCTTAACTACCTAATATTGTTGGAACGTTTGTATTTTTCCGGGAGCCAGCTTATGATCGCTCAAATATAAAAAAAGTTGTAGTTATTATTCTTGAGATTCAGAGGGCACGATAAATGACGCAGATGCGTACGCAGACAGAAGACTTTTCTACCCCACGACCCCATCCACTTTCCCTTGCCATCTCCGCCCTGATCGCCGCTCCGGCTGCGACAGCAATGGCACAGGACCAGACCGAAGACCGCGGCGACATCATGCTGGAAGAGGTGACGGTCACGGCGCGGAAACGTTCGGAAAATCTGCAGTCTGTGCCTGAGAGCATCCAGGCTATTTCCGCCCAGACTATTGAGCAGGCCGGTCTTCGCGGCATGGACGATTACGTTCGGTTCATTCCCAGCCTTAATATCGTGCAATCCAATCCGGGAACGGCAATGGTCGTTTTCCGGGGTATCGCAGATGCCCAGAGTACTTTTATCGCAGAGCCTTCAGCGGCGGTTTACCTTGATGAGCAATCGCTGGTACTCAGCGGTCAGCCCAATCCGCGTATGGTGGATATCGAGCGGGTTGAGGCCCTCAGTGGTCCGCAGGGCACACTGTACGGCGCAAGTTCACAGTCAGGTGTTTTGCGCATCGTAACCAATAAACCTGACCCTGCTGCGTTCGACGCCTATATTGATGCCGGCCTGAGTTCAACCAAGAGTGGCGACATGAGCTATGACGTCAGCGGCATGGTCAATATCCCGTTGAGTGAGTCCTGGGCATTGCGCCTGGTAGGGTTCAGCGCGAAAGACGGCGGTTTTATCGACAACGTTCATGGCACCACGCCTCGTTTTGAATTATTTGAAAATGATGGCGCGGAAGAGAAGAACTTCAACGACGTCAAGTACTCGGGCGGCCGGATCGCGGCACGCTGGTTTATCAATGACGACTGGACCATGACGGCAGGCATTATCTATCAGAAGACTAACTCTGATGGCCGCAGCGAACACGACCCGGCATACGCGGGTGATCTGAAAGTCGTTCGTTTCAAACCATGGGCTGAAGCTGACAACCAGGACTGGACGCAGTACGCACTGACCTTTGAGGGTGATCTCGGGTTTGCTGACTTCGTCTCGGCAACATCCTACTTCACGCGTGACTGGACTTACACTCAGGATACTTCGGTCGGTTATGCCGCCTATTTCGGCACGTTTTGCTACAACCCTTACAACGTTGCTTACTCACGCTATTGCTTCCAGCCGGCTTCGCTGGGCGGTACCGCATACGGTGGTGCGTATTACAATGATCCCCTCGGGTACCTGCAGAACGTACAGAACAACAAGAAATTCTCCCAGGAATTCCGTTTATTCCACCAGGGCGAAACCATCGACTGGGTGGCGGGATTTTTCTATGAGGATTCCAAGGAAGATTGGGAATTCACCACTTTTACGGACGGCTATGACGAGTCCGTCTCGATGTTTAACTACTTGAATGGCAATATTGGAGAGCCGATTCCAACGCAACTGCCCGGTGATGCCTGGTGGCTGTCCGCCGATAGTACCGAGTGGAAACAATGGGCCATATTCGGCGAGATGACCTGGCACATTACCGACCGCTGGGATCTGACGGGTGGCATCCGCTGGTTCGATCGAAAGATGGACAAGAAGTATTACGTGGAGTTACCGCGTTATAACCTGTCTCCAGATGGCGTTTCATTTCCCAAGAGCAAAGAAAATGATTGGGTGCCCAAAGTCAGCCTGGCGTTCAACGCGACCGACAACAACATGTTTTACGCGCTGTATTCAGAAGGCTTCAGGCCCGGTGGCACGAACCGTGGACGCGGGACTCCCTTTTTCCCCACGCAATATGACTCGGATAAGCTGAAAAACTATGAGTTCGGCACCAAGAACACGTTTGCAAATGGCCGGGTTCGCCTCAATGCCACTTACTTCCACATGAAATGGGAGGACTACCAGCTTGAGGTGGTCGATCCCAGTAGCAGGCCCTGCGGTTCAGATAATGCGCCGCCGGCACCCTCCTGTGGCCAGCCCTGGCAGAAAGTTGTGGCCAATGTCGGTAACGCGAAATCCGAGGGTGTCGAGCTCCAGCTTGACTGGGCAGCGACCGAGCACCTTTCAGTGGGTGCGAACGCTACCTGGCTTAATGCTGAGCTGACGGAAGATGTGGAAGTCGGCGTGGTTGTCCCCAAGGGCTCGCGCCTGCCTCTCTCGCCTGAATTCAAGGGCTCGATGTATGCCCAATATGACTGGGATGTAGACTGGTTTGGCGGAAGCAGCGCCTGGGTCCGTTTGCAGTGGAGTTACACCGGAAACATGCTCAACCAGGTCGAACCCCTGACCCTGGATGATGGGCCGGCTCCGCAGATCAAGCAGCCTTCCTACAACATCGGCGACCTGCGTTTTGGCCTGGACCGTGATAAGTGGAGCATGCAGCTGTATATCAACAACCTGACCGATGAGCGTGCAGTCCTGTTTGCCAATCCGTACGAAATGGATTACTTCTTCGGTCGTTCGCGAGTCACCGTGAACCGGCCGCGTGAGTTCGGTATTCGCTGGATCCAACGCTTCGGAAGATAAACTCTACAAAGTTTGAATGAAGAACGGGGCCAACTGGCCCCGTTTTTTTATCTAAAAATTCAGAACGTACTAAAAGGGCCACACTTCCAGGCCGTGGATGGCGTTGCGCACGTCCATAGAAAAATTCACACGTGCGATAACCGATTCGCTTTCCATGTCGTACAGGGTAACGGTCGATGGGGAGGAGCCCGCTGCAATGAGGCGATCGTTGATCACGCACAGGCCGCGCCCGAACCCCTGCCTGGCCAGTTGACCGTCCGCCAGCTCAGCGTGCTCGAGTTCCGATGGGTCATATGCAGGAACCGGGAACACAATTTCGCTGCCATCGCGGCCGACATAGCGGACCACGTCCGAGCCGGTGTCGTTGAACAGCACGCCATCCCAGAACGGCCGGGCGTTGTGCATGCCCTGGGGCATTTCGACCACCATGGTGACCGCGTTCTTGTTACCAATGTGCAGTAGTCCGCCCGTTCGCAGGCCACTGGCAAATATTCCGTTCTGGTCGGCATAAACGCTATTCAGGTGAAGCAGGTTTTGCGCCTGGGGCCCATTGGCCCCGCCCGGGCCGTTGATGCCTTGCGGATCATAGGCTGTGCCGACCGGGCCATCCTCGCCTGCTGCCAGGTGGATCGCCCAGAAAAATATCTGCTTTTCCAGGTCGAAAGCAAGAATGCTGTCGTGACCGGTTGAGGTCAGGTAAAGGTGGTTGTTGAGCTGAAAAATTTCGTGGCAGTGCTTCAGATAAGTACTTCGAAACGAGCGTTTGATGTTGAACTCTGTGTCATAGACAAACAGCTCATCACTTGCAGCGATGTAGATCTCCCCACCATAAAACGCGATACCGCGCAGCCCACGATCCCAGCCGCGGCCCTGGAAGTCGATTTCCGATGTATCCCAGTCTACGACCTGGTTAACGGTTTGGGCGGCGAAGTCCACCAGGTAGATGCCACCATGGCTATCGCCCTGTTCTGCGCCGCGGACAACGGAGGTCGCGATCAGCGTGGGGAGCTTGATACTGTTGTTCGTCATAAAGGTTCATGCCGGAAAATGATCGGCAGATAGTATAGGCCATTGTGCGCTCCGCATACCCGTGGCATTTTTCAATCAGTGCAGGTAAAGTCTCCGGACGGTGATTTTTCCTGATAATTTGGAGGTGGTCTGTGACCGAAACTGATATCAATAAAACAACAGAATGGAAGAGTAATGACCACCGCCACTACATGCACCCATTCACCGATCACAAACAGTTGGCCGAGAAGGGCGGATCCCGGATTATCACGCATGCCGACGGCGTTTACATCTATGATTCCGACGGGAATAAGATCCTGGATGGAATGGCCGGTCTGTGGTGTGTAAACCTGGGCTATGGGCGCAACGAATTGGTAGAAGCCGCGGCCGAACAGATGAGGCAGCTGCCTTACTACAACAGTTTCTTCCAGTGCACTCACCCGCCGGCAATTGAATTGTCAGAGCTGCTCAGCGAGCTTAGCCCCGGTAATTTCAACCATGTGTTTTTCACCGGCTCCGGGTCTGAGGCCAACGATACCCAGATCCGTTTGATCCGGCGTTACTGGGACCTGAAGGGGCAACCGGAAAGGATGACGATCATCGCCCGTAAAAATGCCTATCACGGCAGCACACTGGGCGGAGCCAGCCTGGGGGGCATGTCGGCCATGCACGAGCAGATGGTGCTGCCGGTGCCGGGCATTGTGCATATCGATCAGCCTTATCAATTCGAGCTGGGGGCGGATATGTCTGCCGAAGCTTTCGGCCTGCAGCAAGCTCGTCTGCTGGAAGAAAAGATCCTTGAGACAGGTGCCGACAAAGTCGCTGCATTTATCGGAGAACCGGTCCAGGGAGCTGGTGGCGTGATTATTCCGCCGGATAGCTATTGGCCTGAAATTCAAAGGATTTGTGACGAATACGGCATCCTGCTGGTCGCAGATGAGGTGATTACTGCGTTCGGGCGCCTGGGTGAATGGTTCGGGTCTACCCGGTACGGCATCAAGCCGGACCTGATCTCGTTCGCCAAGGGTGTTTCTTCGGGTTATTTGCCGCTGGGTGGTTCGTTGGTAGGCGACAGGGTGGCCGAAGTGGTTATTGCAAATGGCGGAGAGTTCGCCCATGGGTATACCTATTCCGGGCACCCGGCTGCCTGTGCAGTGGGATTGGCCAACCTGCGTATCATCCAGCAGGAGCGAATCGTGGAGCAGGTCCGCGACCACGCGGCACCATACTTCAGCCAGCGCTGGGCAGGGCTGGAGGATCATCCATTGGTGGGCGAAGCCCGCAGCGTGGGGCTGGTAGGGGCGATAGAGATCGTCCGCAACAAAGAATCACGGGAACGTTTTGACAAAGATCTTGGGGCTGGCAGCCGCTGCAGGGACTTCTGTGTGAGCAATGGCCTGGTGATGCGCGCTGTGGGTGACACCATGATCGTTTCACCGCCGCTTGTCATCAAGCACAGCCAGGTTGATGAGCTGGTCGAAAAAGCCTGGAAGTGTCTTGATCTGACAGCAGCCTCGCTGGCTGCAAACGGTGGAGCAGGGTAATGGCCGACCCCAAAGGCTGGGACAATGCCTTCACCGGGAAAAGCCCGTATGGAACCGTCAAGGGTTCGCCTTCCTATGCCGGCGCGCTCAGCTTTATGCGCCGCAAGTACAGCCAGGACCTGGCAGGCGTTGATGTGGCTGTGGCCGGGATTCCACTGGATATAGCCACCACAAACCGGCCGGGTGCACGTTTCGGTCCTCGGGCGGTGCGTGCAGCCAGCGCCGGAATCAGCTGGGAAAGGCCCTGGCCATGGGATTTCGATCCCTTCGATACGCTCGCTGTCATCGACTACGGTGATTGCGAATTCGACCCGGGTACGCCGGAAAGCATTGTGCCGTATATCGAGGAGTATTTTGACCGGATACTGGATTCCGGCGCCGCCAGCCTGGCCATCGGCGGAGACCACTTTGTCACCTATCCGGTCCTCAGGTCATATGCGAAAAAGCACGGTCCCCTGTCACTGGTGCATTTCGATGCCCACTCCGATACGTGGGGGGAGGACCAGAAGCGGCTTGATCATGGCACGATGTTCTATCACGCGGCCCGGGAAGGACTGGTGGATGACTCCCGGTCAGTACAGATCGGACTGCGTACCACCAACGACGAGCCCATGGGTTTCAATATCCTGGATGCGCGCTGGGTGCACAGCAATGGCCCCGAGGCCGTTGCATCAGAAGTGAAGCGCATTGTTGGTGACAACAAGGTATACCTGACTTTCGACATCGACTGCCTGGATCCAAGTTTCGCGCCTGGTACGGGCACCCCGGTATGTGGTGGACTCTCAACCCACCAGGCGCTGGAAATTATTCGTGGGCTTGCCGGCATCAACCTGGTTGGAATGGATGTCGTGGAAGTCGCGCCTGCTTATGACGTGGGAGAGATCACCGCGCTGGCAGGAGCCACGCTGGCCGCAGAGTTTTTGTGCCTGTATGCGGCAAATCCGCACAGGCAGGGGTAGAAAGAGGAGACATCCATCATGGCAAGCATGGGAAACAGGCCGCTGGTCGGAGTCATCTCCGATCGCCGGATGCAGGGCGAGCACCCGTTTCACATGGTCGGGGAGAAATACCTGCAGGCCGTAGTGGATGCCGCTGATGCCTACCCGGTGGCATTGCCCTGCCTGGAAGATGGTTTCGATGTGCTGGATATCCTGGATCGTCTGGACGGGTTATTCCTGACCGGAAGTCCCTCTAATGTAGAGCCTCACCACTATATGGGTGATCCGAGCGCACCCGGTACCTGGCACGATCCGCAACGGGATCTGGCTGCGCTGGAGTTGATCCCTGCTGCTATCAGGGTGGGTATGCCCTTGTTTGCGATCTGCCGTGGCTTCCAGGAAATGAATGTTTCCTTCGGCGGCACACTGCATCAGTTTGTGCATGAATTGCCGGGTTACCGGGTGCACAAGGAAAACCCGAAAGACCCGCTGGACGTACAGTACGGGCCATCGCATGAAGTCGAGTTCACAGCAGGTGGCCTGCTGCATGGAATGACCGGTCTTTCCAGCGCGATGGTCAACTCGGTTCACTCTCAGGGCGTGGACCGCCTTGCCGACGATCTGGAGGTGGAGGCCGTGTCAGATGATGGCCTGGTCGAGGCTTTTACCGTTCGGGGCGCACCCGGTTTCACGCTGGGAGTACAGTGGCATCCGGAATGGAAACCGTTGGAGAATGCTGTTTCCACCGCGATGTTTGGCGCATTTGGAGATGCTTGCCGTGCCTACAGACTGCGGGGTCTGCGTCGGTGAATGAGCCTGCTTCCCATTTGGGGAAGTTTATTCACCCGCATATTGCTTTTACCCTTTTCAAGTGGATCGTCTATTTGCTGCTGGCGTGGAATGCTGTCCAGTTCTTGCAGGAAGACCTGGCGGCCAGCGCAGAGACATTCGGCAGTACGATCACCTGGCGCAACTTTGTAGAGGCTTTCTCGGCTTTCATCGATACGACCGCGTGGCTGGTGCTATTGCTTATCTTCGAATTGGAGACCGCCGTTATTTCGGATAACCGTTTGAGGGGCGGACTCAAGTGGTTCCTGCTGGTGGTTAAATCCGTTTGTTATTTTTTCATCGTCTATGCGTTTTATGGCTACCTCAGCAAATATGGTGTTATCACAGATTTGTTGCCGTTCAATATCGCAGACGTTTGCTCACTAGTCGGTACTGACTGGAACTATGTGGTTGATCTGGACGATTATCCGCCAATCGATGCGATGACCTGCACTGCAATGCAGGGACAGGACCTGGTTCGGATCGCCGGGACTGAAATCATCGGAACGCGCGAGGCGCTGGATTCTGCCTGGGGCCTGGCAGTTATCGACATCATCAACGCTGGTACCTGGCTGATAATCGTATTGCTGCTTGAAGCCGAGGTCTGGATGCAATTACACGATGATTTGACCGACCGTTTGCTCGGCCTGGCCAAGTACCTGAAGGGTTTTTTCTACTCGGTACTGTTTATCGCCGCGGCATACTGGGGGTTCGAAGGCAGCTTCCTGGATTTCTGGGATGCTTTCCTGTGGCTGGTGGCGTTCATCTTCATTGAACTGAATATTTTTCAGTGGCATGAAGAAACCGAGGAAGAGGCCAGGGCCAGCTGAAAAGAGTATTCGGGCGTCGCTTTTTTTGCCTGTCAGGGGTCTTCGGAGTCGTCGGGATCTTCAGGGATTTGTGGCACCAGTGACGGCCCTGCGCCTTCCAGCTTATCGAGATCACGGATTGGGATGATACCCCGGGTATCCAGCGGAATAACCTGCTGCGAATCCTGTTGTTCTGCCTGCTCGGTCTGTTCCTGGTCAGGCGTCTGTTGCTGAGTTTGTTCCGCCACCTGCTCCTGGCTTTCCTGCTGCGCTTCTTCTGACTGGGCTTCGGCTGCTTCGGCCTGCGCCTGGGCTTCGGCCTGCGCCTGGGCTGCTTCGGCCTGTGCCTGGGCTTCGGCCTGCGCCTGGGCTGCTTCGGCCTGTGCCTGGGCTTCGGCCTGCGCCTGGGCTGCTTCGGCCTGTGCTTGAGCTTCGGCCTGCGCCTGGGCTGCCTGCGTTTGGGCGCCGGCCTGCTCTTGAGTCGGGGCTCCTGTTGAGGAAGCCGGATTCTGTTGCTGTCTTCCGGTTCGCCCGCTCTTCAGGAAATCGAGCGCGCTTTCCGAGATGCCGGCTGTGCTGGTTTCATCTTCTGATCCGGCAGCGCCGGGCTGGTAGGTTCCCGCTGTACCGGCAGACTGTTCACCCTGCTCACCGCCGCTTCCCCCCTGGCCGCTGCCTTGCTCACCGCCCTGCTGCCCCTGTTGGCCTTGCGATCCCTCGCCTTGCCCACCACCTTCCTGCCCGGTCGGGTTGCCAGGGCCTGGTACCGGACCCTTGTGAGAGCCAAAAGCCGCCGCTTCGCGCTCATGATATTTTTGAATCTGTTCGTCCCAGGCTTCCTGCTCCTGTTCTTTCAATTCCGCATCGGACTGAGCTTCTACGCTGGGTTGGTATGGGTATTCCCCTAACGCATCTTTGGGCTCCCATTCGCCGTTTTCCATAATCACGTCAACCAGCTGATCACGGATATTGTCACGGGACCCTTCGGGCAGTTTATCGATCTTCTCCTGCTCGATTTTTTCAGTATAGGTTGTATCTACGTAGGTACGGTCCTTGGAGCGTGCATCTTCCAGTTCCATCTGGCGGCGAAAGGACTCATCGGTTTGCTCGACCTGCCGACTGGACCCATCTTCATCACCCGCCGGCTCAGTCTCCTGCGCACACAACGAAGCACAGCCGGAAAAACCCAAAGCCAACGTAAATGCCAAGATGTAAGTAAACCTGATCACGTCCCAATTATGTCCCAAATGCCTGAACCCCCGCTGAAGCAACCAGCCTGGGATGGGAGCATGGCGGTTTTGCCAAAGGCAAAGAAGCCATGCTCCCATCCCAGGCGAGTTCCAATCACTGCGGTTCCACCTTCCGCACTAATCTAAAACCAGTAAAGTCGTTCCTGTCCCCGTTCTTAAGATTAAATCGTGCCGGTAAACGGATTTCCCGCGAGCCGGTAAACCACGAACCGCCTCGCGTAATGCGCGAACTGCAAATGCCACGCCCCCAGGCACTGCCATCCGCCGGCGCGTCCAGGTAGGACAGATTCATGCAATCCAGGGTCCACTCGGCCACGTTGCCCACCACATCGTAAACGCCGAATGCATTGGGCTTGAAAGAACCGACCGGCAGTGTTTCAGTGATGGCCTGGTCGCTGCATTCCTGGTGTTCCCATCGAAAACCGGATTCAGCACCCGCAATATTCCCGTACTGGCATACGCTGGCCGGGCTTCCGCCAAGCCAGTCACGTTCCTCCCCGGCACGGGCGAAGTATTCCCACTGGCTTTCACTTGGCAGGCTGTATGACTGACCGGTCCTGTTATTGAGCCAGCTGACAAATTCCTGGGCGTCGTTCCAGGACACCATGATGACGGGCCTGGATCCACGTCCCCAGCCGTTATCGGGCGGGCGTGTGTTGCAGCCGCCGTCGGCAACGCATTGGTCCCATTGCTCCATGGTGATTTCGAAAACGCTCACGGCAAATGGTTCGGCAATAGTGACTGTCCGCCGCGGCGTTTCCATCTTGATGGCATAGGGGGAAGACTCCTCGGAGCCCTGCCAGAACGAACCGGCCGGGATCACCACCATGGAAGGACAATCTTCGCAATCGCGAAAATTCTTACCCGGCCTCAGCGTGCGGTCGTCAATGGCCTCCAGGGCTTTAGCCACGTGGCGGCCCTGCGGGAATGCCTTGACGTACGACTCATAGGCTTCGATGCTGTTAAGCCGGGCAGCGGCCTCGAAGGCACGGGTGTCATTGATACCGGCCTCAATGTTTTTACGCAGTGCAAGAGCGTCGTCGGTGTGTAAACCACCCGGCCAGTCGGCCAGGTACTGAT
>Ga0316189_10004848_pt1 | contig 12903 bp, 10 predicted proteins | sample LowCovwburrow_MG_FD_204930 | JGI IMG/M metagenome (GOLD analysis project Ga0316189, IMG submission 204930) | Coastal sediment microbial communities from Maine, United States - Lowes Cove worm burrow | ecosystem: Environmental > Aquatic > Marine > Coastal > Sediment | place: USA: Maine... | reverse complement strand
GTTTCGCATCCAGTTCTGCCTTCAGGCGCTGTATCAGTGCGGCTCGTGCCGGGTCGGCATGATCCACTATCGGATACGCCGCCAGGTTGATGACGTCTTCAGGTCGCATGTTTCTCTCCTGTGTTTATTGCTCGCCACTGTAGATGGCGCTCAGCGTTTCAGAAATTTGTTGGACGTTCAACAAATATTTTGACAAATACGGTTTCGCCACTACAGTCGCCTTCTACCTGAGGATTGGAGTAAATCGCCGTGGCTAAACCAGAAGCGACCGCAACCGGCAGACCGCGTACGCATGCGGAAATCAGTGAGTTCAGGCGAAATGCACTCATCGAGGGCGCCATCAGTTCGCTCGCGGAATTCGGTGTTGCCGGCACGACGGTGAGTACCATCTGCACTGCGGCAGGAAGTTCACGCGGGCTGCTGGGGCATTACTTCGCCACCAAGGACGACGTCATGGTCGCCGCCCTGCAGCACTTGTTCGGACGCATATCGCAATCGGTGCAGAAATCCATTGCGCAAGCCGGCGGAACCGCTGTCGAGCAATTGCAGGCAATACCTGCTGCCCTGTTTGCAAAGTCCGTGTTCACTGACCTGAACCGGACTGCATTTCTGGCCCTGTGGCATGAGACCCGGTTCAACGACCAGGTGCGCAAGGCCAACCGCGAACTCTATCGAGACTACATCAATCGCATGGACGCCATGTTTGCCGCCGCTGCCACCGAACTTGAAGTCGAGATCGATTCCCGGCGCGCCGCCCTCGGCCTGATCGGACTGTCGGACGGGTTGTGGCTGGGCTTGTCGATCCATGACGATGTTCTCACCCGGCAACAGGTCATCGACATGTGCGACGACTACATTTCGCGCGAATTGCGCTTGAGTTGACTGCCGCCGCATGCCGGCGGCGCGCAGCCGCTTGTCACATCCAGCATCCATCCCGGACGCCTTCAGGACCTTTGTTCGGGGACCTTTTTCAACAGCGAACCAAATACGGAGTCTGAAGAATGCAGATTGGTTTTATCGGCCTTGGCACCATGGGCGGTCCCGCAGCATTGCAACTGATAGCGGGCGGACATCAACTCGCTGTGTGTGATCTGAAACGCGAAAACGCCAAAGCCCACCTTGCGCGCGGCGCAACGTGGGCAGACACGCCTGCAGAGGCCGCACGCAATGCCGATATCGTGTTCACCATGGTGTTCGGACCCAGGCAGATTGCCGACGTCATGCGAGGGGCAAACGGCGTGTTGTCATCGATTGCCGGCGGAGCCGTATGGATAGACATGACGACAAACCGGCCGGGCCTTGCACGCGAACTCGCCGCCGAGGTACGCGCCATCAGTGCCGACGCCATTGACGCGCCTGTCACGGGTGCCGTTGACGGCGCACGGACCGGCAAGATGCCGCTGTTCGCAGGTGGCGATGAAGCAACCATCGACAGGGTGCGCCCGGTCATGGAACTGATGGGGCCGGTCTACTATGTGGGCGACAACGGATCCGGTTGCCTGACGAAGCTGGCCAGCAACCAGTTGTGGGCCATCCATGCAGCGGCCATGGGCGAAGCCCTGGTGATGGTCACGAAATCGGGCGTGGACCTGCGCCGGGCCTGGGCAGCCCTGAAAACCGGCGCATCGGAGAGCTGGTGCCTGCACCACGATGCACCTTCCGTTTTTGCCGGCCACTATGACCCGTCCTTCACCCTCGATCTGTGTCACAAGGATCTCGACCTCATCGTGGAGGCCTGCGATGGAGCACAGACCCCTGCCCCGCTGACCCGCGCCGCCCATGCCCAGTTCGAACAGGCCCGCCAGACCTATGGCGGCGACAAGGGCGAACTGCATGTCGTCAAACTGGAAGAAGACGCCGCTGACATTTCACTGAGGCTGGACGGTGACTGGATTCCGCATTGGGAGAAGTGAGATGACAGGCCGACGATACAGAACGTGAAGCAATGTCCGCTGTGACGTCATCAACAGACATCGCGGCGGACCCGTTACAAACTAGAAATTCGTCTTCTTTTCGGTTGAAACGCTGAACAGTGGTGTGACCTTAGCGCGAATGGTTTTGTCCTGCCACGGAATGAGCCCGTAGCTGTCACACCACTTTGCTTTGAATACACTGGCATCGTTCTCGATCTTGAAGGAAAACTCGAGACATTTACCGCTTTTTCTCACCTTGCCGCCGGTAAAGACACCCGGCACCTGCAGGTTGATCCGGCAATCCTTGCCGAGAAACGCATTGGTTGACTCGTTTTTACCCCGGAAGCTGCCGGAAATCTTGTATCTTCCAGGTTTCGCCCAGCTTTGCCCGCAGTCAGCAGCCATGGCGGTGTTCACATCTGCTAGCAGGAACGCTCCAGCCATACCGGCGGCCAATACTGCACTCGCAACGCTTCGCTTAACGAAAATCACAATCCGTCCTCCATACTGTCAACTTTGAGTTGATACCCAGCGGGTAAATTCCTGTCCAACATATTTGATTTATAGTGACAGTTTATCAAATGCACCAATCAAGCACCATCCCCCAATGGCGCGTTGATGACGACTGGTTGGGTCTGGTCATGCAGACGAATTGCGGCGCATCCGTGCGGACGCGCACGAGGTGCTTCGGCAGGCGGAGACAGCAGGCCGGCTCTCGGCTCCCCAGACCGCCTACGCACCTATTGCGCGCGCTATCCAGTCACGAGCCTCCGGTATGATGCTTTCAAGCTGCGGCAAGTCGTTGATGCATAGAAATTTGATGCCGGGTGTTGTTGCCCTGCGTAAGTCCTGCCTCACGGCATCCCCGGTTCCGTCTGTGCCTGCGCCGCTCGATATATGAATATAATCCCTGTCATCCAGAACAATTGCGTTGTTGCTGAGAAGGCATTTGTGATTGTGCAGAGCCTGCGGCAGGAACTGGCTAATATCCCTGAACCGATGACTGGCATTCCTGGAAAACAGCTCTGGATGCTGAGCATGCAGGCTGGCCATTACGGTTCGCCGCATCGGGAAACCGACATGGGCAGAGGCAAACAGACGGTCAGCTTTCAAGCCTACCGCTTTCGCGGCGTTTATCTGCATCCAGTGATTGAAAAGAGCAGGATCAGTTCTGGATGACGCCGTGTTTTCAAGACTGCTGTAATTGCGCCACTTGCCGCGCAAAACCGGTGCGCCACTGCGAAAAACGTCCGAGCGGGACAAAGGCGCGGTCAGAAACACATCATCGTTGAAATACAGGAACTGTTCCGCCAGACCCGGGATGCGCCACAGCAGGGTTTCTATTGAAAGCGAGTTGAATGTCGGCAGGTTATCCTCAAAGCCCTTGAACAGTTCCCGGTGTGTTACACGCCGTATTTTTGCCTGCAACGCCTTGGGCAGCCCCGATAAATCGGGAAGCCGGTCTTCCACGACGATCCATATTGTACGCAACCAGGGTGCGTGGTTTCCGAGCGAGCGCAGGCAGTAGAAGATTTCTCCGTTGCAGGCCCATCGATGCGGATTAATGGCATTTTCGTGGGCAGGTGCGCTTGCCGACGCCAGGTGCTGTTCGCGCAACGCTCTATGGGACGGATCATTGCCGTCCACCCACGTAATCACGGCATCTGTCGGATCCGGGTCTATGGCATATTGGTCAGTCATAAAAACGATCCGGCACTACTTGTCCTGCATCCCCCGGATAAAACAGGGATGGCAGCAGTTTTGTCTATGTAGATGTGAAAGCCAACCCTTGGCTCGAATCAACGCGATCCGGTCGGGACCATGCGGTGTGTCCTGTTTCCAGCCGGCCGGGGGTCTGCGGACAACGGTTTCCCGGTTAGCACGACGTTGTCCCACATATCTTGGGTACAATCTTTTGCCTAGGTCAGGATAATTTTTGGTTGAATCAACCAAAAACTATAAACTTGATCGATTCCATAGTATGAGAGCAACTTTATGGGTTCAATTGAACCCATGTTGCGCTAAGTCTCCGGCAATCCCGAGACGGTTCACTGTCGACCAATTGCAGACACTTGCGGCCGAATTCGGAATGACCGCGATGCCATATGCGGCCCTGCCGATCAACGCTCACCGATCTCATTGATTTCGATTGTGGCGGCTCCTTGGTTGTTCGCGTAGTAGCAGCGCCAGGGAACATTTTTGTCATAGTCCTCAGGCAGGCACAGCCAATCCTCGTCGAATGGATTAATGGCATCGTTGACGAATAGATAGAGCCGTCCTGATCGCCAGGCATGGAACTTGTATATATGCCTGTTTGAGTCGGATTGCAGCGGTTCGGCATTGATGCGGAAGGCATGTTTGCGGCCGCGGCCAATCGAGCCCATCATGGCAAACCAATCTTCGGTCCAGAATCGCCGCATCAATGACGTCCCGGCCATAAAGATACGCGATCCAACCGACATTTCATCCCATGCCAGACCTGATGGACCTGCGGAATAAGTGCCGTTGTCAGACCAGCCGGACGTAATCGTCATCGAAATCTCGTAGTCGCGCCCGGCTTTGAGCTCTGTGCCTGTATTGAGGCAGGCGTCCTTGGTATTGAAGGCGATCTGCTGACCAAGAGATTTGCGGGCTGCTGCGGGTTCATCTTGATGTATGTGTGTGCACAGACTTTTCCCATCAAACGGGGTGAATAGATACCAACGCCACGCAGCGGTTGCTGGCAGTGCAATGAACAGTGCGGCTACCAACAGTGCAGGAAACAGCTGTTTGGTCCAAATGCGATGAAAGGTGCCCGTCTTGCTGCGCCAGGTCTCTATCCAGGTGGTTGTGCCTTCGGAGGCTATCGCTGCAGGCTTGTTCGCCATATGAGCCCAGGCTGCCTGGGCACAGTTTTGCAGAGATTCGGCCTGTTTGCTGGAAGCGAAATATGCCGTAATGTAGGTGCCGACAAGTGCCAGGAACATGTATGAGTGATTAATCCAAAACATGCCGATTTGATCAGTCTTGGGGAGCGGAACCAGCGTAATTGCCCAGGCAAAGATGCGGGCAATTGTCGTGGTTAAACCGTCTGGGATGGCAGCCTGATTGGGGAGCCAAAGCAACGGGATGACGATCAGTGCTAACGCAATGCCTGTCATGATGAAATACAGGACCTTGCGCCGAAAAATGATGTCTTCTGCCTGTGCGAGCAATGATGCGCGGTGGGCACGCTGATCGGCAGTTTCGATTGCCGCTGCTGTTGCAGAAACAGTTTCATAGGTTCCAGCCTTTTTACCTTTGGTGATCTTGCGAACCACGTCGTAATCGGCAGGTATCCCGATAGGCGCATAATCTGCATTGGTATCTTTGATGCGTTCAAAGACGGACTCGTGGATCTTGAAGCGGTCTATATCCACTTCAATGTGACCGTTGCCATCGAGGTCTTCCTTGCCCAACAGCTGAAGGATCCGTGGCTTGTAGCGGTAGAATGCACCCAAGCCCTGCCGCGAATCGTGTTCTGCGCCAAGCGCGGTCGCGCGCTGGATTAGGTCATCGGCAACCGCAGTGCGAACCCGCAATCCGACGCATGCTTCGGCCTGGTCCAGCATCCAGCAGGCTGGCACCAGCGAAAGCCGTTCATCACCATAACCGCCACCGATGTCAGAATGCACCCCGGCGAACCAGGCCTGCTGCGGGCGTTCGTCGGGCTTACCTCGCTCTCCATTGGGATCAAAATTGCGCTCTGTCCATAACATCGGATGGAAGGATTGCCGCGCCTCATCCAGCGCCAGCGCCTGATAGGCATGATCGACCTTGCTTGACAGAAGCATGTCGGCGAAACGTAGCGGCCATATCCACTTGTGGACCGCTATAGACATTTCATCAATCGGCAGGCCGTATGCGGACACCGTGTCAAAGACACCCAGGAATGCAATTCGTGGCCTAGGCGATGTACTGTAGTTCTTTCGAAAATCCTCAGTGGATAGCGTATCGAAAAAGACGCGTGCGCGCACCCATCGGAAGAATCTTGACACTGGCGCTTTGTCATTGCGCTGGCGAAGTGCGCGGTATGCCACCTTTATCGCTGCCTGCAGTCCTTCATCAGTCGCGACCGGTACGTCCTCGTAACCCAACTTTGTCCAACGCCAAATTTGAATCGTCTTGTCAGCGCTGCGGTCAATTGCACCACAGTGCTGGATCATGCCTGACAGTAACCGTGCGGTGAACGCGCCCCGCGAGAAGCCGAACAGCATTATTTGATCTTCCGGACCGCTATAGTGCTGGCAAAGGTGGCCGTATAATTCGCGTACATTGCGGGCAAGGCCAAACCCGAGTGCGCCACCCAGATATCTGAACAATTTGAAGCCGCCGCTTCCAACGCCGTCGTCATAAAAGGCGATCTGATCGCCCTGACTGAGATCTATGGCGCCATAGATGCGCCAGATATTAGTCTTGGTAATCTTGCTGGCAGAGTTTCCGGTCCCGTCGGATAGCAGGATAATATTGCGTCCAGGCATGGTATTCCTCGCGCACGTTTTTCACACAATAAACCAACCCCGGCTTGCTTGTCAGTCTTGTGAGTTATTTAATGTATAATGACCAAATGTATCACGAAGGGTACAATATTACAAAATATTCCCATTTATTGTTCCGATAACATTAAATGTGCTCGGCGACGTAACTGCGAATGCCGTACTGTGCGTCTTGTTGCGCCAACCGGCTTGGTCTCCCAGTTGCCGAGATTCAGGATGATACGACTTCGCAATTGATTGGCTAGGCGATGAAGTGTGAACCCCCGATAGGTGATGCCGCTTGCCACAAAGGTATCGCCGTCTACAACGCGGACACTCGATACCTGCGCACCAGGCACGAAGCACATCACGGCAACAGGCGACAAGCTTGTTTTGAAGGTCATCAAATTAGTGTTCATGAGCTGCTAGGTTTACACCAAATGCTTATCACGAGATTTGGGATATGGGTTACCTGTCGCAACGGCCTCCGAAACTTCATTTACCCGCTCGTTTAGCGCACCAACTTCTAGAACCAGCGCCTCTATTTCACGCGAGAACATCTTGACTCTCCGGACCAACTCACCGTCGTCTGTTGTGACCACAATCCTTTGTGAGTACCGTTTTAAAGCCCCAGAATCTCCGTAGAATTCTACCACTTCTTTACTTAACCGATTCCACAACATACCAACCTCCCCATGATTGACGTTGTAGATGGGAGTTCCGATGTTGGGGACTTGAGCAAGTTCACTGGCAAGCAATGTGCGATCGATCTTGCCTATGACAGCAGCTGGTTTGGCATGACCAACAGGAGGTGACATCATTACGCTGGCGATTACAACTCGGTAGCTTTTCAATTCGGCCCTAACTGCCTTCAACTCACCACGCAATGCGTCGGCCAACTCAGCGCCAGCAGCATCTCGCTTTGTTTCAGCGAGTTATCTTTGATTCCGGTAACTGGCATACCCGCCAACCAATGCAGAAACCAATCCTCCAGCAAATGCAATTACTATGGGCAACCAGCCCGTAATTCCAACAACACTTTCAGTCAGTTTACTTCCCCCTCTCAATTGATGATTCTGTGGTCACGACAATGGTTCCAGTGGCCATTCAATATCCAGCCTGATGCCGCAATACCCTTGATCTCGTCCGCGCTTTGCGGACCAACCGCCAACTATCACTGCTTAGCAGATCAAAGCCTTCCCCTGTAGTCGGTATTCCCACAGTGCCTCATGGTGCTCTGCTAAATTGTTACGAGAAATGTGGGCGACGTCCCGTGCGCATCAATTAAGTTTGACGAAGAACACTGTGTCATCGCAACTGGAAACGTGTCGGATATTGTAAGCCAGTTGCGCAAAGCTGCCCAAGAGAACTAGAGCAACCCAAGCCAACTGCGCACCTAAAACAAAACAAGGCTTGGCGAGTAAATCGCCAAGCCTTTGTTTAGAATGGTGGGCGCACACGGACTCGAACCGTGGACCGTCTGATTAAGAGTCAGATGCTCTACCAACTGAGCTATACGCCCTCACCAATTCATAACACCGTCAGGTAACGTCCAACGCACCCGAAAGCCTCGTGCCGGGGGAGCGCCTGTTCGAGCGCCCCTCCGGCATCAAGTCCGAGTGCCATATCAAAGGAGTAAGTGGAAGTCTACCGGCAAATGTTCAAATGAGCCAGTTGTCTGCATTTTGATAGTTAAGGACCGCGGCGTTCTGCGCCTGACAGCGCCTTGACCGGCGCTGTGCTGTCTCCGCGCATCCGCTTCACTTCCAGCTTGGACAGGGCCGCTATATAGGCCTTGGCCGACGCCACCAGCGTATCCGGGTCTGCCGACCTGCCGGTCACCTGACGCCCGCTGACTTCATCCTGCAACCGCACGGACACCTCTGCCTGGGCATCGGTTCCCTCGGTCACCGCATGAACATCAAACAGCGCCAGCTTGGCTTCATGCGGGTGCAGCGCATGAATGGCATTGAACGTTGCATCGACCGGGCCATTGCCGACCGACTGGACCGTTGACTGGTGCCCGTCAATGTCCAGCGTCAAGGTGGCCGTCTGCGGGCCCATGGTGCCGGCAATCACCGTCAGCGCCACCACCTTCATGCGGTCAGTTGCCGAGGCAATGCCTTCATCCACCAGCGCCTCGATGTCCTCGTCGTAAATGTGCTTCTTGCGGTCGGCCAGCGCCTTGAAGCGCACAAACGCATCCTGCAGCGCGTTGTCGGCCAGCTCGTAGCCCAGTTCTTCCAGCTTCGCCTTGAAGGCATGCCGGCCCGAATGCTTGCCCATCACCAGCGAGGTCTTGGTCACGCCAACTGATTCCGGCGTCATGATCTCGTAGGTTTCCTGGTTCTTCAGCATGCCGTCCTGGTGAATGCCGCTCTCATGGGCAAACGCGTTGCGACCCACAATGGCCTTGTTGTACTGCACCGGAAACGACGATACCGCAGACACCAGCCGCGAGGCGCGGGTCAGCAGTTCCGGCTTCACATTGCAGGCATAGGGCAACACGTCATTGCGGGTTTTCAGCGCCATGACGATTTCTTCCAGCGCCGCATTGCCGGCGCGCTCGCCCAGCCCGTTTATGGTGCACTCGATCTGGCGCACTCCGCCTTCGACCGCGGCCAGCGAATTGGCAACCGCCATGCCCAGGTCATTGTGGCAGTGAGCAGAAAAGATGGCCTTGTCCGAGTTGGCCACGTTCTCGCGCACGGTCTTGAACAGGTGGCGCATTTCATCCGGCACCGTATAGCCGACAGTATCCGGCAGGTTGATGGTGGTCGCCCCTGCCCTGATAGCTGCATCGACGCACTGTGACAGGTAATCCAGCGGCGTGCGGGTGGCATCCATGGCCGACCATTCAACGTCGTCGCACAATGACCGGGCCAGCGTCACCGTCTCGTGGATGATATCCAGCACTTCGGCCTGTGTCTTGCGCATCTGGAACTCCAGATGGATGGGCGACGTGGACACAAAGGTATGAATGCGGGGTCGCTTTGCATGTTTGACCGCATCCGCGCAGCGCTTGATGTCGGCGGGAATGGCACGCGCCAGACCTGCAATAACCGAATGTTTCGTGCGCCGCGCAATCTCCGATACGGCTTCGAAGTCACCGTCGGATGCAATGGGAAAACCGGCTTCGATCACATCCACCAGCATTTCATCCAGCAGGTCTGCAACCTGCAGCTTCTCGTCGAATGTCATGGTGGCACCGGGTGACTGTTCGCCGTCGCGCAATGTGGTGTCGAAAATTATGATCTGGTCTTTTGACTTGCTCATGGGCCTGATGCTCCATCCTTCATTGCCGGGTTGCGCGGGCGGTCCTGAAACCCTTCAGGCAAAACCGCACTCTTCACACACCGGTATTTTACGTTGGTTTTTTTTGAAATTCCGACTTCCCCTGAGCATCCGTCTCTTTGGTGATTGAACACCGGACAGCCAATGGTCAGGGGCAAATAAGGAGGAGGCCGGCGCATAGCAGAGCGCGGCCGTTACGGTCGATAGCAATGTCGAAAGCAGTTTTCATGTGCGTTCGCCGGTTCCTTCAGATTTCCCAACCGCATACACAATGCCGTGGGAAAGTTAAAGGACTTTTACGTCAAGCCGACATCACACGCAAGCAGTATCACAGATCAAGCTTGCCCGAACTGACCTTGACGGCATGACCACCGACGCGCACCGCCTGCAGCCCGCCCCTGGCGGCGTCCGCCTCCAGTTCGATGCGACTGGCGCGACCCATGTCCTCGCCCTGCATGATGACCCAGGCTCGCACGCCCTCCCACGGGCCCTCATAGCTGAGCAGCGGGCCGGGAAATCCAGCCGCCGCCGACCCGGTTGCCGGATCTTCGGCGATGCCGGACAGGGGCGCAAAGGCGCGCGCGTGATAGTCCACGCCGCTGCCAGGTTCGCCTTCGCAATACAGGTAAGCCAGAAACGCCCCTGCCGCGCCAAGCTCCGGCCAGTCACCAATAGAAATTTTGGCGTCCTTCAGCGTGGCCCGGTCTTTCAGCGGTACATACAGCACCGGATGATTGCCGGGATTGAACACGCTGGCACGATGCGTGCCGCACCCCAACTGATGGTCCTTCAGTGACAGTGCCTTGGCAATTTTCTTGTCCGAGGGCACATTGGTCCATGGCTCGGGCATCACTGCAGCGGAAAACTGGGCATACATGCCCTGTTCGCGGGCAGCCAGCGTCACCGGCACCAGGCCGACACCTTCCTCCAGCCTGACCTCGTCCTTGATGCCGAACAGATCGGCCAGCAATATGGCCGTGCCCACCGTCGGGTGGCCGGCAAACGCCAGTTCACGCGCCGGGGTGAAAATACGCAGCTTGGCGGTGTTTGCCTCATCATCCGGCGGCAGCACGAACACGGTTTCCGACAGGTTGAACTCGGCTGCGATTTTCTGCATCTGCACATCGTCCAGCGCCTGGGCGTCCAGCACCACGGCCAGCGGATTGCCGGCAAACACCTCGGTAGTGAACACATCAAGCGTGTGAAATGAAAACCGCATTGTTCAATACCTCTCATGCTGCTGCTGATAGGTCAGCATTGCTGACATATAACGCGACGTCAGGCAATGCCGGTCTTGTCAGGGTGACAAAACGTGATGCGGTGAAACACCCCGATACGCTGTCACGTCCCGATAAACAACGCCTTGATGAACTCGCGGTACAACATCACCTGGCGGGGAAGTATGTTCTTGTCATGCATTACGCGTGACAAGATGATGGCGCCATCGGCAATCGCACTCACCATGTCAGCCACGTCAGCAAGATCGACGTCCATGCGCGGCGGATAGACCTCGGCGATGTTTTCCAGCTGCCGCAGAAAACGCCCTCGCCATGCCTGCAATGCCTTGGCATTGAGATCGCGAATGTCGGCACTGAACAATTGTGACTGGTAGCAGTAGGATGCGATCAGGCAGCCGGGGTGTCCGTTGGGCATGTCTTCCAGCAGTTCCGCCAGCAGCTTGAGGCTGATCAGGAAGCCGTGCAGCGGGTCCTCGTTCAGTTCATAGGCACGCGCTTCAATGTCGCGAAAGATGGTTTCCTCCATGTCGACATAGCGCTGCAGCAGCGCCTTGGCGAGTTCGTTCTTGTCGGAAAAATGGTAGAAGAACCCACTCTTGGTGATGCCGACCGCCACAACGATTTCTTCAATCGAGGTGGCAGCAAAGCCCTTCTCGATTATGTTGACGCCCGCCACATCGAGTATTTGTTCACGTTTTCCCGTGCGTACTTCCCGCATTGCCGTAAATCTCTGTTCTGACTGGACCAAAGGTACAGTTGCGTTGTCCTTTCAACCGCCCAGCCTGACTCATTTTCACAAACAGAAGTCGTAAGCTATTGTTTCATGGCGATTAAAATAATTCGCACAAGCTGTACCAAGAGTTGTCTATCGCCAATGTGCGTTGCCTCACATCATCTCGACCGACCGCCAGACATCGTCCGGCGCAACTCAAACACGATCATGACACGGAGACTACATCATGGCAAAATATCGCCACAACCTGCCCATGAAAAATGGCAAACCGTTTCTTCTCGACGGCGGACTTGAAACCACCCTGGTTTTCATCGACGGCATAGACCTGCCCTGCTTTGCATCCTACCCGCTGCTTGCGGAAACCTCGGGGCGAGCGCGCCTGCGCGACTATTACCGCCAGTATGCCGGCATCGCCAGAAACGCCAATGCCGGCTTCATACTTGAAAGCGTCGGCTGGCGCGCCAATGCGGACTGGGGCGCCGAACTCGGCCACAATGCCGGGCACCTGGCTGCGGTGAACCGCGAGTCCATCCGGTTGATGGAGGACGTGCGCGCGCAACTGGAGACGGAAGGCACCCCCATGGTGCTGTCGGGATGCATCGGCCCGCGCGGTGACGGCTATCAGGCCAAAACCGCCATGACGATCAGGGAAGCTCGCGACTATCATGGCGTGCAGATCAACACCTATGCCGAAACCGCAGCCGACATTGTCACTGCCATGACCATGACCAACATGGAAGAAGCCGCCGGTATCGCGCTCGCGTCAAAGCAGGCGGGCATTCCATCGGTGATTTCGTTCACACTGGAAACCGACGGCAATCTGCCGACCGGCCAAGGCCTCAAGGACGCCATTATCGCCGTGGATGAAGCTACCGGTGCCGCGCCTGCCTATTACATGATCAACTGTGCGCATCCCGACCACTTTGCCGATATCCTGGAGCCCGGTGCGCCCTGGATGGAGCGTCTGAAAGGACTGCGGGCCAATGCCTCGCGCATGTCGCATGCCGAACTTGATGCCTGCACCGAGCTTGATGATGGTGATCCCGAGGAGTTCGGCGCACTGCATGCCGCGCTGACCGCCAGGTTCTCCAACTTCACGGTACTCGGCGGGTGCTGCGGCACCGATCATCGCCATGTTGGTGAGGTAGTCACCAGATGCTGCACAAGCAGCAGCAGAAAGGCCGCGTGATCGCGAACCAGTTCACGTATTGTCTGCCCGGTCGGCCATCTTG
>Ga0316189_10004847_pt1 | contig 12903 bp, 13 predicted proteins | sample LowCovwburrow_MG_FD_204930 | JGI IMG/M metagenome (GOLD analysis project Ga0316189, IMG submission 204930) | Coastal sediment microbial communities from Maine, United States - Lowes Cove worm burrow | ecosystem: Environmental > Aquatic > Marine > Coastal > Sediment | place: USA: Maine... | reverse complement strand
TTCATTTACAAATTGTTGACTTTTAATTTTTATGTAAATTTAGCTTTCTAACTATCCAATAAATTATGAAAAAATTAGTCCTGCTATTTGCCTGCTTATTATTGCTAACGAGCTATTCAACAAAGGCCCAAAAATACAAAAGAAAACAACAACAAAACACTACACAATTTGCCGAAAAATATTACGATGCCATACAATGGCGAAATATTGGCCCCTTTCGTGGCGGTCGTAGTGGAGCCGTAACAGGTGTTTCAGGTAAAGCCAACTTATTTTATATGGCTACAACTGGTGGTGGTGTTTGGAAAACTACCGATGCAGGTAATTCCTGGCAAAATATATCTGATGGTTTTTTTGGTGGATCTATGGGCTCAATAGCGGTAAGCGAATGGGACAACAATGTAATATATGTTGGTGCAGGTGAAAAAACGGTGCGGGGTAATGTTTCTTCCGGCGATGGAATCTGGAAATCTGTAGATGCCGGTAAATCTTGGAAATCTATTGGTTTAAAAAATTCAAGACATGTACCACGAATACGTATTCATCCTAAAAATCCTGACATCGTGTATGCTGCTGTATTAGGTGATTTATATAAATCTTCTAATGAACGAGGTGTCTATAAATCTGTTGATGGAGGTGCCTCATGGGAAAAAGTTTTATTTGCAAATAAGAATGCCGGTGCTATCGACCTTATTATTGACCCAAATAATGTTCGTGTGCTGTATGCAACAACTTGGAATGTTAGAAGAACTCCCTATAGTTTATCAAGTGGTGGTGATGGTTCAGCTTTATGGAAAAGTATAGATAGTGGCGACACCTGGACAAACATTTCTGGCAATGAAGGTCTCCCAAAAGGGCTTTGGGGAATTAGCGGCGTGACCGTGTCACCTATAAATTCTGATATAGTTTGGGCTCTTATTGAAAATAAAGATGGTGGTGTTTATAAATCTACAGATGCTGGCAAAACCTGGAAACTCATCAATAGCGAACGCAAATTACGTCAACGTGCATGGTATTATACTCGGTTATATGCCGACACACAAGATGAAAATAGTCTATATGTATTAAATGTGCGCTATCATCGTTCAAAAGATGGTGGAAAAACATATGAAACGTTCAATGCTCCTCATGGTGATCATCACGATCTTTGGATCGCTCCGGAAGACAATCAACGCATGATTATAGGTGACGATGGCGGAGCACAGGTAAGTTTTGATGCTGGAGAAAACTGGACAACTTATCACAACCAGCCTACTTCACAATTTTATAGAGTGACGACAGATAATCATTTTCCTTATCGAATTTATGGGGCACAACAAGATAATTCAACAATTCGCATTGCGCATAGAACCAACGGTGATTTTATTACTGATAAAGATTGGGAATCAACGGCAGGTGGCGAAAGTGCACATATTGCTGTAGACCCTAATGACAATGACATTGTATACGGCGGTAGCTATGGCGGATTTTTAACTAGAGTGAATCATAAAACAAAAGAAAGTAGAGCAATTAATGTATGGCCGGATGATCCAATGGGGCATGGTGCTGAAGATTTTAAATATCGCTTTCAATGGAACTTCCCTATTTTCTTTTCACCGAATAACACAAAGAGATTGTATGCTGCTTCCAATCATTTACACGCCTCAGAAAATGAAGGGCAGTCATGGGAGATCATAAGTCCGGATTTGACTAGAAACGACCCTAAAACCTTAAAATCTTCGGGTGGACCAATTACTAAAGATAATACAGGTGTTGAATATTACGGTACTATTTTCGCTGCCGCAGAATCTTCTATGGAAAAAGATTTGATCTGGACAGGTTCTGATGATGGTTTGGTACACATTACTAAAGATGGAGGTAAGAATTGGCAAAACGTTACACCAAAAATAATGCCCGAGTGGATGATGATCAACTGTATTGAAGTTGATCCTTTTACCAAAGGTGGAGCATATATTACAGGCACAAAATATAAAACAGGTGATTATAGACCATATATTTATAAAACAACAGACTATGGTCAAACCTGGAAACTGATTGTAAACGGAATTGGTAGTGAAGATTTTACCAGAGCGATGCGTGTTGACCCCAAACGAAAAGGTTTATTATACGCCGGTACAGAACGTGGTATGTATATTAGTTTTGATGATGGTACAAGCTGGAAGAAATTCCAGTTGAACTTGCCTATTGTACCAATTACTGATTTGGCGGTTAAAAACGATAATTTAATTGCCGCAACACAGGGTCGTTCTTTTTGGATGATAGATGATCTAACCCCCTTACATCAATTAGAAAATAGCCTTACCAATCAAGATTTCTTTTTGTTTAAACCGATGGATAGTTATAGAATGAGCGGTGGTAATGGTAAAACATCAAAAACACAAGGTCAAAATCATAACGGTGGTGTGGCAGTGAATTTTTATGTACAGGATACTGCAAAAACAGATACCATTACATTATCATTTTTAGACAATAGTAAACAATTGATCAAAAAGTATTCTAACCATCCTGATAAAAAGAAAAAAGAAGAAGAGCTAAAAGTAAAACCGGGAAGCAATCAGTTTAACTGGAATATGATGTATCCTGATGCTGAAAAAGTAAAAGGTATGATCTTATGGTGGGCATCTTTGAGTGGCCCTAAAGCTATACCAGGGAATTATTCAGTAGAATTTACCAAAAATGGAGAAAGTACATCACAAGATTTTAATATTTTAAAAGACCCTCGCAGTGAAGCAACTATGGAGGATATGCAATTGCAGTTTGATTTTATTGTGAGTGTACGGGACAAAATGACCGAGATTCACAAAGCCCTTAAAAATGTAAAAAAGGTAAAAGATCAGATAGAGCAGTTAAAAAAATCTGCTGACAAAAAAACACATAAAGAATTGTTGGATTTTGCCGGTAAAATTTCAAAAGAGATTACAGTTATAGAAAATAATTTATATCAGACAAAAAGTAAGAGCAATCAAGATCCGTTGAATTTTCCTATTAAGTTAAATAACAAATTAGGGCATTTAAATTCGTTGTCTTCAATTGGTAATTTTAGGCCAACTGATCAAGCAGTGGCGTTTAAAAATGAAATTACTAAAGAAATAGATAAAGAACTTGCTGATCTTTATAAAATCTTTGAGACGGATGTAAAAGAGCTCAATAAAAAAGTAAAAGAAAGTAATATTGATCTAATTCAATTGGATTAAAAATAAAAAGGAGGCTGAATTTCAGCCTCCTTTTTATTTTACTTCATATTCCTATTGGTAACCCACATTCCATAAAGTAGGGCAATTATTATTTTAGATAAAAAGAAACGTTGCCAGTTTCCATCGCCAAAATTTTTAGCTTTGATAGCTTCAATATCAAACTTAAAAATATCTGAAAAACTATTTAATAGCAATGAAAAAATGATGAGAATTACAAAGAACATAATGGAAATTCGCAATGTATTTTTCCAAAAAATACCGGTTTTTACTTTGTCTGAAAAGGTCATTATTTTAATTTTTTATTAGTATGGTGCCTGTCATGATCGCGTTTTGTTTTCAAATCTAACTTCTTCTCAAAAGCTTCCTGTAAATTCACACCAGTTTGATTTGCCAAACATAAAACAACAAATAATACATCGGCTAATTCTTCGCCTAGATCTTTACTTTTATCCGATTCTTTTTCGCTCTGCTCACCATAACGGCGTGCAATAATTCTAGCTACTTCACCAACCTCTTCTGTTAATTGAGCCATATTGGTCAATTCATTAAAATAGCGGACTCCATGCTCTTTTATCCATCTATCAACAGTCAGCTGTGCATTTTTTACATCCATTATTCTGGGCTTTCATTTAAACTAATTGTATGCTTTTTTGCAATCAACGAATGTGCTAATATTATTAAAGCTCCAATTACAATTGATACATCTGCCATATTAAAAATTTCAGTTGCAAAAAAACCTAAGTCAACATATAAAAAATCTGTAACTGAACCGTAAACAATTCTGTCAAATACATTACCAATACCTCCACCAATCACAAAAGAGAAGCCTAATACTACAATTTTTGGGTATTCTGTTCTTAAAAGAGTCATCACTAGTAAAACAAGTAAAACGATAGCCGGTATTATCTTTAAAATAATACCCTTTACCAACGGACTCCAATCAGAGCCAAAACTATATGCAGCTCCAGAATTTTCCACTTTAGTGAGAATCAAATTATGATTGATAACTTGAATTCTTTCGTTAGAAGTTAATTTATTCCTAACCATCTTTTTAGATAACTGATCACAGCTAACATTCAAAAAAACCAAGGTTAAAATTATAGCAACTCTACTCATTTGTTTTAAATACACCCCCATATAATTATAAAAATTCAAATATAGTTTAAAAATTCTTTTGGTGATATTCCTTTAGCTTTCAAATTAGCTAAATGCTCATTATACAATTGAAAATCATTTCGTTTATAATTTTTTTATTCGCTAAATATTCCGTTTTGAGACCATATAAACACTACAAAATATATTCACAACGAAAAAATGGTATTAATTTAATATTAGGATAAATTATTGAGCTAGCCCTATCATTTGACGTGCTATTTCGGGCGTAACGATTGGACGATAAATTTCATTTGCTATACGCTTCAGTCTTTTTACTAAATCAACATTTGTGGCCAACTGCTTCTTTTCATAATCGTAAAAAATATTGTCTTCCAATCCTACTCTTACGTTACCACCCATAACTATTGCAGCTACATTTATTGGTAATTGAAATTGCCCGACACCAGTGGCAGCCCATGTGGAATTTTCAGGGATTTTAGAAACAAGATAATCCAAATCTTTTATACTTGCCGGAATACTATTCAAACTTCCTAATAAAAAATTAAAATATTTCTTTCCTTCAATGACTCCATTTGCTTCTAGTACTTTGGCTAAGCTTATCATACCCGAATCAAAAACTTCCAATTCTGGAATTATACCTTGCTCTTTCATTATAGTTGCCAATTGAGTAATCATTTCAATTGAATTAATACTCGGTCCTGTTGGAAAATTTAAAGATCCCAAGGTAAGACTTGCCATATCAGGCTTCCCTGTCCCTGTAATATATAAAGCTTCTGATCTTCTTTCAATTTCACCCCAGTTTCTTCCTGATGTTGAAATACAGCATATCAATTTAGGTCTTTCTCTTTTTATAAGAGTAATCATCTTTTCATACATTTCTGCTTTCCAAGTAGGTTTACCGTTTTCATCCCTTGCATGTAAATGAACAATACGTGCTCCCTCATCATAAACATTAACCGCTTGTTCGGCTATTTCCTCGACAGTTATAGGTACATATTTTGTCATTTGTTTAGTTGGCACCATACCTGTCAGGCAGACATTAATTAAAAGAGGTTGGTATGGTGACAGAGGATGTGATAGATTTTTCTTTAAATACTCTTTTTTAAAAATTCTTGATTTAGTTTGCATATAATTCTCTAAATCCATCTCCAGGGTTGTCCAGGAATTAATTGAATCATCACCAAATGAATGAATCTTTTCGAGATTGCCAATTTTATTATAGCCGTAATGTTTTTTATACCATTCAATTGTTGCAGGTCTATCTGCATTGGTTATGACAGTTTTGACCCCTAAATTGTACATAGCCTTAAGCCTTGCATCTTGTAAAAGTTTTCCAATCCCTTTTCCACTATATTCTGGTAAAACACCTAAGAGAGTTGTTTTTCCACGATTTTGTGATATTAATTTATACCCCGAAGCTCCTACTATCTTATTATCAATTGTGGCGACAAAAAAACAAGAAATATCTAATTCTTGCATTTCCTCAGATGGGACATGATGCATATTCCAGGGTTTCATAACCATTAATATACTATCTCTTTCTAATTCTTTAGCTTTTCTAATTTTCATTTAAGCAATTCTAATAATTTACATACTCAGATTTAAACAGGATATTGACTAAACTCAAAATTTACATTTAAATAATTCCAAAGATTTAAACTTATTCTTCAGGCCATTCAATATGCTTAAGAAAACCACTCTTTTTTAAGGGTCTTCTTGATAAAGATATGTTAAAAATTCTATTCTTGAAATTTCTTCAGCTCCTAAACTTACCAAATGATTATTATAAATTTGACAGTCAAGTAATTTATAATTCTCTTTTTTTAATTTCTCTACCAAGCTTATAAACGCAAGTTTTGAAGCGTTGGGAACCTTACTAAACATGCTTTCACCGCAAAAAACATGTCCTAAGTCTATTCCATACAATCCGCCAACCAGTTCTTTTTTATGCCATACTTCAACTGACTTTACCAAGTTTTTTTTATGTAGTTCAATATATGCTAGGTGCATTTGATTTGTGATCCAGGTTCCAGTTTGACCTGGACGTTCAATGGTTTTGCAATTTGCGATCACATTTCTAAAATCTGTATTAAAAGTAATTGTAAATTCTCCTTTGCGGATCAACTGTTTCATGCTTTTTGAGATCTTTAGCTTTTCAGGAAACAAGACCATTCTAGGGTCTGGACTATACCAAATTATAGGGTCACCTTCACTAAACCAAGGAAATATTCCGCTTCGATATGCCAATTCTAAACGTTCAGGTGATAGATCACCACCAATGGCCAATAATCCATCAGGATTTGCTTCTTCAACAGGTGGAAACCATATTTTATCAGACAAAAAATGCATATCTCGAAAATACTTTTTTAAACAATAAAAAAGGCTCTTCAATGAAAAGCCTTTTTATTCTATTTTGAATTATCTTAAAGAATTCCTCAACAAATTTCGTTCGCTGCTTCGACTGCCAAGTCCGTTCCATTCAGGCGGTCGATCAGCACAGGCTTACTCAGGGTGAGAATTTGCTTTGTGATGATGGTTAGAAAGGTAAATCATCTGGTTCGTTATCACTTACATTGTCAGCAGGTTCAAAAGCATCAATTGCTTCTACCGGAGGCACGCCTTGGGCAGCTTCACTTTGTAATTTTTCGATTCTCCATCCTTGAATCGAGTTAAAATACTTTGCAACGCCTTCAGGATTAATCCACTCTCTTCCGCGTAAGTTAATACTTACTTTCACATCGTCTCCAACACTATAACTATTTAAAGCATCTGTTTTATCTTGAACAAATTCAATCATTAACATTTGAGGATATTGTTCATCTGTGGTTACAACTAACTCGCGTTTTCTAAATCCGCTAGCACCAAATGTTTGAGTTTCTCCTATAAGTTTAATTTTTCCTGTTACTTCCATTCTATTTAATTATTTTATTAAAAGTACTTTCCATGCACTTTCCACATCATTATTTGCTAAAAACTGCTTCGCAAATTTATGTTTTTCTGCTGTTTTTATGCCTATAAATTGATGATTTTCCTTTAGGAAGTTATCAACATCTTGTTGATTAGGTAAGAATTCTACATTTGCTAACATCCCTAAATTATTCCCCGAAAGGGTATTGCTATTTCTAATTTCATGAGGAATCTGATCAATGCCTATGCCTAATGTTGACAAAGGCTTAGGTATCTCAAAAAAACCTTTATTTGCTCGTGAATAATAGCTGCCACCCGCTCTGGAAACTAAATCTAATTTTTGTTGATCGATACTACCATCTTTAGCTAAAACCTCATTGCTAATATGCATTTTTAAGACTTGACATATAATCAAATTACCCGCTCCCCCTTTGGTACCTAACTCAACTATTTCATTGACTCTACATTCAAATTGAACAGGAGATTCTTCAACTCTAAAAGGTTTTATTAGGTCAGATCTCAGCATCGTAAAACCAGCTTTTTCAAATTCATTAATACCCTTTGAGTATTCAGTACTCGCTAATGACATTTGTTGAACAATATCATAATTTACAACATTTATAACAACCTCGTTGACTTCTTTTACATTTTCTAAGGTGTGCTTTGTAGTATTATCTCTTACACGTCTCGCTGGAGAAAAGATCATGATAGGTGGATTTGCGCTAAACACATTAAAAAAGCTAAACGGAGATAGGTTTGGGTTGCCTTTTGAATCAATTGTACTTGCAAATGCAATAGGTCTTGGCGCTACTGCACTTAGCAGATAACCATGCAATTTAGCAGTTGAAATTTTAGCCGGGTCAATACTTAACATATCTTCATTTTTTCTGAATGCTAAAATACTTATTCTACAATTAATTATATTATGAATTCTTTTTTTAGTTATATCGCTAGATAATTTTATATTTGTTGGAATGAATCTCCCTCCAAATAAAACCCTACTTCGATGGATACTCATAAGTGCCGCTTTTTTGGTAGTTTCTCTCATTTTATGGAATACCAATATTTTCTTTCAAAAATTTAAAGTAGAAGAGCGCACTAAAATGGAAGTGATTGCGGCTGCTTTAGAGAATATGAATAATCCCGATTTAGATATCGATATTTCACTTGAAGAAAAAATTATTGTTAGCAATAAAAATATTCCAATGATCCTTACAAACAAAGAAGGTGAAATTGAAGGCTGGAATAATTTAGATTTTGACAGACTAGCAAATTTTGATATTCTTCCTACTGAGCAGCGAATATATTTAACTAAGCAGCTCGCTATAATGAAAAGTGAGAATAAACCTTTAGTTATTAAACAGCATAACAGTGATGAGATTGCTGGAAATATTTATTATCGAGATTCTGATCTACTAAACAAACTACAATATTACCCATTAGCCCTGGTCTTAATCTTACTTCTTTTTGGAACTGTATTATATTTGGTTTTTAAATCTAATAAAGCGGCAGAGCAAAACAAATTATGGGCCGGTATGGCCAAAGAAACTGCACACCAAATTGGCACACCACTTTCATCCCTTTTAGGTTGGGTAGAAATTCTCAGAATGGAAAATGCCGATGAAAATACTGTTGTTGAAATTGAAAAAGATGTTGAACGTCTAAACACAATTGCCAATCGTTTTTCAAAAATTGGTTCTATCCCAAAATTAAGCAGACATGATGTAGTATTTGAAACTCAAAAAGCTTTTGACTATTATCAATCCAGAAGCTCGAAATTGGTAGATTTTAACCTTGATATTTTAAATAAAGAAAAAATTTACGCTATGATCAATACACAACTTTTTAGTTGGGTCATTGAAAATTTAATAAAGAATGCTATTGATGCTATGCAAGGTAAAGGCAGCATTAATATTCAAATATCATCAAAAGATAATAAATATATTGTCATTGATGTTACCGATTCAGGTAAAGGAATCCCTAAAAATTTGTATCAAAAAATATTTGAACCAGGCTATACTACCAAAAAACGCGGATGGGGACTTGGTTTATCACTCACCAAACGCATCATCGAAGATTATCATGATGGTAAAGTATATGTTAAAAAATCTGAACTGGGTAAAGGCACAACTATTTCTGCAATGTTTAAAGAACTAGTCTAGATTTTTAACCTGAGTTTGACCTAAGATTTGTTTACAGTTTAGATAAATTTTTACTCAATTCGAAGACGGATTTTAGAAAGACTAACTAGTTAGTTTGAGAAAATTTGACGAGAATTGGAAAAAATTTATCAAATCCGGAGGAAATGTAAATAAAAGGCAATCTTTTCATGCAATTTTTTTAAAATATCCAGATATTCTTCAAACTTTCCATTTCAAATCTTACCTTCTCTTTCCATTCTGTATATCAAACCTTAGGTCAAACTCAGGTTATTAGCTATCGCGATAGCTATTTCCTCAAATTCTTCTTTGCTTAAACTCACTTTGTGTTTAAAATTAATATCATTCATAGAATTTAATGGAATTAAATGTACATGTACATGAGGTACTTCTAAACCAATAACAGACACCCCTACCCTTTTACAAGGCACAGCTTTTTCTAATGCCAGCCCTACTTTCCTGGAAAAAGACATCAAATTTGAATAGGTTTCTTCGTCTAAATCAAATAATTTATTCACTTCTTTTTTAGGAACTACCAATGTGTGTCCTTTAGCATTTGGGTTAATATCCAAAAAAGCAAAGAAATCTTCATTTTCTGCAACTTTGTAACTTGGAATTTCACCTTTAATTATCTTTGTGAAGATTGAACTCATACTAACCTCTTGTTATTTCAATAATTTCAAATTTCATAACTCCATTTGGAGCTTGAATTTCAGCAATATCTCCAACAGATTTACCTAATAAACCCTTACCAATCGGTGAATTTACTGATATCTTTCCTGTTTTAAAATCAGATTCAGAATCGGCCACAAGCTTATAACTGAACTCTGTATTATTATCAGTATTCTTTATTTTAACAGTTGACAAAGCCAATACTTTTGAATTATCCAACTGGCTTTCATCAATAACTCGAGCAGACGCTACAACATTTTTTAATTGCGCAATTTTAAATTCTAACAATGATTGTTCTTCTTTTGCAGCATGATATTCAGCATTTTCACTTAAATCACCTTTATCTCTCGCTTCTGCAATGGCATTCGTAACCCTGGGACGTTCAACATGTTCTAAGTGCTCTAACTCTTCTTTTAATTTTTGATATCCTTCTTCAGTATAGTATGAAACTTTACTCATAACTCATTAATTTATATTAAATTAAAAAAATCTCAACCTTTAACTTAATTTTGGGATGAGACTACCATACAAATGTACAAATTATTTTAAATTGCATACCAATTAAATACTTTGTTATAATTCAATAATAAATGAAAAGAGTACTGCTAATAATAATAGTATCAATTGCAATCTCGTGTCAATCATCTGATGACGGTAATCCTATTTTACCTAATGTACCGGTAAATGAAACAGTATTTTTAAACAATCCAAGTTCGTTGCCGTTACTTAGTCCGGGCGGTTCTATTGCTATTAATGGAGGTATTTTAGGTATTTTTGTTTATAATCTCAATAACAACCAATATTACGCTTATGACAGGGCCTGTCCGCATTTAACTTTACAAGAATGTAATACACCTATGGTAATAAATGATGGGCTAAACATGGAGTGTAGTTGTGATGGTACTAAATTTGCCCTTGCCCTTGGCGGAGCACCACAAAGTGGTACTCAATTTTCTGCCCGGGAATATAAAGTGACTAAAAACGGAGACACGTTAATTATTACTAATTTTTAATTTTTAAACTGCTATAAGATGCTTAATTTTGTAAAAAAGCATTAAGGGTGAACAACTATTTTTCTTCAGATTTTAAATTAGGTATCCTTGGCGGAGGACAATTGGGTAGAATGTTATTGACAGAAACTCAAAAATTTGATATTTATACTTTAGTTCTTGACGCCTCAGCCGATGCACCATGTAAATCTATATGTAATGAATTTTATCAAGGAAGCCTATTAGATTTTAAAAGCGTCTATGATTTTGGTAAAAAAGTAGATGTTCTGACTATAGAAATAGAAAATGTAAATGTGGATGCTTTAGAAAAACTTGAAGATGAAGGTTTAAAGGTCTATCCTTCAGCTAAAACAATCAAAACCATTCAAAATAAGGCAAGGCAAAAATTATTTTATACAGATCATTCAATTCCAACAGCTTCCTTTTCACGCTTTGCCTATACCCATGAAGTTGAAACGGCATTAAAGCATGAATCACTATCTTTTCCTTTTGTTTGGAAAAGTGCTCAATTTGGGTATGACGGAACAGGTGTGAAAATTGTCAAAACTTATGCAGATTTAAATGAATTACCAAATGTAGAATGTGTTGTTGAGGAATTGGTCCCATTTAAAAATGAACTGGCCGTTGTTGTAGCTAGAAATCAAAAAGGTCATCTAAAAACATATCCCGTTGTTGAAATGGAATTTCATCCTGAAGCTAATCAGGTGGAATATGTGATTTGCCCAGCTAGAATATCTAAAGAAATTGCAAAAAAAGCAGAATATATTGCACTTAAAGTTTCACAAGCATTTGAACATGTTGGTTTATTAGCTGTTGAGCTGTTTTTAACCGGAGATGATGAAATTTTAGTAAACGAAGTGGCGCCAAGACCTCATAACAGTGGGCATTATAGTATTGAAGCCTCTTATACAAACCAATTTGAACAACATATACGCGCTATTTTAGATTTACCTTTAGGTGATACATCCAGTAAAGTTGGTGCAGTAATGGTTAATTTAGTAGGTGCGGCGAATCATACCGGTGATGTTGTTTATCAAAACATGGAAGACGTTTTAGAAATGAATGGGGTTACACCGCATATATATGGAAAAAAACAAACCAAGCCTTTTCGTAAAATGGGACATATTACTATTGTAAATCAAGATATTGACGAAGCCAGAAAAATTGCTCAGCAAGTGAAACAATGTGTTAAGGTAATAGCTAAAAATTAATATTTACTAGCAAAATATCAATATATAAATTCCAAATTCCAATAATTTCTTTTGTAATTTGGTGCTTGAAAAATGTAAGTTATGATCTATAATGGCGTACTGAAAAAAATGCGAACTGAAAAATTAAATCCGATTCAATATTATTTAGATATGGGATCAGATTTTATAAATGTTAATCAGTTATTAGATAGAGTTATTCAGCTTGATTTTGTAAAGTACGAATGCCTTAATTGTCATTTAGACAGACCTATTTACAGGCAAGGTTTTTGCAGGACTTGCTTTTTTGAAATACCGCAAGCTGCTGATTGGATTATGAGACCCGAACTGAGTACGGCACATCTGGATAAAGAAGATAGAGATTTAGAATATGAAAAATCGGTACAACTGCAACCTCATATTGTTTATCTCGCCAATTCTAGCAATGTAAAAGTTGGTGTTACCAGAAAACAACAGGTCCCGACTAGGTGGATAGATCAGGGTGCACATGAAGCCATAGAAATTCTGGAAGTGCCTAACCGATATTTAGCGGGGATAGCAGAAGTTGCTTTAAAAGATCATATTTCTGACAAAACTAATTGGCGAAAAATGCTAACCAATAATATTGAAGATGTTGACCTCGTTGCTGAAAAAGAAAAAC
>Ga0316189_10004846_pt1 | contig 12904 bp, 10 predicted proteins | sample LowCovwburrow_MG_FD_204930 | JGI IMG/M metagenome (GOLD analysis project Ga0316189, IMG submission 204930) | Coastal sediment microbial communities from Maine, United States - Lowes Cove worm burrow | ecosystem: Environmental > Aquatic > Marine > Coastal > Sediment | place: USA: Maine... | reverse complement strand
CGGTTCAGTGTTCGGCGGTTCGCTTGTTATAAAATCGATAAAGCATAGCGTCATCAACATTCACCGTTCGATGTTCGACGTTCAATCTGTTCACTGTTCCGGCCACGTGACGTTTCACACGAGGTTTTAGGGCTTGCTCGCCCGCCTGGAATAATGCCAAATACCAAAATACAAGCACCAAAATACAAACAAATTCCACATTACAATATCCAAATCTCAAATAAGATCAAAAACCAATCCAAGATGGTCCCATCACTGTTACTTTTTGGAAAAGGAGACCGATAAATTGAGAAAGTTGCTGGAATCCGCAGCCGAGGCGGCTATCCAATACCTGGAGAAGGTCGAGGCACGCAAGGTTGCGCCGGCCGCAGAGGCCGTCGATAATCTCGACCTTTTTCGTGAAGCGCTGCCGGAAACAACGGCAGCGCCTGAAAAGGTGTTAAAAATCTTGCATGACCACGGATCACCCGCAACGATGGCAATGGCCGGCCCCCGCTTCTTCGGCTTTGTTATCGGTGGCGCTCTTCCCGTTTCTCTGGCCGCAAACTGGTTGGCAGCTGCATGGGATCAAAACAGAGCATTATATCAGGTGACACCTGCGACCGCTGTATTAGAAGAGGTCGCTCTCGGGTGGCTCGTCAACCTTTTCAAGTTGCCCCGTGAAACCGGCGGCGCTTTCGTTACCGGTGCCACTGTGGCCAACTTCACTGCCTTGGCCGCGGCCCGGCACGCGGTTCTCGAAAGGTCGGACTGGAATGTCGAAGCCGATGGATTGTTCGGTGCTCCTCCGGTTACCGTGGTCGTCAGTGAAGAGTCCCACCCCACGCTCTTCAAGTCATTGGGGATGCTTGGATTCGGCCGCAGCCGAGTCGTCAAGGTTGCGGTCGACTGTCAGGGGCGGATGAGAACCGATGCACTCCCCCCCATCTTCGGCCCGACGATCATCTGTACCCAGGCCGGCAATGTCAATACCGGCTCTTTCGATCCTATCGGCGATATCTGCGATATTGCTCACCGTAGTGGAGCATGGGTACACGTCGACGGCGCATTCGGCCTTTGGGCCTCTGCTTCACCACGGCGCGCCCATCTTACTGAAGGCGTTGAAAAAGCCGATTCGTGGGCAACCGATGGTCATAAATGGCTCAACGTGCCCTATGACAGCGGAATCGCTCTCGTGCGCGACCCGCACCCTCTTAAGGCGGCAATGGCCATCACCGCGGAGTATCTGCCGACATCGGCCTCCCATCGGAATCCGTCGGACTTTACACCGGAGCTTTCCCGCAGAGCGCGCGGTGTCGAGGTCTGGGCCGCATTGCGGTATCTCGGACGAAGAGGTGTTGCCGATATGATAGAGCGGTGCTGCCGGCATGCGAAACGTTTTGCAGACGGGTTCAGCTCATCTGGGTATCGCGTACTGAACGATGTTGTTTTGAACCAGGTCCTGGTTTCTTTCGGCGAAGCGGAAAAGACCAAAAGGGTCATCGCCGGCATCCAGCAAGACGGCACTTGCTACTGCGGCGGCACGGTGTGGCAGGGGCAAGAGGCGATGCGGATCAGTGTTTCATCCTGGGCAACAACCGAAGAGGATGTGGAGAAAAGTTTGACGGCGATGCTCAGGATTGCCGGCAATGTCGAGTGAACCTGTCATTCCAATTCGGTGATTTGGGGTCAGGCGATGAATCGGCTTTAGGTTATGTAAAAGGAGCTGAACGATATGGTGCAGGAGACGGAAATGATGTCACTGAGATCAAACGGCCATAGGGTAGGATTATACAAAACGGCCATCCTGTTGTCCCAAATCACCGTCTTCTACAACCTGCTGGAAGGGCTCGTATCCGTATTTCTCGGCCTCGAAGACGAGACCCTCTCCCTGCTCGGTTTCGGGATCGATTCCTTTGTCGAGGTTATATCGGGAATCGGCATATGGCATATGGTTTATCGAATGAAACGCGACCTTGCGGGTGATGTCGATCCCTTCGAGCGCACAGCGCTGCAGATTACCGGCGGCGCCTTTTATCTGCTTTCCCTTGCCTTGATCTTGACAGCCGTGCTCAATCTCTATCATGGTCATCGTCCGGAAACGACTTTCTGGGGGATCGTTATTTCCCTTGTATCGATTGTCACGATGGGGTTTCTGATCAGCTTCAAGATGCGTGTCGGAAGGCAGCTTCAGTCGGATGCCATCATCGCCGATGCCAACTGCACCAAGACTTGTTTGTATCTGTCTTTCGTGCTGTTGTTGGCGAGCGCCGGCTATGCCGCCACTGGAATCGGCGGGCTCGATTCTCTCGGTGCCGTCGCCATTGCCGTTTTTGCCTTCAGGGAAGGAAGGGAAGCGTTTGAAAAAGCCCGCGGCAAAAACTGTTCATGTCATGGCTGAGTGGTCCTGTTCGATGGTCAACACACACAACCACGGGCCGACGAATTACAATCGGGCATTTGCGGTCGGGGTCGTGCTGAACTTTGGTTTTGTCATTGCCGAAGTCATTTTTGGCATTACAGCCGACTCGCTTGCCCTTCTGGCAGATGCCGGCCATAATCTGAGCGATGTCGCCGGTCTCTTGCTTGCCTGGGGGGCGAGCGTATTAAGCCGTCTCCAACCGACCGCCAAACGGACCTACGGCTATAGGAGTACAACGATAATCGCGGCGCTTGTAAATGCCGTTATCCTGCTGGTCGCAGTCGGCGGCATCGCGTTGGAATCGGTTCAGCGTTTCAAAAGCCCTGCACCGGCGGCCGGCGAGACGATTATTATCGTGGCCACCATCGGCGTGGTCATCAATACGGCCACCGCGCTGCTGTTTTTTGCAGGCCGGAAAAAAGACCTGAACATACGCGGGGCTTATCTGCACATGGCCTCAGACGCCGGTGTGTCCGTCGGTGTGGTTCTGGCCGGCATCGGTATCATGACCACCGGGTGGTTGTGGATAGATCCGCTGGTCAGCCTCGTCATCGTGGCCATCATTTTGGTGAGCACCTGGGGATTGCTCAAAGAATCAATGAACTTGGCGCTGCAGGCCGTTCCGGCCGGAATCGACACCCAGATGGTTAGCGATTATTTGTGCCGCCTTCCAGGTGTCACGGCTGTTCACGACCTGCACATATGGGCGATCAGTACGACCGAAACCGCCCTGACGGCCCATCTCGTCAAGCCCGATCCGATCGACGACGACGTCTTGATCACACAGGCGCGCCGTGATCTCTTTGAAAACTTCGGCATCGACCACATGACATTGCAGTGGGAAAGAAGTGATTCGTTCGTGCAATGCGGGGCTGCCTGCGAAATCAAAAAATTTAACGGCGGTTGACTTTTTTACCCGTGCCATTCTTCGTTCAGAATTTTAAAAAATGTCACCCACATCAGATCAAAAAACCGTTCTGGTTATCGAAGATGATCCCAATACCACCGCTCTCGTAACACTTTACCTCGAGCGTGAGAGATTCCGGGTGTTGACGGCCGGTGACGGTGAAATCGGCCTCGCTCTGGCCGAGCAGCACCGGCCGGATATGGTCATCCTGGACCTGATGCTGCCGAAAATGGATGGCTGGGAGATCTGTCGGCGGCTGCGGCGGTTTTCCGACGTGCCGGTCATCATGTTGACCGCCCGGGGCGAAGAGGTCGACCGGGTAGCCGGACTGACGCTGGGGGCAGACGACTATGTGGTGAAACCCTTCAGCCCCCGTGAACTGGTTGCCCGTGTCAAAGCCGTGCTGCGACGATTCTCTATACCGGCAACCGAAAGGAAGAAGACCCTCTCACACGCCGATGTGCAGTTGGATCTTGAAAAGCGCCGGCTCAGGGTCAAAGGGCGGTCGGTCGCCCTCACACCGCACGAGTATGCCCTGCTCGAGGCCCTCATGTCCGCCCCCGGTCGGAATTTTACCCGCGACGAACTGCTGAACAGGCTCTATCCCTTGGGCGAAGCCGTGGTGATCGATCGTGTGGTGGACGTTCACATCGGAAAGCTGCGGCAAAAAATCGAACCAGAACCGGCCCATCCCCGTTACATCCTGACGGTGCGCGGCGTCGGCTACCGGTTTGTCGACCGGCAGCCGCATGAAGGAGAGACCCGGCCGTGAAACGGCACCTGATCCTCAAGTTGCTGGCCGTCAACCTGGCGGTGATCGCTTTCGTCATTATCATCGTGTGGCTGTCGATCGACACCCTGGCCGCAGGCTATTTCGTCACCCTGATGGAGAAGTACCACATTTCTCCCGGACCTGCGCACGCCATGTTCGTCGGCGCGGTGCACCGCTATCTGCTCTGGGCCTGCCTGGCGGCCGTGATTCTGGCCGTGGTGCTCAGCTTCGTGATGATGCGGAGAATCCTCGCTCCCTTGACCCGGATGACCGTCGTCACCCGCGAAATTGCGGCGGGCAACTTCGCCGAGCGGGTACCGGTCGGCACCCAGGACGAAGTGGGTCAGCTCGCTCAGGCCTTCAACCGGATGGCGTCAAGCCTTGAGAAGATCGAAAATCTGCGCCGCACCTTGATGATCGACGTGGCCCATGAACTTCGAACCCCCTTGACCAACATCCGGGGATACCTGGAGGCCCTCACCGACGGCGTGCTGCCGCCGTCGGCCTCGACTTTTGCGCTGCTGCAGGATGAAACCATGCGCCTGGTCCAGCTCGTCGAGGACGTTCTCCAGCTTGCCAGGGCCGATGCAGCGCGCGGCAGCCTGAACATAGAACCGATCGACCTGCGTGAGGCGATCGATACGGCCGTTGAAACTTTTTTGCCCACGTTTAACCGGAAATCGGTCGTCGTGAAACACCACGTTCCGCAGGGTCCTGTGACGGTGCCGGCCGACCGGGCTCGGACAGCCCGAATTCTGCGTAATTTGACCGATAACGCCGCCAGGTATACCCCGCAATACGGGACGGTGGACATCCGAATCGAGCTCGGCGCCGAGCAGGTGCGGGTCGACTTCAGCAACGACGGCAATGAGCTGATCGCCGCTGACCTGCCCTACCTTTTCGAGCGGTTTTTCCGTGGGGAAAAGTCGCGGTCAAGGCAGCACGGTGGCGCCGGCATCGGCCTGGCCATCGTCAAGGAATTGGTCGAAGCTCACGGCGGTACGGTCGGTGCCGACCTAACCGACGGCAGAGTTCGGATCTGGTTTGCACTTCCCCTTGATCCGCCTCGGGTTCACGAAAAAATAAGTTCACAATTTTAGGTGTTGAGGCACCCGGCCGGCAAGGCGTGAAAACGCAGGAATATCTGGATATTTCGCGTTTTCGCAACGCAGCCGGGTGGGATGCATCGGCGTCCAAAATGTGACGTTATTATTGAGTGAGCCCTTAGCAGGAGAATCGATCTTGAGGATTTAAAATCCGGAGGGGTTCAGACTCAACTGTCGCTAATCATCCATGATGTGGCGAAATAGATTCAGAAAGTCGAATGCAAAGCCAGGCCACATCGGAAATCTTTACCCAATCTTTACAGTATCTTTACGCCACTTTTAAAAAGATGTCTTATTATTTGAATACGAAGAGCCTGATTTATGGTGCTGGCCATTGATTATGTTTTCAGCCAATCAGGGAAAACCCATGAACAGAATACCTGGAGGTGTTGCATGAAGAGATTATATATCACACTTTTTGCCCTGGTGATGGTTCTTTTCGGCTATTATCAGATCAAAAGCCCCGATGCGAAAATGAATGCACAAATGGACACCAAACACGGTCCGACTCAGACCGCTGTATTTGCCGGCGGTTGCTTCTGGTGCACCGAATCCGATTTTGAAAAAGTCAACGGCGTTATCGAGGCCATATCGGGGTATACCGGCGGCGACATGGCCAATCCCACCTACGAGCAGGTTTCAGCCGGCGGCACCGGGCACGTGGAGGCCGTGAAGGTGATTTATGATCCGACCAAGATCACCTACGAGCAGTTGCTCGACGTGTTCTGGCGACACGTGAACCCCACGGATGCCGGCGGTCAGTTTGTGGACCGGGGGGCGCAGTACCGAAGTGTCATCTTCTATTCCGACGACAAGGAGCGTGGAATGGCCGAGGACTCCAAGAAGAAGCTGGCGGCCTCGGGCCGGCTCGACAAACCGGTCGCCACCGAAATCCTCCCATTGGGTGCATTTTACCCGGCCGAGGATTACCACCAGGATTACTACAAGAAGAACCCGATCCGCTACAACTGGTACCGCTCCGGCTCGGGTCGCGACCAGTTTCTGGAGAAGGTGTGGGGAGATGCGACATCGATGGTGAATCCGAAAGGGAAGGGGCAAATGACGAAAGCGACTAAAGAGACCGGAATGACGGGGGGCCCGATGAGGAATAACAATGAAAGCATTTCGCCCTTAGTGGTGAAAACCGGCATGGACCAGGGTCAGATGACGGCGGCCAAGACCGACAGTGCTTACAAGCTTCCAAGCGACGAGGAACTGCGCCGCGCGTTGAGCCCATTGCAGTACAAGGTCGCCCGGCAGGACGCCACCGAACCGCCGTTCAACAACGAATACTGGAACAACCATGAAGCGGGTATTTACGTCGACATCGTTTCGGGGGAGCCGCTTTTCAGCTCGACGGACAAGTTCGAGTCCGGGACGGGTTGGCCGAGCTTCACCCGGCCGCTGGAACCGGAGAACGTGGTCGAAAAAACCGACCGGAGTTATTTCATGGTGCGGACCGAGGTGCGCAGCAAGCACGCCGATTCACACCTGGGTCATCTCTTCAACGACGGACCCGAACCCACCGGCCTGCGGTACTGCATCAATTCGGCGTCCCTGCGTTTTGTCTCCGTAGCGGACTTGGAAAATGAGGGCTACGTGAAATACCGCAAGCTTTTCGATTAAACGACTGTTGATCGATCAGATCGATGCTGTTAGCGAGGACCGATGGCGGCTTCGATATCAAGAGTGCGATCCATGGAGGATTAGCCATGAAAGCCTGTTTTTCCATTATCACTGGCAGTGATGGTCGGCGGTACTTTTTTGTTCTCGTCAGTCAGCGCAAACGCGTCGGGACTTGCCGAAGCCGTTTTTTACGTGAAGTGATACGATGTCGGCAAATCAGCCCTGGAGGGGTTGCCGGGTGTTAAAAAGGTCACCAATGGCTTTCGGATGTTCCGGGATGAAAGGGACGTTGTTTCAATGTTGATTTATTTCGAGTTCGAGTTCTCTTTGTAACGTTTTAGAAACTGAAAGCAGTTCCGGGTCTCGGCTTACCCTCAGAGTCGCTCGGCTGATGGCCGAGCGGTCTACATTAAACCGGCGGGCCACTTCGCTTCCGGAGATCGACAAGTTCTGCGTGGCAACAAAGCTGATCAGGGCGCGAGCACGTGCAATCTCAACGCATCTAGTCGGCCGGGCCAGTTCCTTCTCTTCGATGCCAAGATAACGGCACGCAGCGACGATGACCGCGGACAAATCGATACCGGCCGATTGCATCCGCATTCTGCGCTCATAAACCTCACCGGCGTGTTTCAGGCTTGCTTCGACGAATTCACTGCTCCCTAAAATGCGCTCGTCACTTTCAAGCCGAATCCCAGCCCATTTTTATCCTTTACCTTATTCTTTTTATCCTTATCTTTTTACTTAAGTTGTTTGTCGTGGGACTATGACCGTATTTTTTTGGAAACATTCATCGCTAATCGCCGATGGGCGATTTTGCGTTTGCAAGCTGAACCTCGAAACGAAAAGGAAATGCAATGAGCAAAGTGCAAATCTTTGACAAAGCAATGTGTTGCTCGACCGGCGTTTGTGGGCCGCAAGTCGATCCTGTCTTGCCGCAATTCTCCGCCGACCTCGATTGGCTGCGAAGCGAAGGACACGAAGTCGATCGTTTCAACTTGGCACAAGAACCAGCGCAATTCGCGAGCAACCCTGTCGTGCAAAAGATGCTCGCCGACGAAGGAGTTGATTGCTTGCCTCTGGTGATGGTCGATGACCGCGTTGTCAGTCGCAGCGAGTACCCGTCGCGTGACAACTTGGCCTTGTGGACTGGAACATCGCAAAAGAAAGCGTCGCTGCCGATGGCTGATTCGGGCGGTTGCTGTGGTGGTGATACCGGTTGTTGCTAGTCCGTCAGCTTTTCCATCGGGAATATTCGTCATGCGATTCTTACAAACTCCGACGCGTAACCTGTTCTTCACGGGCAAGGGCGGCGTTGGCAAAACGTCGATGGCTTGCGCAACCGCCGTTCAATTGGCCGATCGTGGGCTTCGCGTATTGCTGGTGTCGACCGACCCGGCTTCCAACCTCGATGAAGTACTCGGGGCGCAGCTTCGCAATGATCCGACACCGATCGAGTCGGTTCCGAATCTGCTTGCAATGAACATTGACCCCGAGGCGGCGGCGCAGGAATATCGCGAGCGCATGGTCGGACCATATCGTGGCGTGTTACCGGATGCCGCGGTGCGAAGCATGGAGGAACAGTTCTCGGGAGCTTGCACGCTGGAGATAGCGGCATTCGACGAGTTCTCGCGTTTGCTTGGCAACAATACGGCGACAAATGATTTTGACCACGTGGTTTTTGACACTGCGCCGACGGGACACACGTTGCGACTGCTAACGTTGCCTTCGGCATGGTCGGGCTTCATGGAAACGAACACGACCGGAACGTCATGCCTTGGGCCGCTCGCGGGTTTGCAGGCTCAACAACTTGTCTACAAACAAACTGTCGAGGCTCTCAGCGACTCGCAAACGACGACGCTGATTCTGGTTACACGTCCTGAACCTTCGGCCTTTCGTGAAGCGGCTCGAACAAGCGTCGAATTGCAGAATCTCGGAGTACAGCACCGGCATCTGATCGTCAACGGCGTTTTCGTCAGCAATACAGCGTCCGATGAGATCGCGATGGCGATGCAGTCACGTGGCGAAGATGCGATCGCGATGATGCCCGACGAACTCAGCACGCTGGAACGAACGACGGTGCCGCTTGCGTGGGCCGCTCTTATGGGAGTCGACGCACTTCGCCAAGTTGGCACGGGCGTCGACGTAGCCGCCGCGGATGCAGAGAGCGATCCATCGTCGATTGACTCTTATCCAGACGGACTCGGCGCGCTGATTGACGAACTCGCCGCCGTCGGGTACGGCGTGATCTTGGCAATGGGAAAAGGTGGCGTTGGAAAAACCACGGTCGCCTCCGCCGTCGCTGTTGCTCTGGCCGAGCGAGGTTTCGACGTTCATCTTTCGACAACCGATCCGGCCGCCCATGTCGCAGCAACAATCGCGGCGGATGAACTGGCGGGTTTGACGGTTGGCCGAATTGACCCGGCGAAGGAAACCGCTGACTACACCCACGAAGTGATGCGAACAGCCGGTACTGATCTCGATGCAGCAGGAAGGGCATTGCTGGAAGAAGATTTGCGATCACCATGCACCGAGGAGGTCGCGGTATTCCGCGCGTTCGCCAAAGCGGTCTCGGACGGAACAGATCGCTTCGTCATACTCGACACCGCACCGACCGGCCACACGATTCTGTTGCTCGACTCGGCACTCGCGTATCACCGGGAAGTGACTCGGCAAACGAACCAGATGCCGGAATCGGTCGAGAAACTGCTGCCGCGTTTGCGTGATCCCGAATTCACTCGCGTGCTTGTCGTCACGCTGCCCGAGGCAACTCCAGTCCACGAAGCGGCGAAGCTGCAACAAGACCTGCGACGAGCCGAGATCGAGCCATTCGCGTGGGTCATCAATCAAAGTCTCGTACCGCTCGATTTCACCGACCCGATCTTGCAACGACGGAAACATCACGAACTGCAATTCATCGACGAGGTAAAGGCCTCGCTCGCCAGCCGCGTCGCTTTGATCCCCTGGCAAATCGAACCGCCGACCGGACTCGCCGGATTGCGACGTGTCGCAAGTTCAAAGACTTCATTCAGTGGGTCTTAAGCATACCCAAAAGGCTGAGGATCTATTTTCTATTCGATCGGATCGGATTTGTGGAAGCGATTTTTGATGATTACGCCCAACGTTACGATAGCTGGTTTACAACACCTGCTGGAAGGAAAGTTTTTGACCTTGAATTGCGTACGTTGTTCCAGTTTATTGATCCTTCTCAGGACAAGAAGATGCTCGACGTGGGGATTGGTACCGGTATTTTTGCTTTGGAGTTTGCCAAGAAAGGTATGGATGTTTCAGGAATAGACCCTTCCGAGGAAATGATAGCCATTGCAGGAAAAAGGGGGTTCAGAGCAAGAATAGGAACAGGTGAGGATATCCCCTTTGCGGACGATTTGTTTGATGTGGTCCTGTCAATGTCCTCTATGGAGTTTTCACCTGATGCCGATAAGTTCGTATCTGAGATGGTAAGGGTAGCAAGGCCATCTGCTCCCATTGTTGTGGCGGTCTTAAATCTCTATGCTCTTCACGGTTTGAAAAGGAGGATCAAAGGGCTTTTCAAAAAGACCATTTTCAGCAGGGCTCATTTCTATAGTTTCTGGGAGTTGAAATGCTTGCTTTTGAGACATCTCTCTTCTGTAGAGGTCACTTCTTCGGTATTCATTAATCCAAAGCCATCCCAATATACTCTTTCAAGAGCTGGGGCAGTGGAAACATTTGGGAAAAGGTATCTAACACCATTTGGCTCACTTCTTGTCGGGAAGGGAATCAAGGGCCCCAGCAAGAAATAATTTGACCTGAAGATGGTTTCCGGCTAATTGAAAGAATCGAAACCGTAGGTCATTAAATCCTAATTGAGTGCAATATTCAGATATTAACCTATTTAGTTTCCGTCCACAAATGGCCCTTTTCAGCAATTTCGGCGTCAATCACGCCTCGGGCGTGACAGGTCTGGAATCGCTTGTGCGGCGTACACGAGTACGCCTCCGCGCAATGCCGCTGATTTCCTTGAACTTGCAGAAAATTGCTCATTTCTGGATCGGAAACTAATCAGTGCCCTTAATGAAACCGTGGATGGGCACTATTTAACAGCCGCTGCGCCGAGAATTCGGGAGGATGCCCGCCGGCTGGCGGAAATATTGACCATCGACCCGGAAGTGTCGTGCGGCCGCCAAAGTACCGATTGAAACGGAGAGCCGCTCGCGATCGAAATGGCGCCACAGAAAAAAATGGAAACTTCGGAACCGGAAAAGAGGATACGAGAGGTGGTGGACGCCTGCACGGACTGCGACGTGTGCCGCCACCTGATGGACGCCGACTGCCTGTTTTTCCCCGAACTTTACCGACTGTGGGATCAGGAACAGGCATCCGGCGAAGCGATTTCGGCCGACGCGCTGCGACGGCTGGTGGATCTTTGCAATTTCTGTGCGCTTTGTCCGTGCCCGAATATCCGAGCCGACGTCATCGAGGCCAAAACGCAATTCATCGACCGCGACGGATTGAAATTCGGCGTGCGCACCATCGAAGATGTGGAACGCATCGGGAAAATCTGCGGCACGTTCCCGCGGCTTTTCAATGCGCTGCTGCGCAACAGACCCACTGGCGGCCTGTTGAAAAACGCAGCCGGTATGCACGCTGACCGTAAATTTCCGGAATTCCCCCCCACGAATTTCAACAGCTGGGCTCAAAAACGCCGTTTGAATATCAAAAGCAACCCGGCAAAGAAACGCAAGGTCGCTTACTTTGCCGGCTGCACCGGACGTTTCCTTTTCCCGGAGGTGCCGCGGGCAGCGGTATCGGTGCTTCAGGCAGTCGGGGTCGATGTCTACGTACCGGAACAGAAGTGCTGCGGCATGCCGAGTCTGCTGGAGGGTGACCGTAAGCTGACGTTGGAATTTGTGGGTTTTAATCTCAAGCAGCTGGTGGATGCCGTCCAGGACGGCTACGACATTGTCTGCTCCTGCCCCACCTGCGGGTTTATGTTCAAAAACATATTAAAGGAAGGCGCCTACTATTCGGCGGAATACCAGGCGTCGGTGGAAAACGAGGCCAGCCATTTGAAAGTGCCGGCCGGCAGGGATCTGCTCGACGGACGTAAGGAAAACGGCTTCGTCGTGCTTCAAAAATCGATTTACGGCAGCATCCTCAAAGACGAGGGCTATTTCTCCAAATTCAGCGCCCGGGACCGCATACGGGTGGCGGAGCACACGTTCGACCTTGGCGAATACCTAAAGCGTTTACAGAGCGCCGGGGAACTCGATCCTCCTGCAAATACCGTAACCGGCCGCATGCTCTACTTCCCGCCCTGCCACGGTAGAGAGCAGAAAATCGGTCGTCCGTATATGGAACTGCTGGGCCGGATACCCGGCATTCATCTGGAATCCATTGACGGGCACTTTTACTGCTGTGGCATGGCCGGCATCATGGGGTTCAAGCGGGAGTTCCACGAGCCGTCCACTCAATTGGGTCGCCGTCTGATGGACAAGATCCGTGAGATCGATCCGGACCGGATTGTCACCGATTGCCTCAGCTGCCGCCTGCAATTCAACCAACTCCTGCCCATCCCCGTGTCACATCCCATCGAGGTCTTGCGGGATGCCTTCGGACGCATGTAACATAACCTAAGACGCCAATGCGGTACCGCTATTGCGTCTGGTGTAAACATGTCAGCCCATAATGCAGAATGCAATAGATAAACAGGATTCAATCCCATAGTTTGATCATTAAACTTGCGCTGGTGGGGCTATGCAAGAAATTATGAGCACAACGGACGCCCAATATTTATAACCAATTAATATTAATATATAAAAATAAATAGATTGTCTTGGGCGAGATCAATTCGAAACAAATTCAGAAGTCAAATATCAGAGAATCTTTCCAGAAAGTTGCGGATAAATCCGGCTGATCTCTCGGGAATTCGAGTGACCCTCCCTATCGGACTACAACCTTCCTGTTTAGAAGAAATATTCACTCAATTTCCTTAAAAATCCCCCAAATGGGGGAGATAAAATCCTACTTTTGGGGGATTGATATTGATGTGGCGTTTTGTATTGTCTAAAATTAGCTGAATATGTGTATTCAAACTCCACTTGAATCTCAACTCA
>Ga0316189_10004845_pt1 | contig 12905 bp, 13 predicted proteins | sample LowCovwburrow_MG_FD_204930 | JGI IMG/M metagenome (GOLD analysis project Ga0316189, IMG submission 204930) | Coastal sediment microbial communities from Maine, United States - Lowes Cove worm burrow | ecosystem: Environmental > Aquatic > Marine > Coastal > Sediment | place: USA: Maine... | reverse complement strand
CGGGGATACCGGCAGCAGCAGTGTCCGCCCGAGCTTCGTGGTCACACCGCTGCAAGGCATTGAGGAGGCGCTTGGGGATAGCGTGATCATCGACCACATCGACAGAGACGTGCTGACCTCGGATGATCTCGCCGTCATCGGGGCCGCAGACGCTGTCGTCGTCGTTACGGGTCTCACTGCCGACGACGAGGGCGAGGCCGTGATCGGTGCGGGTGATCGCGTAGATCTCGACCTCTCGCAAGAGCGCGAGCAACTCATCGTCGATGTGGCGAGCGTGAATGATCGCACGATCGTCGTTCTCGAAGGCGGCAGCGCGATCACCATGAGCGATTGGCTGCCCGACGCTGATGCTCTGTTGATGGTCTGGTACCCCGGGCAGATGGGCGGTTACGCGATCGCGGATCTATTGTTCGGTGAGGCCAATCCTTCCGGCAAACTTCCCATCACGTTTCCAAGGGACCTCGATCAGCTTCCTCCGTTCGACAACGTGTCCAAAGAGGTGACGTACGATTACTTCCACGGCTATCGCTACGTTGATCGCAACGGGTTCACGCCGGAGTTTCCGTTCGGCTTTGGGCTCAGCTACACGACCTTCGAGCTTTCGAACCTTCGTGCGAACCGAAGCCAGGCGAATGCGGGCGACGCGGTCACGTTCACGGTGGACGTTGCGAATACCGGCGGAGCAGCCGGCGCCGAGGTCGTGCAGCTCTATGTCAGCTATCCCGGGTCCGAGGTGGAGCGAGCCGAGCGCGAGCTCAAGGGCTTTGCCAAGGTCGCCCTCGGGCCTGGCGCGAGTGCTAGCGTAGAGATCGAGATTCCTGTCGACAAGCTCGCGTACTACGACCCAGCTCGCTCCGCTTGGCTGGTCGAAGCGCTCGAGTACGTGGTCCATGCGGGGGCCTCTTCGCGCGACTTGCCGCTGTCGACCACACTCAGCGTTGATTCCGAGGGTGTCGCCCGGTAGAACGCCTCATGGCTCATGACAGCAAGTTGGCGCTGATTACAGGCGCATCAAGCGGAATTGGCGCTGCCACCGCCAAGTACCTCGCCTCGCAGGGCTATCGCGTGGTGCTGGTGGGAAGGCGCCGAGAGGCCTTGGAGGCTGTCGCGGCAGACATTGGCGTCGCAGCGTTCGTCGAACCGTGTGACGCGAGCGACGGGGACGCGGTACTTGCGATGGCCCGTCGCGTTCGCGACGCGCACGGCGTTCCCGACGTCATCATCAACAGTGCAGGCGCCGGAAAATGGAAACGCATCGAGCACACTCCGCCTGACGAGGCAGTCACGATGATGGGGGCACCACACTTCGCTGCGTTTTTCACGACCCATGCGTTCATGCAGGGGATGCTCGACCGAGGCAGTGGCGTCTTGATCCACATCAGCTCCCCCGTGTCTCTCTTCCCATGGGCCTCATCTGTCGGGTACGCAGCCTCGCGATGGGCTATGCGAGGCATGCACGAGGCCCTCTGCTACGACCTACGCGGCACCGGGATTGACAGTTGCCACATCGTCTTTGGCAAAGTGTCGAGCGAGTATTTCGACCACAACCCTGGCGCCGAAGAGCGGATCCCGAAGATCGCCCGGACGGTTCGCACGCTCACGCCCGAAGACTGCGCGCACATCCTCGCGAAGGTGATTCGGCATCCGCGCAAGCAGTCGATCTACCCTTTCATGATGCGCGTTTACTACTGGATGTACCTGTTGTTTCCGGGGGTGGTTCGCGCGCTGCTCCGAATGACCGGCTATAAGGGACGCGACTGACTATGCCAATCATGAAGAAATCTTTCCTCATCCTTTCGTTTGCGGTCGCTCTAGTAGCTTGCAGCGGAACTTCCGACGCGAATTCCGGCATCGACGCGGTCGATGCGCCCGCCGAGCTTGGTGCGTTTGCAGTAGGACATTCGACGTTCACGCCGGTCGACGCTTCGCGCGACGATCGCTCGCTTCTCGTCGATGTCTGGTATCCGGTCGACGAGATCGATGCAGCGAGCGCATCGCCGCGGCAGTACACGCTCTCGGGCATCCCGGGTCCTGTATCCGAGGTGGCGCTTGCAGACCCGAGCGTCTCGACCCTGAAGAAGCACCATCTGCTGGTCTTCTCGCACGGCTATCAGGGCATTGGCACGCAATCCATCGGCTTGATGGAGATCCTCGCGAGCCATGGGTTCATCATCGCCTCTCCGGAGCACACGGGAAACGCACAGCAGTCACCAACCGACTCGTTTGACGAATCGGCTGCCAATCGCGTCCCCGATGTGTCCTTCATCATCGACACCATGCTCGCCCGTAGTGGAGAGCCAGGCGATCCATTCTTCGAGCGCATCGAAGAGGAGGGCATCGGCGTCGTCGGGCACTCGTTCGGCGCGATGACCGCGATTGGTACTGCTGCAGGCTGGGCGGGCGCCGACGCCGACCGTCGAGTGGACGCGATTCTGCCGGTCTCCGGCGTGATCGTCCCTGAGCTCCAGAGCGACGAGCGAAACTCGCCGAACGCAGGATTCACCCAAGAGCAACTCGAACGCATCATCGTTCCCGTGATGCTCATGGGAGGTACGAAAGACGTGAACGTGTTCCTCGAGAACAACGAGATCGCATTCGAGCAAATCGTCAACGCGCCGCGCGTCTATCGCGTGGATATCATCGGCGCCAACCACACTCACTTCGCGAACGTTTGCCAGATCGGAAACTTCCTCATCGACAGTGGCATCGACAAAGAGAGTTGGCCGATTCTCGGCGCGGAAGATTTGATCGAACCCTACGAGACGACCTGTGGACCGGATGCCTTTCCCATCGAGGAAGCGAACCGCTTGCAGAATCTCTACACGGTGGCGTTCTTCAAGCGGCACCTGCTCGACGACGTCGGGTACGATGCCTTTCTCAGCACCGGCTTCGCCAATACCGAGCCCGCGGTCGAGTTCTTCAGGAAGTAGGCCCGGAAAGGTCGTGTCGCCCCGTGTCCCGCAGTCGTGATTCGGCGATCCGACGCTTCTTTTCGGCCTGCTCGTGTAGCTGCATTGCGCCCTTGAGGTGCTCTATCAGCTCTGCCTGGTCCCTAAGGCTCTTGTTGAGGTGGTTCGTAATCACGTCCACGCTGATGACGGCGATTCCAGCGAATACCGCGAATATCGCTGCCACTCGCAGCCAGTTTTGGAACACGGTCGGCTCGTAGAAGCGGGTTTCGACTGTAGCCGCCCCCATCGACAAGAGCGCACCCACCGCGAGGATGGTCAGGAGGTTCAGGACGACCGTGAACAGCGTCACGCGTCGCCCGAAGAAGACCGATGCCGCCACACTCTGACCGGCGAGTATGAGCGACGGCGCGGATAGATAGCCGACCGTCATCAACGAGATGAACCCAACTACGTAGAGCAGAGCGAGGAAGCCGATCGCCCGAACTCGGTAGGGCAGTCGTCTGCCAATCAGAAGGGCGATGAAGCCGCCGTAGAGTACGATCGCCGTCCCGATGATACGCGGCTCACCGATGTCCATCGCGTCGGTCAGGGTGAGTGCGAAAGCAAGGCCACCTGCGACTACGGCGAATAGTAGCGATGTGTTCAAGACTTGCTGGCGGAGCTCGCGCGTTTCTTGCACGACGTTGCGAACTGGAGCGAGTGCGTCTTCGATACCCACCGTCGCGAAAGCGTAGCCTGCGACGCGCAGATGCTCCACCAGTATCCGGCGTCTAGCCTCTGTGGCTTGCCACTCAATGCTTGCGGAGGAGCAAAACCAAGAAGCCGCCGAATCGCCGCGCCCACGATCGCATGGCGTACCGCTCCGCTCTGCGCAGGGCATCACTGGCGAAGGGGATTCGATGGCTTGCAGCAAACGGAGTCAGGACGCGCACGCCGTAGTAGTCGATGAGTTCCGTTCCGGCGGGCATGAGCGCAACCGCCGCGCGTCGGTCGTCCCAGCGCGTAGTGATGTCCGCCTCGGTGTGTGCCGCGCCAACCCGCTGCGCGCCGGCTAAGCGCTTCGCTAAGTATCTGATACTACGAGGATTATAGAGTTCCAAGAGAAGGTGGCCACCTTGCTTCGTCACGCGCACCGCCTCCGCGATGGCGCGGCGAACATCCGGCACGTGCGGCAGTACCTTGAAGCTGCAAGTCAGGTCGAAGGACGCATCGGCAAACGGAAGCTCTGTCAGCTCAGCGAGTCGTGCATCGAGCCCTCGTGCCCTTGCGCGTTCCACCATGCCCTCGGCGAAGTCGACGCCAACGGCCTCGCGCGCGGCCTCCGAGAGGGGTCCCAGTATGCGTCCAGTGCCGCAACCGAGCTCGAGCACGCGCACGTCTTGCGCGTATGGTAGGGCCAGCTCGAGGGCGAGATCGTCTAGCATCCGATGGTACGCAGAGTTGCGGGTCTTGTCGTACGATGTACTGAACTCGTCGTAGTAGTCGCGTGGGTCGAGCTTAGACATGAAGCTCCTCGTAGATCCGCTCGTACGCTCTGGCAGTTCGAGCAGGGGATAGCTCATCCGACACGAGGGCGCGTCCTCGGTCGCCGAGCTTCATCCGCTCCTCGTCGTCGTCGATCAACGCGTCGATGGCTGCTGCGAGGCTGTCCGGTCTGGGGTCGGTCGCGAGGGCTGCCCCGCGATGCGCGAGTTCTGCCGCGGGTGTTCCCTGACTTACGACGACTGGGCGTCCGAGGCTCATCGCCTCGAGCGCAACGAGGGGGTAGTCCATTTTCCCGAATGACGATTGGCTCGGCAGGACGACACAATCGCTCAGCGCAAGTAGCCCGTGAATGTCTAACGTTTCGCCAAGCCAGTGAACTCGATGGCTGATACCGAGCCGCGCCGCCCGCTCGAAGGCTATCCGGCGTGCATGGCTTGCGTTTCGAGTCTTGTCGCGGCAGGCCATCAGCAAGATGGCGTCTGAATGTTTGCTGGCGGCGAAGGCCTCGAGTGTGAGACGAGCGCCGTTGCCGAGTTCGAGGTCGCCGGGATAGATCCAAACCGCAGGGGAGGTGGGAAGCCCGTGTTTTCGGCGAAGCCCGTCTCGCGCCGAAGGGGAGGGCGGGCTGAGGGCCGGGACGCAGGGAGGGACGCGGCGGACTCTGTCGGCCGAGATGCCCGAGCCGAGGAGCCGCTCTTCGGCGAAACGCGAAAGAGCCACCGTGATGTCGGCGAATACGAGATGCTTCATGGAGGCATTCCCGCGGGGGAGACTACAAACGGTGTGCACCGTTCGGACGCGTCTCAGACGCGACGCCCATTTGCCCGCCGTCGAGCTTCTAGGGTTCGGGGCGAAGAAGAAGTGCCAGATGTCGGCGTTGGCGCTCCATGAAAGATATCGGAGGACCGCTAGGTTCTGGCGAAGCTGTGGGGAGAACGCCGCTGCCCGATCGGGCCCGTACACGTTCGCCACCGTCACCCCCGGACCCGGAGACTCGTCCCCGCGTCCCATGATGATGGGTCGGTAGCGGCGCAGATGGCCGGCGACATCGCGCACCAAGTTCTTGCTGCTGTCGTTCCACGGTGGGCCCACCGGCTTCGACACGAAGAGGACGTCGGCCATTGCGCTGGCAGTTACGCCCCGAGCACTCGGTGCGCAAGGCTTGACCCGCTCCGGCCGAGACGATAGCTCAGCAATCTCATGCTCCGTGGTCGTACGCTCGCGGCGGTCGTGCCGGCATACAACGAGGCCCCGCTCGTGGGCCGGACGCTCGCCGGTATCCCTCCCGAAGTCGATCATATCGTCGTCATCGATGATGGGAGCATAGATGGGACGGTCGACGCAGTGCGCGCTTGCGGTCGCGACGTCGAGCTCATTCAGCATGTGGTGAACCGCGGGGTAGGTGCGTCCATCGCTACGGGGTGCTCTCGCGTGCACGCACTTCGGTTCGATGTGGCCGTGGTCATCGCTGCGGACGGACAAATGCATCCGCGAGACCTCGAGGGCTTGGTCGGGGCGCTGGTCGACACCGAAGCGGACTTCGTGAAGGGCAATCGCTTGGCCTGGCCGGGTGCCCGTCGGGCGATGCCCGCGCACAGGTGGCTTGGGAACTGGGCGCTCTCATGGGCGACTCGGTTCGCCCTTGGTATGCCGTTGACCGACTCGCAGTGTGGCTACGTCGCATTGAGCAGCAGGGCACTGTGTTCGATCGAGTGGGAGCGTTTGTGGAAGGGGTACGGGTACCCGAACGATCTGCTGAGCCTTGCGCTAGCCCGAGGACTCCGTATCGAAGAGGCGCTCGTGCGACCCGTATACGGCGAGGAGCGAAGCGGAATACGCTTGCGCCATGCGCTTGGAACCATTCCGTTTGTGATCGCCCGAGCTTGGTTTCGCCGTATCGGCCGGAATGCTATAGACGCGCAATGGCCGACATCGACATCTTCAACGGCGACGCCGACGGTATCTGTGCACTCACCCAACTCCGCAACGTCGAGCAGCGAGAAAGCACACTGATTACCGGCGTGAAGCGCGACATCGCGCTGGTCGCGAAGGCGGAGATTTCTGCGGGTGATCGCGTCACCGTTCTCGACATCAGCTTCGACAAGAATCGCGAAGGCGTCCTCCGGGCGCTCGAAGCCGGCGCCGAAGTCTTTTACGTCGACCACCACTTCGCGGGTGAGATTCCAGACGACGATCGACTGACCACCCTGATCGATACGGACGCCAACGTTTGTACGAGTCTTCTGATCAACGGCCACTTGAAGGGCGCGTGCATCGAGTGGGCAGTCACCGGCGCGTTCGGTGACAACCTCAAGGCAAGTGCGCGCACCATCGCGGCGCCACTCGGGCTCTCGGAGGCTCAGCTCGCGCTCCTCGAGAACCTCGGCACGTACATGAACTACAATGGCTACGGGTCGTCACTCGACGATCTTCATTTCACGCCCGTCGATCTATTCGAACGAGTGCGGCCCTATCGAACGCCCTTCGCTTTCGTTGAAGACAGTAAGCAGGTATTCGAGCAGCTCGAGGCTGGCTATCGGGAAGACATGAGCTCCGCTGCCGCTATCGAGCCGACTCGGGCTGACGCCGCCACAGCGGTGTTCATCTTTCCCAATCAAGCGTGGGCGCGGCGGGTTTCCGGGGTCTACAGCAACGACCTCGCCAATGCGTCGCCGGCGCGTGCGCATGCCGTCCTGACCGAGCGCGCGGACGGCACGTATCTCGTCAGCGTGCGTGCGCCCCTCGACGACAAGCAGGGCGCGGACGCGCTCTGCCGTCGGTTTCCGACGGGTGGCGGCCGGGCTGCCGCGGCCGGTATCAATGCGCTTCCCGCGGACCAGCTCGACGCCTTCATGGAGGCCTTCGCAGCGGCCTACGCTTGAGCTCCGGGGAAAATGCGCGTTCGGGTTCGCAAGTGTTTGAAAAGATTGCTGTTTTAGGTGGGCTGCGTGTCCCCCCGCGCCCCGATGCCTTTGGGCATCTGAGACAGAGCAAGGGGCGGGATTCGCCCAGCGCGTGTTTCTTTTTCAGCTGCCAGTCCCAAGATCATAGGGTTTTCTGGCATTTGATAACGTTATTATTGTAAGTTTATAGCCTTAATACTTGACGCGCTGCGTCGTCGGACGCATGTTCCTGAGCACGGGCGGCCGATCCTCGAGCCCAACGAGGTGTTCACCGACCCGGCCTGGGGGTGTCCCATGAGTACCGAACTACAAATCGTCATCATGTCCATTGTCGCGCTCCACGCCGCCGCGCTTGCAGGTGGTGGTTTGGCGCTCGTCATCATGCGGCTCTTCGGGCGCAAGCCGCCGCAGCTCAGCCCTGGCGACGCTGCGGATACGGCGCACTAGGGCGCAGTCAGCACCAGGACGCCTGGTGCTCGGGCTGCTCGATGAGCTCTCGAAGGTTGGCCGAAACCACCCGGTACCCAACATTGCCGTAGAGCTTCTGCCGGCCTTTGTTCAGGTAGTACGTCGGGCTGCCCTCGATCTTGTGCCGGTCTCGGAGCTCGATATCCCGGCAGACTCCGGCCATCGCTTCCCCAGAAGCTAGCTTGGCCTCGAGCTGCGGCATCGGCAGCCCCGCCTCTTCTGCGACTTCCAGGAGGACGCTGCGACTCGAGATGTCGCGAGCCTGCTCGAAGAACGCGGTTCGTACGCACCAGATGGCTTCTTCGAAAGGAGAGCGGCCTCCGAGATCGCCCCGGCGTTCCGCGCTCAGCGTGCCGTCCTCCTGCAGCAGGCGGGCGGCGCAGAGCACCTCGTGGGCAGCCGACGACGTCGTCGGCGCCACCGAATCCCAGACCCGCGCGTCGACGGTCACGTGCGGAAACCCTTCGGCGACCCGCCGGACGTGTGCGCCGAAGCCCGCGTATCCACCTCGCTCTTTCCAGCCCTCGCCGATGCGATCTCGAGTCGCACCGAAAATCGGGATGAAGCGGTACTCGAGCTCCACGGAATCACCAAACTCCTTGCGAAGCTGCTCGAGTCGAACTTCGGCCACGTACGCCCAGACGCACAGCACGTCCGACACATAGGAAATATGGATGGTCATTCGAACACCACGTAGGCGATGCCGGCGATGAAGAGGAGGGCGAACACCACCAGCCACTGGCGCCAAATGTCGCTCTGGAGCGCCGACGAGTCGGCCGGCTCTACCGCTTCCGTTCGGCTGCACTGCGGACAGCGGGGGTCGTCGCCGAGCTTTTCTGGGACGAACTCGAGGTCGCAGTCGGCGCATATGTAGCTCGTGGCCATCTGCTCACCATTGACGGATGCTACCGAGGTCGTGCACATCGGTGAAGTCATTGCTTTCGAGGAGTCGTTTCGCCATCGCACTTCGTCCGCCGCTCTGACAGTAGACGACGATGGTCGCGTTCTTGTCGCCGAGTTCGTCCATTCGTCCCGCGAGCTCCTGGATGGGGATGTTGATCGAGCCCTCGATGCCGCCGTCCTCGTATTCGCCCTCGCTGCGAACGTCGACGAGCATCGCGCCGTTCTCGACCAATTGCCTGGCGTCGGAGCCAGAGACGCGGACGGACGTGAATTTCAGGTAGAGCACGGCGACCGCGAGTATCGCCAGGACAACGATGATGATCTTCGAAAGCATGGTCGCAAGGATAGTCCCCGGCCGTCCTCGTGCCAGCAGGAGCCTAGTGCGGCGCCCTCCCGCAAAGCGCGCTAGACCTGCGCCATGAACGAGCCGAAGGGAAACGTCGAAGGCCAAGAGAATGCCCCGAACTTCGTCCACGATCTCGTCCGGGAGGATCTCAGGTCCGGAAAACACGGAGGCCAGCTAGTCACCCGCTTTCCGCCCGAGCCGAACGGGTATCTCCACATCGGACACGCCAAGTCGATCTGCCTCAATTTCACTGCGGCGGAGCTCGCGGAGTCCGGTCGCTGCCACCTTCGCTTCGACGACACCAACCCAGAGGCTGAAGACACCGAGTACGTCGAGGCGATTCGAAACGACGTTCGGTGGCTTGGCTTCGACTGGGGCAGCCACGAGTACTTCGCCTCCGACTATTTCGAGAAGCTCTACGCCTGCGCGGTCGATCTCATCGAGCGTGGACTGGCCTACGTCGACAGCCAAAGTCTCGAGGAGATCCGCGAAGGTCGAGGGGACTTCTACCGACCTGGCGTCAACAGCCCGTTTCGGGATCGCAACGTAGAAGAGAGCCTCGACCTTCTCGCACGAATGAGAGCGGGGGAGTTCGACGAGGGCGCGCATGTGCTCCGCGCCAAGATCGACATGAGCTCGAAAGACCTGAACCTTCGCGATCCACTCATGTATCGCATTCGGAAGGTCACCCACCATCGAACGGGTGACGACTGGTGCATCTACCCAATGTACGACTACGCGCACCCCATGTCCGATGCGTTCGAAGGCGTGACGCACTCGGTGTGCACGCTCGAATTCGCGCACCACAACCCGCTCTACCAGTGGTTCGTGTCCCATTTCGACTTCAAACCGGTCCCGTATCAATACGAGTTTGCGCGCCTAAACCTCACGTACACGGTGATGAGCAAGAGGCTTCTGAAGCGCTTGGTCGAAGAAGGGCATGTGAGCGGCTGGGACGATCCACGGATGCCGACGATCGCAGGCATGCGACGCCGGGGGTACACGTCCGCCGCGATTCGACGTTTCGCCGAGCGCATCGGGGTGTCGCGGCGAGACAGCATCGTGGATGTGGGTCTTCTCGAGCACGCGCTTCGGGAAGATCTGAACGCGACCTCGCCTCGGACGATGGCGGTCTTGCGGCCACTCAAGCTGGTCATCGACAATTTCCCGGAGGACGACGAGGTCGTGCTCAATGCGCCGTTTAGCCCGGAGGACGCGAGCTTCGGTTCTCGCTCGGTTCACCTCACGCGGGAGATCTTCATCGAACGGGACGACTTCATGGAAGAGCCCGTGAAGAAGTGGTTCCGTCTTGCACCCGGCAAAGAGGTGCGGCTTCGTTACGGTGCGCTCGTGACCTGTACCGACTTCATCAAGAACGATGACGGCGAGGTGGTCGAACTGCGGTGCACCTGGGATCCGGAGTCCAAGGGAGGCAACGCACCGGATGGCCGCAGGGTTCGAGGCACGATTCACTGGGTCAGCGCCAAGCACGCGGTGGACGCCGAAGTTCGTCTCTACGATCGCCTCTTCAATGACGAGAATCCGCTCGACGAGTCCCTCGAGGGGGAGTTCACGGACCGAATCAATCCAGGCTCACTCGAAGTCATCCAGCACGCGAAGCTCGAGCCAAACCTCGCCACGCGCAGTCATGGCGAGCGAGTGCAGTTCGAGCGTCTCGGCTACTTCATCGTGGACCCGGACAGCTCGAGCGAGCGTCCGGTCTACAATCGCACGATTCCGCTCAAGGATTCTTGGGCCAAGAAAAAGGGCAAGTGAGCTACGCCTCGTTCATCGTGGCGATGCGACGGTCGAGCTCGGCGTGCCACCACTCGATCGGGGCTTCTTCCGCGCCATAGAGGAATCGCTCGTTTGCGCCGCTTCGCAGACCTCGCTGGATCTGCTCGCAGACCCACAAGTCTTCGCCCTTGAAGACCCGGTTCTGAATCAGCTCGTAGTTGAGCTCCCAATGCGCTCGTGCCTTCTCGTCACTCGGCTCTTCGGGAATGATCAGATCGTGTTCCCAGTAGATTTCGCCGAGGCCGGTGGGATAGGCCGTAGCCCGACTGACGAATCCAGGCTGCGCCACGAAGACCGTGTTCGGGAAGAACACGTAGGTGGGCGTTGCGATGTCGCGGAGATCCCCGAGCGTTTTGTTTTCGATCGCTTCGGCGAAACCGCCACGACCAACGATTGCCCGAAAGTGTGGACCGGCGCGTTCGGAGAAGCTCTGGTGACCTTCGAAGTACGGGCCGACCGTTTTCTTATGAAGATGGCGAACGTGATAGCCGTCCAGGAACGCTTCCATCACTATCTTCCAATTGGCGAGCGCTGTCGTGACGCCACGCCGGAAGACGACGTGCTGCTGCAAGTCGAGCGGCTCGAGATCAGGGGCCAACGGATCGAGGAAGGCGTCGAAGTCGTAGCTTTCACCAGGCGTTGCAACGACCCAGACGAACCCAAAGCGCTCCGTCACGGGAAGGCGGGTGAGTCCGAGCGCGCTCTTGTCGAGTGTGGGGAAGAGCTCCTGTCGTGGGACGTGCGTGAGGAATTCCGAGCCCATCGTGAACGAGACAGGAGCCGGGCGTCGCAAGCTGCGAAACGTGCGCAATGGGCGTCGGGAGTGATCGAAGGAGTCGTCGCTCGTCTTCGAGCCGAGCCGGGTCGAGATAGACGCTCGTGGGGATCTGAAACTCCGCGATCGCCGGGTCAGGACCACGCTCGTACACCGTCTCGAGCTCCGAGCGTAGGTGCTCGTAGATTGCGGGGGTCTTCACGCCGCCTCCGGGATGGGTACGGGGCGCTTCGACCAGTAGGTCGCGAGTGTCAGACCCGATATCAAGTGCCACACGCCCCACCACGCCGCGATAATCGCCATCCCGCCAAGTCCATCGAAAAAGCTGAAGATCAGCACGAGGGCGAGGGCCGAGTTCTGGATGCCGACTTCGATCGAGATTGCCCGCGAATCATAGCGATGACAGCCGAGTGCACGACCGGACCAATAACCGAGGGCGAGGCCCAGTCCATTGTGAAGGGCGACGGCGAACGCGACATAGCCGACGTTGCTCAAGAAGTGCTGCCAGTTTCCAATCAGCGCGCCGACGACGAACAAGCCAAACGCGGCCAAGGAGAACACCTTCATCGGCTTGCGAAGGCGTGCAGCGACCGCTGGCATCCTCGCTGCGACGAGCATGCCGGCGATGAGAGGAATGCCGAGGATGATCAAGATTGTCTTGAAGAGTGCGAAAGGCTCGAGCTCGACCTGTTGCAGGATCGCCGCCGTGCTCGGGTTCAATCCACCCCAAAACGAAAGGTTCGCCGGCGTCATCACGACAGCGAGAGCTGTCGAGATCGCCGTCATACTCACGCTCAACGCGGCGTTCGCCTTCGCGTGGTGGGCGAGGAAGTTCGAGAAATTTCCCCCCGGGCATGCCGCCACCATCATCATCCCGAGTCCGATCGAGGGAAGCGGATCAATCACCCACACGAGCGCGAAGGTCATCGCGGGGAGCAGCAGAAACTGTGCAGTGAGGCCGATCAGCGGGCCGCGAGGGTCGCGGACGACTCGTTTGAAATCATCCACCCGGATATCGAGCGCCACACCGAACATGATCAGGCCGATGAGCGCGTTTAGAAGCGCGAGCGTCGCGGGATTGAAGTTCAGCTGAACCTGGTCGACGGCGTCCATGGCGCGTCCCTCACTATCACATTGTCGACCCCGACTGCGACCCTGCAGATGCGCACGACGCCACCGAACGGGTGCATGCGGACTGCGCGTCAGTTTAGCGTGGAGCGATAGCGCTCAGAATCCAGCGCCGGGTGTCGACGGGATCGATGACAGCGTCGATCTCGAAGTGCTCCGCCATGTTGATCGCCTTGCCCCGTTCGTAA
>Ga0316189_10004843_pt1 | contig 12909 bp, 10 predicted proteins | sample LowCovwburrow_MG_FD_204930 | JGI IMG/M metagenome (GOLD analysis project Ga0316189, IMG submission 204930) | Coastal sediment microbial communities from Maine, United States - Lowes Cove worm burrow | ecosystem: Environmental > Aquatic > Marine > Coastal > Sediment | place: USA: Maine... | reverse complement strand
GCCCGGACAGCAGTGGAATGATTGATGCAGAGGCATTTTGCGCCCATGTTGATGCAAGGACTCGACTGGCCTCCCTTATGCTTGTGAATAATGAGACAGGCACCATTCAACCAGTTGAAAAAATTGTTGCACATTGTCGTAACTTTGAAGTGGCCACTCTGGTTGATGCCGTACAGGCACTGGGAAAATTCCCACTTGATCTATCAAAGCTTGAGGCCGATTTTGTGTCGCTCTCAGCGCATAAGATTGGTGGACCGAAGGGTGTCGGAGCCCTGATTGTCAGGCGTGGACGCAAACTTGAACCACTGCTTCAGGGTGGGGGGCAGGAACGCAAACGCCGTTCAGGGACAGAGAATGTTCCGGGCGCTGCTGGCTTTGCCGCCGCATTGGGAATGCTTGATTTTAAGATATGTTCAACTGTTCGAGATCGGTTCGAAACCGCACTTGCAAACGCTCTGCCCGAGGTGGCCTTTTTTTCCAGAGATGCGGCACGGGTTGCCAACACATCTATGTTTTCGATGCCCGGTCTGGATGGTGAAACGCTGTTAATGCAGCTGGATCTGGCTGGCTTTGCTGTGGCATCAGGATCGGCCTGTTCATCGGGTAAAAGGGACGCCTCGCATGTGCTCTTGGCGATGGGTGTTTCAGATCAGCAATCACGAAGCAGTATTCGGGTCAGTTTCGGCCCGAAGCATAGTTCTGATGATGCAGATGCTTTGGTTGAAGCGTTGGTGAAAATTCGTGAACGACTGAAAATGATGGCTGGAGCAGGGTGAGATGAATCCGATGGTTAAGCCTGAAATCGAGTTAACGGATGCCGCGTGTGAACGCATTCGCAGTGTGTTGAGTACAGAGGGCAGGCAGGCTCTTCGAATAAGCCTGAACGAAGCGGGCTGTTCCGGTCTGGAGTATGTGCTCGATTATGCTGATTCTCCATCCACAGGAGACCTGGTGGCCAAATTTGATGGCTTTCAACTCTTTGTTGATGCTGAAGCTTATCAGAAGGCGTTGATTGGCCTGAAGATCGACTTTCAGCAGGACGTACTCTCTTCCGCCTTTGTTTTTCATAATCCAAACAAGCAGGGAGAGTGTGGTTGCGGTGCCTCTTTCACACTCTGATTTTTGTTATTCTTCCAGCCATGGCCTCAAGTTCCCTTGGTAGTTAGATTCGTTTTTCTTCTGTCACAATGATATTTCACATTGTAAGCTTGAAGCAGACTGGATAAATTCTGGCTTTCAAGCCAATGATTAATGAGAGGGGGATATATATGTCCTATCTACTGCTTTCCATCTCCGGCCATGATCGTGAGGGAATTGTTCGGGATGTATCAGAAGCCCTGCTTCATCTAAATGCCAATATTGAAGATTCATCGATGACCGCACTTCGCGGCCGTTTTACCATGATGTTAATCGTCAAGCTCGCCAGTAGTGATGGCTTGGGTGCCGTGAAGGCTGCACTGGCAGAGCTTGAGCAGCGAACAGGATTAACGGTCCAGTCCCAGCTTATTAGTGCTGAAGAGGCGATGATTGTGCCTCAGGAGCCGGATTGTGTGGTGACCGTGACAGGTGCTGATAAACCTGGGATCGTTTATGAGGTCACGGATGTACTGGCTCTCAATGGCGTCTCCATTGTTGATGTATCAACGCGTTCGCGTGAAACCGATGATCGGGGTGATATCTATATGATGGCGCTGGAAGCATTCTCGGATGGCAAGGCCGAATCGCTGCGAGCTCCTCTTGAAGTCGTGGCGAACAGGCTTGGGATTGATGTTGAGGTTCATATTCTTGATGGGGCTGTTATTTAGGCTTCATCCCTTGCTTTAACCCATGCGTTCAATTCTAACTCAGCCGGATCACCGGCTGCGTGAAATTTCCAAAACCGTGACTCAGTTCGATGTGGCGCTTGAAACGTTATCCAGAGATCTTGAAGCGCTAATGATTAGTGGTCCAGGAGGCGTGGGAATTGCGGCACCGCAAATTGGTGAGCTTCAACGTGTTGTGATTGTCGATTGCAGGCGGTCCATGCGCCCATGTAAAAATCACGGACTGCTTCAAATGGTTAACCCGAAAATAACCGATGAATCCGGAAATGTGTTGGGGCGAGAAGGCTGCCTCTCTGTGCCTGATTGGGTCGGTGTGGTTCCGCGCGCAAAAAATATCCAGGTTCACTATCTGGATTTGAAAGGTAGCAGCCTTAGTTTGGAGAGCAGTGGTTTTGAGGCCAGAGTGATTCAGCACGAGATTGATCATCTGGATGGGGTTCTGTTTACAGACAGGGTTGTATCGACGAAGGATCTGGTACGGCGTCTGCAGGTGAATGGCTAACTCAGACTGTCGGAGTGGTCTCCCATTTTGGCAATCATTCGCATGATCTTTGTACGTTGATGCTGTGCATGTTTGAGAAGCTTCTCTTTAAACGGCGGATAGGCCTCAACAACGTTGGTAAAGCTGGAGAGTGGGATGTGAGCCATCAGTGCCTCCGAGTTTGCCACAATATCCGCAGAGCAGGTGGCTTTACGAAGGGCTGATGTATCGCCGACTAGTTCGCCGGGCCGAATTTTTCCGATAGACTGATATTGGCTGTTTTTATCATTCATCATAAATGCAACTTCGCCCCGGATCACCATGTCAACAGCATCAACCTCCTGTCCTGCCCGCCGTATCAGTGTGTCGGGCTGATAGCGTTCGATATTTGACATTCGGGCCATAAATTTTCGCATGTCCAGCGGGAGGCTCTGTAGAAGTTCATGTGAGGAGAGTAGCGTGGTCATCTGTCGAAAGTTTGCTTTCTCTTCAAGAAGTTTCTCAGCATCAGGGTGAGCAACCAGATAGGAAAGCAGTTTTTTTCGAGGAAGCTCAACAATGGTAGAATCTTTGTTGGCGATCATATCGGCATTTCGGGCTCCTGGATTCAGGAAACATGCCTCTCCCACTATATCATTTGGCCCGATCAGATTGTGCAGTATGGCCTTGCCATTCTGGCTGCGGAGAAAGACGGCAATTTCACCATCAATAACCAGCGTTATTGTATCTCCTTTGTCGCCGGTACGGCAGAGGTAGGAGCCTTCTTTGATCCGTTTTTGATAGAGTCTGATCCAGATTGATCCAAACGCCTTGCGAACCATTTCCCCAAACTCGGTGTTCCCTTTCTGCTCGCCCTCAGCTTTTGTAACAAGCCCTGCCTGAGGGAACTCCTGTAGCAGGGCGGTGGCTTTTTCCGGGGAGTGCTTGCTTAGCAGGGCATGAAGGCGTTTCAGGGCATCGGCTGCTGTTGTGACTTTTCCTTCTTTAAGAAGAAGCTCTGCATAGTGGCGGAGATACTCTTCATTCTCCGGATAGATGCTAACCAGATCAGCATATACTTTTATTTCCTGTTCCTGCTTTTCGTCGGCAGCAGGAGTGTCAGGACTCATCTTATCTGCTCTCATTTCCAGAGCTCTCTTTGAGTGTTGAGAGCTGCTCTTGGTACATGCAGCGTTCAACCATCAGGCTCAACTGTTCCTGAAGATCAACTTCTCTTGAAGGTACCTCATTGCCCTGACTATCGTGGGTAATGAGTATCAGAGGCCTAAGAGGGCGGAGAGGTCTGACCCGAACAACAAGAGCGACATCGCCGGAATTGAGCTGCACATAGGTTCCTACCGGATAGAGGGAGATGGACTCTATTAGTGCTTTCAGCATGATCGGGTCAAACGCCTTTTTATAGTTGTTGACCAGATGCCGGATGGCATCACGGGGGAGGAGGCGGCGTCTGTATGGCCTGTAGTGAATCAGGGCCTCAAACATTGATAATAGACCGATCATACGGGCACTGTATGCAATATCAGATTCAGCAATTCCTTGCGGACCGCTACCATCATAACGCTCCTGTGCCTGGCTTGCAGCGAGAAGTATAACTGTATCGGCTATATTGCACTGTATCAGGTATGCATGTGATTTTTCCGATGCTGTACTGATCTCTTTCATCTCCTCTTCGGTGAGGCGCTCTTTTTTGTTACGGATTTCCGAAGGAACCTGTGCCATACCAATGTGATGAACCATGGCTGCCAAGGTGTGCAGGCGAAGCTGTTCGATATCAAGATAGAGTCGCGACCCCATTTTTATGGCGTAGAGCATCATCATGATCGACTTCCGGACCAGGCTGCCAAGATCCTGATCAATCTTGCCGATCAGTTTGGTCTGCTTGGATATTTCAAGTTCCAGCTGATCAGTAACAACATTGCCCTTCTTGGCAACCGCTTTCAAAATAATATTCAGATGGTTTGATACCGGATCAATACTTGCAGGGCTGTTCGAGCGGGCGGATATAAACAGTTCGGCAACCAGTTGTGCGCAACGGGTAAGCCAGCGAGCAGTTACAGCACCATCTGTTTTATCTGGCGCAGCTGCTTTGCCATCTTTGGTGGCAAACGTTCCAGGCGAGAGCTTGCCATCCTCATCAACATAGAATTTTCCAGTGGAGAGATGTCCATTGCTATCAATGTGTGCTTCAATGGTGTCTCCGGCCAGAAGGTCGATATTGGCAAAGGGTTTGTCGACAACGGGTTGTGTGTCAGCAGGGATCGTTGATTCATCCTCTAACATCGACTCAAGCTCTTTATGGCTCTGTTTTGGAGTCTCTTCGGTTGCAGAAGTTGCTAAGGGCTTTTCCGTATTATTGCCCTTCATTTGGTGTTCGCGTAGTAGATCAATATATTTTGCCATATCAGGAAGGATACCTCTCTATAGTTGTAGCTACCAGATTACTATCAAGAAGGGATTTGGATTCTCTCATGCCAACCAGCAGGCAGCGATCAAGAAGATGGTTGATTTTGCGGGGCACCCCATCGGCATGTCGGTAGACGGCGGCGATTGCCTGACGGGTAAGGATCGGGCGGGTGCACCCGGCTGAGCGAAGCCGGTGAAGGATGTAGTGCATGCTGGTTTCAAGGTCGAAGTGATCCAGTCTTAAATTCAGTGCAACGCGCTGCTTAAGCTGTGGAAGCTCAGCAATTTTATGCCTCAGTTCAGGCTGGCCGATAAGCAGAAGTGATACAAGAAAGGTGCTGCCAAGCTGGAAATTCAACAGCAGTCGCAACTCTTCAAGGGTGTCTATTGAGGGGATGCTTTGAGCTTCATCAATACAGATAAGCGTACCTCGTCCTGTTTGAGCATTTTTTGTGAGGTGCTTCTGAAGGGTTTTTAAAATGGTGTTTTTATCCTGCTGTGGCACATCCAGCCCAAGCTGCTGGCAAACCTCGTAGAGCATTTCGGTGGGTGAGAGCATGGAGTAGGTGATCAGGGCGACATCAAAATTGTTCTCTGGAAGGTTCAGAAGAACCTTCTGGGAGACAGTTGATTTTCCGCATCCGATTTCTCCAGTCAGAACAATCGCACCTTTTCGCCGAACAATGGCATCATTAAGATCCTCACAAAGCGTCCTGTGAGACTCAGATTCAAAATAGTAGCGGGGATTGGGAACGTTTTCGAAAGGGAAATCGTTTAACCCCCAGTGCTCAAGATACATATAACCTTCTGCTCCATCATAGGCCATGATGTTTGCGTCATGGACTTTTAAGATAAAAATCACCTATTATTGGCGAGGCTATAACACTAGATGGATAAAGGCCATATGGCAATTTTCCATGTGTTATCAGCAGGAAAGAATGCATTGGTTAACGTGATGCTTGGTTTAAGTCTCGTAAATTCTTGACAAACAAGAGGTTATATAGTCTATTGCCTTCCTATATGAATGGTTTCACAAATAACAAGACTCTTTTCATGCTCTGCATCACCCTTTTGGTGATGTCAGCTTGCCGCAGTACGGTTCCCCAGCCAACCATGTCGCTGGAAAACACCCGATCTCCGCTACCCGCATTCAGTATGCATAATATTGGCCCTCAGAATCAGTTTGAGTCGCGTGCCATTCGTTTTGTTGACCTGAATCAGGATGGTCACATGGATATTCTTGTTGGCGGCCGCAATTCGGTTGATGGTTTCCGTGTGCAGTGGGGCGATGGTGCAGGACACTGGAGAATGCAGTCAGGTCCATCCACCAGTATGCAGCCGCGCTCATTTTCTGTGGCTGATGTCGATGCGGACTCAACGCTTGATGTTTTGATTTCCGGTGATGGAGATCAGAAAGGTCTGCAGGTTTGGAGCCTTGATTCTGATTCCGGAAGTTGGAAGCTTCACTCTTCACCCGTTGAAGCCGGTATTTTTCATTCAGCGAAATTTTCCGATATTAATCATGATGGCTGGCCGGACATTGTTGCCGCACGCACAGACAGTGAGCGTGACGGTGGAATTTATGTGCTGCTAAATAATGGTCAGGGTGGCTGGCAGGCCGGTATGGGGCCGATGGTTTCCGGGATATTTACCGATCTGGCCATTGCCGATGTAAATGGAGACGGAAACCCAGATATTGTCTCATCAAGGCGTGGCGGTTTGGGAGCCAGGATTGATGATGAATACTGGAGACAGATGGGCGGAGTGCAGATCTGGTATGGGGATGGTTCAGGCAGATGGGAGCCGGAGGTGCTTTCGGCCGATGCTGATGCCGAATCGGTTACCGTTGCTGATGTAAATGGCGATGGCAGACTTGATATAGTTGCGGGGCTCTATCAGCAGGGAATTTATCTCTGGCTGGGTGGAAAGAGCTGGAAAAAACAGCGTGTTAATCAGGAAGGGTCATGGTCTGATCTTAAAGTTGGTGATCTCGATGGTGATGGCAAGCGAGAACTTGTAGCCACTTCGAGTGATGGGCGGGGTGTTGGTGTCTGGAGTTGGCGTTCAGACTATTTTTCAAACTATTTTTCCAGTAGAGCAAAAATAACTCCTGACTATGGTGTATATCTTTCGTTGGATCTGGGTGATGTCTATAATCAGGGTCAGCTGGATATTGCAGCGGTCAGGGACGATGGCGGCTCAGAGGTGTGGTCTGGACTGAAGGCAAAGCCGGCCCCCAAACGTGAATTCAGGGGCAAAGCAGTTGGTGAAAAGCTCTCTGTTTTCTTTGATTCCGGCCTGGCAACAATCAATGAGGCATCCCAGGACTCTGTAGAGGCCTGGTTCTCCAGGTTTGACGTTCCTCCGACACAAATTCGTTTTGAGATAGAGGGAAGGGCCGATATCAGGCCGGTTCACTCTGATCTGTATCCCAACAATGCGGCTCTTTCACAGGCTCGTGCCGAGTCGGTTGCCGCATGGCTGATATCCAAAGGGGTGAGAAGAGAGGCTGTCACCATTGAAGCGGTTGGTGATGCTGATCCGCTTCCGCAGGGGCGTGACCCGGTGGCACTACAGCAAAACCGTAGGGTGTTTGTTCAGGCCTATGCTATCGAGTCGGTTCGGCTACCGGAAGTGATAAGCAGCAAAGTTCTAGATCTCTACCATATTGATGAAAACAGAGTGTTTAAGGTGATTGACGGAGTTCCCGGCTATAAAATTGGGCCTGGTGATCAGCTGGCCATGACATTCTGGCAGGGCGGAAAAAGTGAAGAGCATAAAGTGACCGTTCAGGTCGATGGCACTGTCTCTTTACCATACCAGGAGGCACTTAAGGTCTCCGGCCTGACACCTCGTGAAGTAGACAAATTCGTCACAACACTTCTTTCTCGCTATGAAAGGCGGCCTCGTGTGGATGTGCAGGTGCTGAAAGCAAAAAGTAAAATAGTCAGTATTTTTGGTGAGGTGCAGAGTTTGACACGGCAGCCAACGGGCCCTGGTAGATATTATATGTCAGGAAAGGAGAATCTGGTTGATTTGCTTTCCCGCGCAGGCGGTCCTGGCAAGGATGCCGACATGTCAAAGGTTCAGATTACCCGTGATGGAAAGACGATCACTTTGAATCTGGAGCGTGCTATTAAACAGGGCGACTGGACAGAAAATGCCATTGTCGATCATGGTGATACCATTTTTATTCCATCTCTGGCGCAGTCCAAACGCAGGGTCTACGTCCTGGGGGAAGTAGTTAAACCTGGAATTATTGAGTTTAGTGGCGAGATAAACTTTTTGGATGCTTTGTCTAAAAGTGGCGGTTTGGGTAAAGATGCTTATCTTCCTGATATTCGTGTGATCCGCTCTGATCGTGATGCGCCACAAATTCTTGCCGTTGATTTTGAGCGTTTTATGGAGAAGGGCGATTTAACCCAGAATCTTGCTCTGCAGGATAAGGATGTGTTGATTATCCCAAGGCGCCCAATTGCCAACTGGAATCTGTATGTTAAAGAGATCTTACCATCACTCCAGCTACTACTGCAGCCTGTTAATGCTGCATCACAAATACTCTCAGTACAGGTTCTTTCGAGGTCGTTGTAAATATGGCACAGGTTAGCGGAAACAGTACTTATGAGCTTAATCTGGAAGAGTATTGGCAGGTTATCCTTCGCAGAAGATTCATTATTCTCTTCTGTGCTATGTCCATGGGAGTTTTTAGCTGGATATTTACCTGGCTTAATCAGCCCCCAGCCCTTTATAGCTCCAGTTCTTCGGTAAAAATTGAACCTGCCAGCAATATGGCAGACTCGCTATTGCGTGGTGGCAATTATCGTCCAACTGACGACATGAGCACGCAGCTTGCCCTTATTCAGTCATACGCGCTGATAGAGCGGGTTGCCAAGCGGTTGAAAATGATCCCTGAAGAGCTGACACCTGAAGAGATTCGAGCTAACCCTGATTATATTGATAAGGTATTAAGCCTGAAAGATGAGGTCAACGCTGATCAGGATGGCGATAGCGGCATTATTACCATCTCTGTGACTTCATTGAGTGCTGAATTTGCACGAGATCTTGCCCAAGCTGTAGCTGATGAATTTAGAGTTTTTAATATTGAAGAGAAGAATAAGCGGGTCTTTGATGCGAAGAAATTTATTCAACAGCAGCTGCTTGTTGTTGGAGACCGGCTGAAGAGAGCCGAAGAGGCTGCTCGGGATTACCGTCAGGCCAACAGCCTCTCTCAGGCAGGCACAGATTCAGGAGTCATGTCTAGACTTATCTCGGATATGGAGCAGGAGTATAGACAGGCGATAGCTCGCCTGAATGATCTGAGTTTTGCTCTGAAACAGTTGCAGGAACGAGTTCATAAAAAGAGCTGGAACTATCAGGCAGTAACAGTTTCGGGAGATGTTAGCGCCTATTTTGATGAGCTAAATAAACGTCTGGTATCCATGGCGCTGAAACGTACCGAGCTTACGACCAACTTTACCGATGAACATCCACAGGTTATGGAGCTTAAAGAGCAAGCATCCGACATTCTTGAAAGTATGGCGGGGGAACTTGATAAGCAGGTCGGTTTGACTAAACGGCGCATGCAGGACCTTCAGACCAGTATGGATGATGCCCAGAGAAAATATCATGGGCTTCCTGAGCAAGCTCTGGAGCTGCAACGATTGTTGAGGACAGTCCGCATTAATGAAGAGCTGTATGATCTTTTGGAAAAGAAGTATCAGGAGGTTCTGATTAAGGAGTCGGAGAAGGTGCAGGAGGTCTCTCTGGTTCGACCTGCGATGCTCTCATTTGTTCGGGTAAACCCGGTTCGCACAGCTCAGACCGCAGTGGCTGGATTTATTTTGGGTCTGGTTATGGGACTGATTATTGCTCTCATTCTGGAGACGATGGACACCTCGGTTGGAACCATTGAAGAGGTTGAGAGCTTCCTTGAGGTTCCTGTGATCGGATTTGTGCCGCATATTACCCATAATGAGGCCATTGAACTCTTTTCCGGTGTGGAGGGGCTGGCGGTTAGTGGTCATGGACTTGAACGGCAGATGCGCCTGATTAGCCATTTCTCTCCACCTTCAACCATTTCAGAGGCGTATCGAAGCCTGCGTACCAACCTTCTTTTCTCACAGGCAGGGGAACATCGTGTTATTCTAGTCTCCAGTTCAACGGTTAAAGAGGGTAAAAGTACCATTGCAGCCAACCTGGCTGTTGTGGTGGCTCAACAGGGAGCTCGCGTGCTTCTCATTGATGGAGATATGCGTAAACCCATGCAGCACCATACATTCGGTTTAAAGCGAGCACCGGGATTGAGTGAATGTCTGTTAGGTCAGATCAGCTGGCGGGATGCAATTAAGCGTTTCTCCGATGTTATGCTGGGCGATATGGGAATTGATCAGGCTCTGTTTACACCGGGGTTGGATCAGCTTGATATTCTCTCGTGTGGGCGTGCAAGCGTAAATCCACCGGATCTGCTTTCCGATCCGGCTATAGACAAAATATTGGCTGATGTCCGAAAAGAGTATGATTTGGTTATCATTGATATGCCGCCGCTTCTGCATACCACCGATGCAATCATCGTTGCTTCAAAAGTGGATGGCATTCTTCTAGTTTACCATATTGGCTCGGTTGTACGTGGAGCGCTTAAACGTGTGAAAAACAACATTGAGAGTGTTGGTGGTAAGGTGCTCGGAGTTGTACTTAACGGAGTTCGCGGGGATCTCTCTCCTGACTACTCAACATACAAAATGGATCGCTATTATGCTTATAATTATGGAAAGGATGAGCAGTTACGAGATGACTGGCTTACTCAGTTGCAGAAGCAGGGCAAAGACCTACTTGATCAGGGTCTGTCAATAATACGCAGTATATTGAAAAAATAGGTTCTTATGCAGAAAGATCTCGACAGACTATGGAAACGGAAGCGACGGACGAAGCGTGTGCTCCTCGTGCTGGGTTTGACGATTGTTGCAGCTCTGCTTGTTGTTGGTGTGCGCACATGTAGCGAACAGTTCCAGGAGCCTTATAACAAGGACTACCGTCCTGTTGATGATGGTCGCCAGTAGGCAATGGAGTCAAGGCTCTGATTATTTCGACCATTAGGGTACCTTTTCCCCCCACTGTTCTGTTTACATTTATATTGGTGTTATTGCTGCTGTATGCGGCATCGTTATTGGTGCCAGCAATGCTTCAGGTACCTTTGCTGGTATGTGCCGGACTGATGATTATTGTAGTCGCCTTTACCAGTGTTGAATTAACGCTCTATATGCTTATTTTTTCAACACTGCTTTCCCCGGAACTAACCTTTGGTGGCGGTGGTGTCTCGGAAATTGTTTCTGGACGCGCTACTACAACAGAGTCCAGGGGCGTGACGATTAGGTTGGACGACATACTTCTTACGCTGGTCTGTCTGACATGGCTGTTTCGCATGGCCATCCATAAAGAGTTGGGATCAGTAAGGGAGACCCCCATAAATCAGGCGATAACATGGTACTGGCTGGCGACTTTTTTTGCCACACTGATCGGTTTCTACAGTGGAAAAGTGGGTGTCTACGGATTCTTTTTTGTATTGAAGTATCTGGAATATTTTTTGCTTTTTTATATGGTTATGAACCACCTTCACGATCATGAAACGATTAAACGTTTTTTGGTGGTGCTTCTCTTTACCTGCTTTATTGCTTCTCTTGCTGGGATCAGCCAGATCCCTTCAGGGGGAAGGGTCTCTGCACCGTTTGAAGGCGTGGATGGAGAGCCTAACACCTTTGGTGGCTATCTGATGCTGATGTTTTCAGTGGTGTTGGGGATGATGCTATATACCCCCAGAGGAAAACGCAGGGCGATGTTGGTGGCCCTGCTGGGCATCATTATTATACCATTTGTTTTTACAGAATCACGAAGCTCATACCTATCATTTATTGCGGCCATGGGTCTGTTTCTCATTTTTTCTAACAAGAAACGTCTTCTGATTGTTGGTGCCCTTGTCGGGCTTGCCTTGGCCCCCGTGGTATTGCCACAGAATGTCATTGATCGTGTGATGTTTACCTTTACCCAGGCCGAACAGCAGGGGCAGCTTAGTGTGGGCGCAGTCAAGATTGACACCTCAACAGCAGCGAGGCTGAAATCGTGGGAAGATGTTGTCACAAAACAGTTTCCACAGAATCCAATACTGGGCGTGGGTGTTACCGGGGGCGGTTTCCTGGATGCTCAGTATCCTCGTGTACTGCTTGAAACAGGAATCATAGGGCTGATACTTTTCCTTTGGCTATTACGCCGGATATGGGTGTTATTAAGGCGCTGTTATGATGATATTGAAGATCAGCTTCTGAAGGGTGTGGCACTGGGAGCTGTGTGTGGTTATGGAGGTCTTCTTATCCACGCTATCGGAGCCAACAGTTTTATCATTGTGCGTATCATGGAGCCGTTCATGATTATTGTCGGATTGTTGTTTGCAACTCTGCTGACCGAGCAGGAGCAGAGAAAAGAGGCTAAAAAAGATTCACATGTAGATGATGAAGGCTTGCAAAGTCAACCGACTACATGAGGATAACCTTCTCATGAAGCCAGACCTGTTTTTTCTCCGCTCCCTGCTATTGCTTATAGGCCTGTCGGTTTTTCAGACCACTGCATTGGCAAAGTCATCGCAAATCAATGATGTGCGTCTCTGGACGGCCCCGGATCACTCTCGCCTTGTATTTGATCTGAACAGAACCATTGAGTACAAGCTGTTTCGATTACATGGGCCGGAGCGGATTGTTTTAGATCTGTATGGAGTAAAGCTTCGAACTACCCATTTGGAGAAGCTGATCAGCTCAGACCCTGTTATTAAGGCCGTTCGACACGGCAAACCCAAGGATGGGGTGTTGCGTATTGTTCTGGATGTGAAGGAGGCGGTGAACCCACGCTCTTTTCTGCTAAAGCCGATGCATGGAAAACCACATCGTCTTGTTGTTGATCTTATGCGTCCTGGCAAAGAGATTGCTGAAGAGAGAGTTATTACGGCCGACCGGGTGCGTTCAAAGAAAGAGATTGTGATAGCCATTGATGCTGGCCATGGTGGAGAAGACCCTGGAGCGGTTGGAAAATCCGGACTGAAGGAAAAGGTCGTGACGCTTGCTGTTGCAAAGGAGCTGGCGAGGTCAATTAATGCCAGAAAAGGGATGCGGGCAGTTCTGATCCGGAATGGAGACTATTTTGTAGCCCTTGGTAAACGGG
>Ga0316189_10004842_pt1 | contig 12911 bp, 13 predicted proteins | sample LowCovwburrow_MG_FD_204930 | JGI IMG/M metagenome (GOLD analysis project Ga0316189, IMG submission 204930) | Coastal sediment microbial communities from Maine, United States - Lowes Cove worm burrow | ecosystem: Environmental > Aquatic > Marine > Coastal > Sediment | place: USA: Maine... | reverse complement strand
CTGCACGGTGACTGGGATGGGCTCCTCCAGCGGCACCGACCGGGCCAGATCCTTCAAGGCCGGGTAGGCGGCGAATCCCTCATGCCCGAGAACGATCACATCGGCGTGGGGCAGGGCTTCCAGTAACGCCAGGAAGCCACCGGGTCGAGGGGGAAGAAGATGGGTGAGGGATTCAAGCCGTTCGTGCCGCCCAGGTGATGTTTGCGCTAATTTTTCGAGTGCACGATCCCTTACCGAGGTCCCAGACAGACGGCCCTCGGGAAATATGACGTAGGCCGTGTTGTCGGCGGCGTTGGCCGTCATGCGTGAAACGCCGACTCGAGCCGCCTCCCCGTCATCGCGTCGGACGAACACCGAACCCAGACGACCGTAGATCAGGTCGAAACCGGGGTCAGCCAGCATTTCGGCCATCACCACACCACGAACGGCCATGTCCTCACCCTCGTAGAGGACACCGGCCAACGATGCGTCGAAAACGCTGGCGTGACGAGACACCACGATCACGGGACCGCCAACGAGCGCTTTCCGGCTCTGCTCGTCGATCTCGACCCGCAGACCAAGAAGGCGGTCGGCCCGTTCGGTAAGTAAACGCAACGACCACTTCTGGAGCCTCTCATGTCTGGCGATTGAGGCCGTGCCGGCCAAGCGATGACCAAATCCGGCAGCCACCCACAGCACCGGGGCCAGCAGGATCTCGACAGAGTCGTTCAAGAGGTATTGAAGAACAAAGCCATACAACCGAAGCGTCGGCAGTTTCACCTTGAGCCGGGCCAGATCCCACACAACAGCAAGCGGCGCCAACACCGGTGCTCCCACCGCGGCCAACGCCGTGGCCGCCAACATGGTGGGGATCGACACCATTCGACGCTTGATACGTTGACTTCGGGGTTCGCTCACCTGGTTCAAAACCACGCCAACGACGAATTCATTCCACCGCCGACACCAGGCCTACCCGATCCACAGGACCGACACGGTCAATTGCGGAACTGTGGATTTGACCCCTCTGCCTGAACAGCATGGGGTAGCCCGATCCGTACTTTGGTGCCTGGAGACCAGTGCACCACAGGCTCACCGACTGGTTGAGCCAGGCCAGCCGCAGCAACGAGTTGATCGTCGATGTTCATGGCTTCGGCTCGATGGAGTGGCCACGGTTCATGGACGGCTTCCGCCGATCGCAACCGCTTGCCGTTGTGACTGTAGAGCCGCCATCGAGAGGTGAGAAAGTAGTCGATGTCGGTCAATTCTTTTGGTTGGTAACGCTCCCCCACTCGGATCTTCACCCGCGAGGTAGCCCCTCGGTGCCCGGGCCAAATGCGGGTGCAGTGATAGTCATACACACTGCCGGGATCGACCTTGGTTTTCCCTCTAGCCGCCTGGGCTTCCAGCCTCATCGCCGACCAGAAGTACGGCATTCGATAGGTGGTTCGGCCAGCCACCACTGCCGGCCCCCTAGCGGCGTCAAGTGACAAGAACCAGACCCCTCGAGTTCCGTCTTCAGCCACGACATAGGTGCGAACGTTGGTTTCACAAAACCGGGACAGCCATGGGATGGCCGGGCCGACCGGAGTCCGAACTTCCATCATGAACGGAACCAGGCCAACCCAGGCTTTCCCACCGTAGGTATCGACGGTTAACCCGGGCGGCAGTAGCCGTTGAACTTCTGCTGGTTCATACGACCAGTGAAGGAAGGTCAACAAGTCCCACCGGTGAATCATCGATGCCCGTTTCACCACCACGGGACATTCGGCGCCAACGGGTTCGTCCAGGGTCTGATATCCGGTCATAGGTAAATCATACATACGTATGAGTGATAACGTGAATCGACTATTCAAGCTGTTGTCCAGACGGCCCCACTCGTGTAGCGCTCCAGCCCGCGATAGAACACTTTCGTGGCGATAGCCGGAGCAACCACGGCCGATACCAGGACCACCAGGGCCAAGGTCCGGCTGAACTCGAAAATCATACGAGCAGGCACCGTGGTAACGAAAGCAGCAGGAACAACGGCGTACATCATAAAACGAGTCCCCCGGCCAAAGATGTCGGCCGGATAGGCCATGAACAGTGAGACGGCATGAAATCCCAGATCCGATGCAGCATCGTGACGGGTGTAGAAACTGAGGGAGCCGGCAACGATCAACAGGCTCGTGAGCACAACCGAACCGGCAATGATCGCCCCGCTCACCAGAACGGTCTTCACTAGCGATGGCTGTCCAATGAAGATGTAGACGCCAAGCCCAACCACAAAGTTCCCCGCTTGTAGGGCATCAATCTTTCGAACCAGCAGAAACGGCAAGGTGGGCCCCGGCAAAGCCAATGTTGCATCGATCCTTCCGGTTGAAATCAATTCGCCCAACCGGCGAACGTTGGACAAACCGCCGATCACCACCCCATGGATCGACCAGGCAATCACCAGTAAGGTCACAAGCTCGTTGAACCCCCACGATCGGATAACACCGACCCGACGGAAAAAGAAGAACCAAAAGACAAGCCAGACAACCCCATTGCCGCCAAGAGCCAGCACTTGGATCAAGACGGCGCGCCGGTCGACAAGAGCTTCGGCCCATGCCAGCTTCCAAATCTTAAGTACGGCTTTGAGCTCTCGTAGCGTGATCACGGAGCGGCCACGTAGCGACGTTCACCACGACGAAAGACAACAACGGCCAATGACCACAGAACAGCCAGCCAGCCAACTTGGATCGCCAGCCACTGCGGCTCGACATGACCCGAGATCAGGCGAGCGGGAGCATAGGCCATCGAACTGAAGGGCATGATTTTCGACGCGATCTCCAACGACCGAGGGAGCACTTCAAGTGGCAACAGCATGCCACCGAAAAGGAACACCAGCTTTTGTTGGAGGAACCAACTCGACTTCGACTCCCGAACCCAGAACGTGGCGCCGATCAGCGCTAACTGAAAGGCGATATTGACCGCTACCGCCAACATCAGCGACGGAATCCCCAAGGCCAGTCCGGCCCACGACACAGGTAAGCCGCCGACGACGATGCCAAAGATGAACCCGACGACGCCAACCGCCACGAGTTTGGCCAGCGATTGGCCGAACTCGGCTCCGAATCGAAGATTCACCACCGGTGTAGGCAGCGCAATGTCGGTCTCGATCCGGCCGTCGATGATGTCTTGCCCGATCATCTCGATCAGGCGCTGCGGAATCACCAGGATGGCCGCCTCGGTGGTGACGGCATACCAAACCAGAGCGGTTGTCGAATAACCGACGACAGAACCACCATTGGCTTCGGCCGCGGCCCGCCACAACCCGCTCAGCATGAGCACAACAAGCAGGTAGAACAACGAGGTGATGAGTAGCAGACTCCGGTTGGAGATTGTCCGAACGAAACCTCCACGGATCAACCGACTCAGCAGTGATAGGTCTCTCGACAATTGGGGGAACTCGTTGGTCATTTCGGCCTCATCCGGCCGGCCGTCGGTAGATCTCGCCGATTACTTCTTCCAATGGTGGGTCGGTTACCGACAGGTCGACCACGGTGACGAGGGCAAACACCCGCTCCAGGATCGTTTGGACCGGGGTGATAGCCGTATCGACCTCGATATGCACCGTAAGCGCTGATACGAACTGGGCCTTTACCTCCGCACCCAGTCCGTCTATGAGTGTTTCACCGTGATCGCTGTGCTGCAGGCTGACTTCCACCAATTTGGTCGACAACAATTCCGAGCGCATTTGGCCTACCGGGGCGTCATAAATGATCGATCCGTGATTCACCACGATTGCCCTGTCGGCCAACTGCTCGATGTCGGCCACGTCGTGGCTGGTCAGAAAAATGGTGGTGCCATGCTCGTGATTCAGCGTTACCAACAGATCCCGAAAGGCCTGTTTGGCCAGCAGGTCAAGGCCGATCGTCGGTTCGTCGAGGAACAACACCCGGGGTTGGTGAAGAAGTGCCGCTATTAGTTCGCACCGCATCCGTTGCCCAAGCGACATCGTACGCAGCGGCAAACCCATCAGATCTTTGGCGTCAAGGATCTCCCCCAGTTCAGCCATCCGCTCGGTGCTCTCGATGTCGCTAAGCCCATAGATCGCACCCAACATCGCCAAGCTGTCCTCTACCGGCAGTTCATTCCATAGTTGCGACTGCTGGCCAAAGAGCAATCCGATTCGAAGTGCCAACGACCGCCGACTTTCCCACGGCACAAGGCCCAGAACCTGGGCGTAACCACCGCTTGGTTTGAGAAGCCCGGTGAGCATCTTGATCGATGTCGATTTGCCCGCTCCATTAGGGCCGATGAACGCCAACCGCTCGCCGGCGTCAACAGTAAAATCAATGCCGTCGACAGCTTCAGTCCGTTCCCGAGAGCGGCCACGCCCAACGTCAAAATGGCGTCGCAGGCCGCGAACGTCAATCACCGGGCTGTCACCGCTGGTTCCCTCCATCGAATCATCTAACCACAGCCGCTGTGGAATGACCGAATGATTTCCGCCAATCGAACCTCGCCAGGTTCGTGCGTCGCTGCTATACCTAAACCCACCTATGAGCGGATCAGACACCAAAGCCGATCTGATTACCGCGGCCGCCGTGTGCGTTCGACGACACGGGTTAGAGTCAACGACCTCCCGTCTGATCGCAGCCGAAGCCGGGGCCAATCTAGGAGCGATCACCTACCATTTCGGCTCGAAGGACCTGCTTATCGCCAAGGCCCTGTTCGGCGAGTTGGAGCGCCGTCTTGCTCCTGCGTTGATCATTCTGGCCGGCGCCGACCCCCCGTCAACCCGCCTTCTCCAGGCCGTCCAGCAATTGGCCACCGATTTTCGTCGCTATGAAGACGACTCTTTAGTCTATCTCAACGCTCTGATGGCAAGTGCCAGGGGTGGTCCGCTTGGCGAACAGGTCGATTCGCTGCTGGGATCGGTCCACGATCACCTCAAAGAGGCCATCGACGCCCTTGTCGACAGTGGGTCGGTGGCCGACTGGGTGGAGCCGGAGGCAATGGCTTCACTCCTGATGGCAACGGCCAACGGGATCGTAATGCAGCTACTCGTGGCCCCTGACCAAAGCTCGTTCGACCAGATGACAAACCAACTGGCCAACATGCTCCTCGCACTGACCAAGCCCGGATCCTGACAACATTCCCTGCATTACCTAGAAACCTATAAATTAGCCAGCCCGACCAGAACAGCTCTTCTAAAGTTGGCGGGATGGAATTGTTGTGGCCTTCGACGGAATCGCTTGACAGCTACATAGCGGCCCTTGAACAGGGCTGGTCGCCGAACACCTTCCGACCCGACGTCAGCGGAATCCAGCTGAAAGCCGTGAACGCCAATCCTGAGGCGTTCCTTGAATCGATGGTCGATCGAGAAGGAAAGGGAGCACCCATCAGAGGTGCCGACGGGGTGAGCCGCGCCCGGCTTCCCGGGTTCGTCAAGTGGATGTGGGATGGTGAATTCTGCGGCTCGATCAACCTACGGTGGCAGCCCGGCACCGCTGATCTTCCAAGCTATGTTGGGGGCCACGTCGGATATTCGGTGGTCCCTTGGAAACAAGGCAACGGCTATGCGAGCGAAGCTCTCCGTCAGATGTTGCCACTGGCCAAAGCCGAAGGTCTACCTCACATCGATGCCACCACCGAGATCGACAACATCGCGTCTCAACGAGTGCTCGAAAAGAACGGGGGCTCAGTAGTGAAGCGAATCCGCCACATCGACCTAACCACTGGAAAACTGGAGATGTTCCTCTATCGAATCCCCCTGGGTTAAGGTTTGGGCGGGGTCCAGAGGGCGCCCACCAATGGTTGGTCAACGTCATCGGGGGATTCACCACCCCATATCATCAACTGACGACCGGTCCATACCGTGGCCGCACCGGATCGGGCCCCGATCGGACTCTCGTGGTGAACAACCTGCTCGCCGGTGACGAGATCGACGGTTGTGGGTGACCCATACGAACGCAGGATCATGAGATGTTGTCCGGCATTGGCGAGCGCAATCCTGTCCAATGCATCTTTGGCGATGGGATCGGTAAACCACTGGAATCCGTCCAAGCCGTTATCGACTCCGGCGAATATCAGGGTGATGCCGTTGACGTCGAACTGGGCCACCACCGCCAACCCGAGATCGGTGCCCACAGCCCGGCTGGAGATCAGACTGGACGGCGTGGCATCCCCACCCAGGTTCTTGTCGACAGGGGGTGCCGGGAGGATGATCTCGTCCCACCGATCTTCAACCGTGTCGAGTGTGTAGCCGGTGCCGCTGCGCGACCAGACCACGATGCGTCCATTGGCCCAGTGAATTCCCTCTTCCCAAGCCTCCGCCGTCTGGTCTCCAACAAAAGCGACCCAGCCGTCAACCAACGGTGGATAAATAGTCCAGATGTTGTCGACGGGATCTAGTTGGCCGATGCCAAGATCATCGCCGATTCTGCCGGCACCCCACAAGTACCCACCACCAGAGATCACGTGGGTCAAGGCAAACTCGGTGGGGGCGACAACCTCCACAAACTCGCCGGTGTCTACATTGATGGCGGTGAGTCCCCCTTTGGCCGCGGCATAAATCTGATCTCCGACGAGGGTGCCGGTTAAACCAGGGTGGCCCCAGCCGGGGGTGGCCAGACCCGACCACGAGTCGGTGGCCGGATCGTAGCGAGCACCGTCGGAATAGGCGAACTTCCGATCCAGACTCGAACCGGCCCAGAAGACGAAGTCGTCACCGGTCCAGGCCGCAACCGGATACGAGCGTGATCGGATCGGGGCCTCAGCCACCACCTCCCACCGACCGCCGGCCTCGGTAGCCGGTTCGACACGGCGCTGGTCTCTATTATCGGTATCCGGGGTTTGGACAGCGGGTTCGGACCGAGTGGCCTGGCTGGTTTGATCAGCCGGTTCGGCTACCGCATCTATTGCAATCTCTCCCCCATCCGACTCGGCGTCGCTCCGCCACTTCTGATTGGCCACGGCCACCGCCGACAGCCCGGCTATCGCCACCACCGATGCCGCAGCCCAAAGCCAACGCCGGGACGGACCGAAAGACACCCGCTCGATGTCGTTGTCGTCAGGACCAGATTCGCTTCGGGACAAGTCTGGTGTGACCCGAAGCTGGTCGGCTAGTTGGGGCATTTCGGAGCGAAGGCGGTCTTCGATGGCAGTCATTCGATTTCCGTCGCCTTGGGTGCCAGACCGTTAGTGATGCAGGGTATGACCAAGGGTGGTTCGGTAGGACTCAGCCGGATTGAGAAGATGAAACCCGGCATGAGGAACAGAAAAAGCTAACACCCCAGCCATCGCCGTAAGAAGCACTTGCCGTTTTGGAACAAAGAAGGCGTAGGTAGAGATTACTCCAGCGGCCAGAAGTCCGGCGCCGGCATCAACTGCCAGATGCGAGTTGTACGGTGGGATCGCGGCGACCAAGCAGGTATAAGCGGACTCGGGGAGTTTTGCTCCGCAAAACTCCAGGTTTGGCACCATCTATTATGCAGGGGATGTTTCGGCGAAGCCGAAACTCCGGTTTCTCGGCGAAGCCGAGAAGACGTGGAGCTGAGGGGAGTCGAACCCCTGGCCTCCTCGATGCGACCGAGGCGCTCTAGCCAGCTGAGCTACAGCCCCGCATTTGGATACCTCAAGAGCATAGCGCCACTAAGCGGCTGCGCAGCCCCTGAGCCTCTTCGACGCTCGTTACATGATGGTTGAGCTGTCGAGCCCCTGCTCGGTTGGGGGACGGCTGAAGGGTCGAACCATGGCTTGAACTGAGAAGGTAGCTATGAGCCGTCCCGATTGAGAGTAGATCGTTCCGGTGCCGTGGCTCATCCCCTGTCCGGCCCAAACGTTGGTGGTGCTTGTCAGATTCCAGTCGGTCACGTCACTGTCATTCGCCACCGAAACCGATGCATTGATCACACCGGTCGACAAGGTGTCGTGAGCCATTGCCTCCCCGTAGCCAACGTGGGGGAGGAAGCCTGCGGCGATCGTCCAATGAGTGATCGACTGGACAGTCAGTGCCAACCTCAGGCCCTGATCACCGGGGTCGTGGTCGAAACGGCTCCAGACGTGCAGCTCCGGTGGGCCTAACAGTGCGGGATCGGGGTTGTAGTTGCCGTCGACGACGCGCAGTTCCCGACCTTGGACACCGAAATCCAACAGGGGGCAATCGTCGGGGGGAGCAACAGCCGGCATCCGGGCGCTATGGGTGACTGGCGATGTGGCCGATGCCGCCATCATGATGGTGGCGGCCGCTCGTGCCTTGCCACTTTGCGACGTGGCCGATTGAAAGGTTGAGAACGACCGGCCAGTCCGGACCGGGTCGAGGTCGATTGTGGTCGGCTCGGAGAACCGGGCCGGTGACACAAACGACATGGAAGCCTGAACTACTCGCTGGGCCGGAACAGCACGACCTGCAGCCACCAGGGCGGCCCCCAGCAGCTGTCCGCCTTCTACGACATCACGCTGGCCCGGGCCGGCCGCTGAGACCAAGCCAGGGGCGGTGAACCGCCGACCGGATGAGGGTGTTGAATCGTCGACTTCGACGACATCCATCAGCCGGAGTAGATCCTGCGCCGAGCCCCATTCTTGGTAGACAGTCAAGACCCAGACCGTATTCCCGTCGCCTTGCTATCTAGCCTGGCCGACGGTTTGTTCAGAATCATCGGTGTCAAGGGTGGATTCGATATCAATCGGTTCAGGTTTGCGGGAACAGCGATTGCGCTGATCACTGCCGGATTTCACAAGTTCGGCTTCGGCGATTTCTTTCGCCGCCTGCTCGCTTCGGCTCAGTGGCTTGGAGCGGCTATTGACCGCACGACGCTTCTTTGTCGATCGTTTGGTGCTCGGATCGGACGCTCCTGGTCCATCGGTGTCGTCTCCAGCATCGGAGTCGGGGTTTGCCGAAGACTGCGATTCGCCCGGCTTGGGACCCCACTCCTGGTCGATGAGGTCCGATACAAAGTTCTGCGGCCGTGCATCGACCCCCGAGCGATCAATCGCCTTGTTTCCAAATGCCGAGGCGATCGCTTCGGCCATGTCGAATGGCGAATCTTCACTGGCCTCAAGGCCGACGTAGCGCCCGGTTGAACGCTCCCCCGACTTCTCAGCAGTTGGTGAACGATCGTCACCAATGGGGAGTGGGGCGCTGTCGGCTCGCAGTGCTGCTGCCAGCGCCGTCGAGGAGATCGAAGGTTTCGCCAGGGTTTCACCGGCTTTAGGAGCCCTGATCTCCATCGACGACACGGCTCGAGCCGACGCCTTGACGTCCATCTTCGCCTGTGCCTTCCTGCAGGCAGTACGTGCGGCGACCATCTTTCGACCGACCACCGCAGCAACCACGAGCTGAACCACAGCGTTTATGCCCATCAGGATCAGCAGCTGCACGAAGAAGCCCCGAAAGGCAATCGTGAGCAGCAGCGAAGCCAGCAACGCAAACGCGCTGCCAAGAATCCGCTGCCGACGACGATCCTCAATCGGTGCCATCATCCGAACCGACCACAAAGCCTGTGGGGTGTAGTCACGCCAGTGACGAGCGGTGACATCAATGACGTGCACCGGCTCCTCATCGACCAATTGATCTCGCTCACTCCCGTCGAGCAAAGCGATCTCGGTCGTTACATCAGCCCGTCCAGCCTTAGATTGACCTCTGTCCTTGGCATATCTCCTGGCTCGGGAAAGAGCCGGTCGACCAAGGACCCAGGCCCAGGCTGCTAACAGGGCGCCCGCTGCTGCAATCTGGAACGTGGTTGTCATCACATGGAATAGCTTCCACGGCCGCCATCGATCAGTTCGGCGTTGCGCCTATAGGTGCCAGACTTTCCGCCAGTCTTCTCCCAAAGCGCTACTTCACCGATCACCATGTTTTTGTCTGCCGACTTACACATGTCATAGATCGTCAAGGCGGCGACGGTACACGCTGTCAGTGCTTCCATCTCGACACCGGTGCGGTCGACAGTGTCGACCTGCGATTCGATCTCGATGTAATCATCCTTGATGTCAAAGTTGACCGACACCGAGCCGATCATCACCAAGTGACAAAGTGGGAGTAAATCGGCGGTGCGTTTGGCTGCCTGGATAGCAGCGACGCGAGCCACTGCTAACACATCCCCCTTGGTCACAGCGCCGCGAGCCACCAAAGAGGTGGTCTCGGGTTTCATATGTACACGCCCCCTGGCGATAGCTCGCCTGAATGTCGGCTCTTTAGGCGAGACGTCTACCATTCTCGCTCTGCCGAGGGGGTCTAAATGAGTAAGTTCACGATCGGCCACATAGCAAACTTAGTGCTTCTTTTGGAAAATTGGGAGCCTGATCGCAAACGGGGTATACCCGCTCACCCTCCGAGCTGACTCATCGACTTACTGGGACGGATGAAATGCACCTGTCCTATGGCGTGTCCAGCCCACTTCCGCGAGATCTCTCCAGCCATTGCTGACACCAGCTCTTCGTCATTCGCCCCCGACCTAAGCAAATCTCTCAGATCCGTGTGTTCAAGCCCAAACAAGCAGTTTCTGAACTGACCGTCAGCGGTCAAACGCATCCGGTCGCAGTCGCCACAGAAGGGCCGTGTGACGCTGGGGATAACCCCAAATTCACCCCACCCGTCGTCGTAGGCGAAACGCTCGGCCGGAGCGTTACCCCGGGCTTGAGGAGTGAAGGAAAAAACCTGTGCCGCTTCGGCCAAAATCTTCTCTGCCGTCACGACACGTTCCGATGACCATTCGCTTTGGGCATCAAGCGGCATGAATTCGATGAATCGAATCGTTACACCCTTGTCTCGGCCGTAGTGGAGAAAGTCAACTATCTCATCTTCGTTGATGCCGTTCATGAGCACCACGTTCAACTTGACGGGCTTGAACCCGACGTCGACCGCTATTTCGATTCCTTCGAGAACGGCATCGAGTTGATCACGACGGGTCAGATCGGTGAATCGCTGCCGATCGAGACTATCGATGCTGATATTAAGCCGTTTCAGGCCGGCGTTGTGGAGATCTCTCGCCAAATGAGCCAACGTGGCCCCATTGGTGGTCATTGACATGTCGACCCCCAACCCGGCCAACCGCTCGACCAGTATCGGCAGGCGGGCACGAACAGTGGGCTCGCCACCGGTAAGCCGAATCGAGGTAACACCAGCTTCTTCCACCAAGACCTTGGCGATCCGGAAGATCTCTTCAAAACTCAGCAGTTTGGAACGCTCAACCCACTCCATGCCTTCAACCGGCATGCAGTACTGGCAGCGGAAATTGCAACGGTCGGTAACCGAAATTCGAAGGTCTTTGTGGACCCGACCAAACCCATCAACAAGTTGTGTAGCCACTACTGCTCAGGCTACCGGCGGAAGCCGCCCGCGGTCTAACCAGCTAATCGTCGAAACCCGGCTTATTTGCACGCTGCATCCACCGGCGCTCTTCTTAACAGACCCCCAGGTGGATAACTTTCACCTGTGATCCGGCTGCGACTCCATCACCATCAGGCAAGATCGCCAACCCATCAGCCTCGGCCATTGCCGACAGCTGGTGGGAACCTTGACCGCCCGCAGAGCGAGCATGCCAAGCCCCATCAGCCTGAAGCCGGAGTCTGACCCGCTGGAAGTGGGTTTTCCCGTCGGGGAATCGGTTTAGTGACTCGTCGGCCAACGCCATCACCTGAAGCCGTTCGGTGTTGGTGTGGCCCATCATGGCCCGAAGGGCGGGACGGGCAAACAGTTCGAAGCTGACCATGGACGACACCGGATTCCCGGGCAGACCGAACACCGGGACACCTTGCATCAGGCCGAAAGCCAACGGTTTGGCCGGCTTGATTGCAACCTGCATCCAGTTGAAGTCGCCTAGCTCGGACAGGATTACCTTGACCAGGTCGAAGTCACCCATACTGACGCCACCAGAGGTTATGACAACGTCAGCTTCATCGACCGCCCGGGCCAAAGCGGCTCGGATCGTCGGGTCGTCATCGGGCAACAGACCAAGATCGACTGGCACACAACCGGACTCTTCGACCAACGCCAACAGCGTCCATCGATTCGAATCTCGAATCTGACCCGGCTGAAGAGGTGTGGGACCTTCAATCAATTCGTCGCCGGTCGACATAACCGCTACTCGCGGTCGGCGGTGAGCCTGGACCTCCAGCCGACCCAGACTGGCCAACACGCCAAGATGCCCTGGACTGAGCGTCACCCCGGGGGTGAAAACCTCAGTACCGGCGCCGATGTCGCCGCCAGCGGAACGAATATGATTTCCTACCGCAACGTCTTCGATTACCTCCACCAAATTACCGCCAACGGCCTTGGTTGACTCGACCTTAACGACGGCGTCCGCCCCCTCGGGCATCGGGGCACCGGTCATGATTCGCATAACCTCGCCCGCTTCTAGAGCCCTTGGCGCCACCGATCCCGCTGCGATGGTGGCCACGACAGGCAGGGTCATCGGGTTATCGGGCGAGGCTGAATCGGTGTCGGCGGCCACCACGGCAAAACCGTCCATGGCAGTATTGGCGAAGGGTGGAATGTCTTCCGCCGCCACCACCGATTCGGCCAACACCAAACCCCGGGCCTCGGACAACCGAACCTTGACAGGTCCAAGAACATTGATGTCGCGATTAATTCGGGCCCGCGCTTCGTCCAGGGGAATCATCGGCCCAACGCTAACGCTCGCAGATCGACATGAGGATCTCTTTGAACTCGGTACCGAGATCGTCCCGTTCTAACGCAAACTCGACGACGGCCCTCAGGTACTCAATTTTCTTGCCGGTGTCGAAACGGCCGTGGGTAAAGGTGAAGGCCATGATCGGTTCCCGGTCCAAAAGGCTGATCATTGCGTCGGTTATCTGGATCTCTCCGCCGACCCCGGGCTTCGTCCTGTCAATCTCGTCGAAGATCGAAGGGGTAAAAAGGTAGCGGCCCATGATGGCCAGATTCGACGGAGCGTCTTCAGGGGCAGGCTTTTCAACCATGCCGGTAACCCGTGTCACGCCGTCAG
>Ga0316189_10004841_pt1 | contig 12911 bp, 12 predicted proteins | sample LowCovwburrow_MG_FD_204930 | JGI IMG/M metagenome (GOLD analysis project Ga0316189, IMG submission 204930) | Coastal sediment microbial communities from Maine, United States - Lowes Cove worm burrow | ecosystem: Environmental > Aquatic > Marine > Coastal > Sediment | place: USA: Maine... | reverse complement strand
GGCATTGAGCTGGATTACACACTGTCACGGGATGGTTGGTTGCTGGGAGCCAATGCGACATTCCAGGACACAGAAAACCGCGAGACCGGCGAATCCCTGTTGCGTAGGCCCGACCAGAAAGGTTCGATCTCACTGGACCGGCGTTTTGCGAATGATTCGTGGTTGGGCCTGGAATGGTTTTACTCGGGTAAGCGCAAAGATTTTGGCGGAATCACGCTGGATTCCTACAACCTGTTAAACCTGCGCGCCGGATGGGTGTTCAAGCCCGGGTGGCAACTGGAATTGAGGGGTGACAACCTGGCGGATAAAGACTACGAGCCGGCTTATGGATTCAATTCTGCCGGACGCTCTTTCTTTATCTCGCTAGCCTGGAAGCCCTAAGTCTTCCTGCCTGGACCGGTGGCCTCCTTTCGCCGGCGCAACTCAGCACGTTTTTTCATCGGGTGCTCAACGCGCCGGAACTTGTCGAACAAATGGGTCAACGAACGGAACGGATGGCGCCATACCATACGCGGGCCGGCAAACCGCATCACCTGTTGCGCCATATCGCGCTGTGCGGGCTTGTAACAATGGATCGGGCAATTCGCGCAGGTTGGCTTGTCTGAGCCGTACGGACACTTCTCAAGCCGTTTCTCTGCGTATCGCATCAGCCAGGCGCATTGGGGGCAGAGCGCAGCGCCCTCATGGTCGTCGTGGTGGTGAGCACAATAAATCCGTGTCATGCAGACCAGGGTGTCGTGCTCGCGTTTCAGTCTGCCGGTGATAGTGCCCATGTACCGATAATAGCGGTATACGCGATACATCTATTTGATCATAATCAATCACGCCAGTCTTTTGGTGATCTGGTATTCTGAGCCGCGCCATGCCCCGTGTGAATTTAAAAACCCTGACCCTTTTACTCTTGCTTTGCCTTGCTGCGTGCGCGAAACAACCCGGCGAGAAAAAGGCTGAGTTTTTCGTCTTCGGCACCCTGCTGGAAGTGACGGTTTGGGCCGGGGAAGAATCAAGCATCAACGCGTCGTTTTCCGACCTGCAAATTGCCTTCCAGGAAATGCACCGTGACTGGCACGCCTGGGAACCCGGCCTGCTGACAGAAATAAACAGGGGTTTCGCCGCCGGCCAGCCGGTACTCGCCAGCCCGGCCATCCTGGAAATGACGCGGCATTCGCAGCAGCTTGAAAGGCAATCCGGCGGACGCTTCAACCCGGCAATTGGTGCGCTGATAGGACTCTGGGGTTTTCATACCTCGGAGTACCCGGTGGAAGGCCCGCCTCCACGCCGGAGCCGGATCGAGGAAATGGTCCGGCTAAACCCTTCGAGCATGGACATACAGATTGACGGACAGAAAATGTCCTCGATGAACCCGGCCGTGCAACTCGATTTTGGCGGAATTGCAAAAGGTTATGCCATCGACCAGGCCATCACTATTCTCCGGAACCATGGCATCAACAACGCCATCGTCAACGCGGGCGGCGATCTGCGCGCCATCGGAACGCATGGCGACCGGCCCTGGCGGATTGCGGTGCGTGACCCGGCCGGGGGTATCATCGGTACGCTACAAACAGGCCCGGATGAAGCCGTCTTCACGTCTGGAAACTACGAGCGGTTCCGGCAGGATAACGAAAGTCGCTATCCGCACATACTGGACCCGCGCACGGGCTGGCCGGTGCAGGATGTGGCTTCGGTCACGGTAATCACCCGGGAGGGCTGGCTGGCCGATTCGGCCGCAACAGCGCTGACCGTTGCGGGCCTGGATGACTGGCCGGAAGTCGCGCGATCTCTCGGCCTGGACCAGGTCCTGGTAGTAGACGAAAACGGAACGGCTTATTTGACGGAGAAAATGGACGCCAGGCTGACGTTCGTCGAAGGCGTCACAAAAGAAATAGTCCTGTTCTAAAACATCCCGGTTTCGAGACGGGCCACTTCTGACATCATGTTGTGATTCCAGGGTGGATCGAAAGTGAGCTCGACGTTGACCTGCACGATGGTCGGTACCAGTCCCAGCTTGGAACGAACGTCATCCACCAGGATATCGCCCATCCCGCAACCCGGCGCGGTCAGTGTCATGTCTACGTTCACAATACGCTCACCGTTATCATCCGTGTGCATCTCACACCGGTAGATCAGCCCCAGGTCGACGATGTTCACCGGAATTTCCGGGTCATAAACCGTTTTCATCTGGTCCCAGAGCAATCTTTCAACATCGTCTTCGGTGGCGTCATCCGGAAGGCTGGGCGGCATTACCGGCTGTTTTCCGATTGCGTCGGCATCCAGGCCGGCAATGCGAAAGAGGTTGCCGTCAACAAAGACCGTGAAACTGCCTCCGAGTGCCTGCGTGATGTAGCCGACTGTGCCGGCTGGAATGGTGACTTCATCCCCCACGGGAATCATCACGACATCGCAATCGCGCTCAAAAGTGCAAGGCTGGCTGGTATGGGAAAACATTGCTTCTCAAAGTGAGGCCTGCTGCATGATATCTCAAGCAGCAGGACCACGATACACAGCGACTAGGCGATCTGGCTCTGCTGGTAATTTTCGATACCAACCCGCTCGATCAGGTCAAGCTGGGTTTCAAGCCAGTCAACGTGTTCCTCTTCAGAGCTCAGGATGCTGTCGAACAGTTCCCTGCTGACGAAATCTTTGACCGACTCGCAATGCTCGACGGCTTCGCGCAAATCGGGGATTGCCTCCATTTCCAGTGCGAGATCACACTCCAGCATTTCCTTCGTGTGTTCACCGATCCTCAGCTTGCCGACATCCTGCATATTGGGCAGGCCTTCAAGAAACAGAATCCGCTCCACCAATTGGTCTGCATGTTTCATCTCATCCACTGACTCGTGAAATTCGTAATCACCCAGGCTTTTCAGTCCCCAGTCCAGGAACATTCTGGAATGCAGGAAATACTGGCTAATCGCGGTCAATTCGTTACGCAGCACACGATTGAGATGCTCAATGACTTTAGGGTCACCTTTCATTAAAACTCTCCAAGATCAAGTAAGAGACCGGCCATCCGGTCGAAGAAAGAGAAACATTCTACAAAAGGAATCAATTCCGTGCAGGAATGAGAAGCGTTCGCATCGAGGACTGGGTCAACCCGAGGAGACGACCTCGAGAGAGACGGTGGATTTGGGAGAACCTGTATCTTCGAGTGCCTTGTCCAGTATTTCGCGCGCCAGCTTCACGCAACTGCCACACTGGGTGCCGCAACCGGTCACGGTACTGAGGTCACGGAAACTCCTGACACCTTCATCAACCGCCTTTTTTATAGCGGAATCACTAACAGCCTGGCAGATACAAATGTACATGTCCCGAGTTTCGTCAAATCCAATCAAGCAGCGTGATCTCAATCATAAATGCAAATGAGAATCATTGTCAATTAAGAAGGTTCAGCCATGGGCTCCAGCAATGTCAGGGCCTTGTGGTAAACGCTGCGTTTGAAGGTGATGACGTTTTCCACGGGATACCAGAAATCCACCCATTTGTAGGTGCAAAATTCCGGATCCTCGCACAAGTCCAGCGCAAACGCTGATTCATCGCCGAGAAAACGCAGCAGGAACCAGACCTGTTTCTGGCCAATACACAAAGGCTTGCTGTAGTGACGCTGATAGCGCCTGGGCAATCGATATCGCAGCCAACCCGGGGTGGAACCGATGACTTCAACCATGTCGGCAGTCAACCCGGTTTCTTCCCTCAACTCGCGGTACATGGCCTCGATTGGCGTTTCATCGGTGTTCATACCGCCCTGCGGAAACTGCCAGCCGCTGCTGCCGGTGCGCTGCGCCCAGAATACGCGTCGCTCATCGTTCATGAGAACAATTGCAACGTTTGGTCTGTAGCCGTCGGGGTCAATCATGTTTTTTGTTTGTTTGCCCTGATTAGGGCATGTGATACTTTTGTTATCCGGATTCCAGAATATTAATCGTTTCTTCCCCATGATGCCAACAGCACACCGACGCCTGTTGTTCCTGATACTTGCCCTGCTCTCCGCAGCAAGCATCCTGTTCGCCTCTGCGATGGGTTCCGTCACGCTCGACTGGAGCCAGTGGTTGAGCGCCATCAGCAACCCGGATTCGGCACAGGGAGAACTGATCTGGCGCCTTCGTTTGCCCCGCGCGGCAGCCGCCTGGACGGTCGGCGCCCTGCTCTCCTTGTCCGGCTGTTTGATGCAGGTTCTGCTTCGCAACCCGTTGGCGGACCCTTATATCCTCGGCGTTTCAGGCGGTGCTTCATTTGCCGCCCTGTTTGGCATGACAATCGGGGTGACGGCAGCATTATTGCCTGCCCTGGCCTGGGCCGGCGCTTTAATTTCGATTTTGATCGTGTTCAGCCTGGCCCGCGGCGAAGGCCCCTGGAGTGGAACACGCCTGCTCCTGACCGGTGTGGTGACGGCTTCCGGCTGGGCCGCGCTGATCAGCCTGCTGCTGACGCTGGGGCCGGACAGTAGCCTGCGCGGGATGCTTTTCTGGCTTATCGGTGACCTTAGCTACGTTCGCCTTCCTTACTGGTCAGTGGCGATCCTTGTAGCTGTTTTCCTTGCCTGCTTCGCGATGGCCAGGAGCCTGAACGTACTGGCCATGGGCGAGACCACGGCCCGGCTGCTGGGTGAGCCTACGCGCAAACTGTTGTGGCTGATCTACCTGCTCGCATCGATACTGACAGCCACCGCCGTTTCCATTGCCGGCAACATCGGCTTTGTCGGACTGATCGTGCCCCACCTGATGCGCCTGCTGGTGGGATCCGACCACCGCATATTGCTCCCGGCTGCGGCAATGTTCGGTGGGCTGTTCCTGGTGCTCTCCGATACCCTGGCCAGGACCATACTGGCTCCCCGGCAATTACCGGTGGGCGTCGTGACCGCGCTTCTGGGCGTTCCCCTGTTTCTGCTTTTGCTTAATCGTGCGAGGGTCAAGCAGTGAGCCTGTTGAGCTGTGAACAAGTCGACGTCCGGATCGCCGCTATACAGGTGGTCAGACAGTTGGACCTGGAAATCCGGCCGGGACAGTTCTGGGGTCTTCTGGGCCCGAATGGCATTGGTAAAACCACGCTGCTCAAGTGCCTGGCCGGCCTTGATTTGCCTGCGGCAGGAAAAATTCTGCTCGAGTCTCGGGATATCAATGAATTGCCCCGTAAATTACTGGCCCGGCACATTGGCATGCTGCAACAACACACGGTCTACGTGTTTGACAGTAGCGTATTGCAGACCGCTTTAACCGGGCGCCACCCCCACCTGGCTTACTGGGAGCGGGAGGGAACGGCCGACTTCGAAAAAGCCAACGAGGCCCTGGACGCCGTGGGTCTGACGGGATTCGCAGGGCGCAGCGTAACCGGACTTTCCGGCGGCGAAGCTCGTCGCCTGGCCTTTGCCGCGCTGCTGGTCCAGGAACCTGAGCTCATGCTGCTGGACGAACCCACCAACCATCTGGACCTGCGTCACCAGGTCGAAATCATGGGCATGATCCAACAACGCATCGCCGGGGGTCGTCATTCTGCATTTGCCGCATTACACGATATCAACCTGGCGGCCAGGTTCTGCACCCATGTGGTGATGTTATTTGGCAACGGAGACTGGTGTGCCGGCGCCTGCGCCGACATGCTCAACGAGGCCAGCCTTGAAAAGCTGTATCACTGCCCGGTTGAACGACTCGAGGGTGCTAACGGACCTCGCTTTCACCCGGCGGAAGTTTAGCCCTCATCTGCATGTACAACTTACCCAGGCGCCAGGCGCCAATGCCCCACAAACCCATGATGGGCACGTAGATCCAGGCAATTTGAGCCATTGAGAAACCGGCCGTGGTCAGGCCCTTGAAGATCCAGCTTGCGGTGACGTCACTGCCCCGGTAGACCGCGGTGTCAATGAAGTTCTTGCTCTTGTACTTGGTTTCGCGATCTACCACGGTAAACAGCATTTCCTTGGCCGGACCCAGCACCCCGTAGTTCATCGAACGCTGGACCACCTGGACTGCTGCAAACAACACCAGGCCCATTGAGCTGCCCAGTATGATAAATCCGCCAGCCAACAAAGCCGGGATCAACACCAGGGTTTTGGACATCCCCAGGTAACGAACCAGCCTCGAGGTGATGAAAAACTGGAGAAGAAAAGCCAGCACCTGGACAATCTGGTCGATATGACTGAAAAAGGTTGTACGCTCATCAAAACCGATGATGTTCTGGTCGACCAACACGGCCAACCCGTTGAACAGAAATGTTGATGTCAGGTTGTGCAGGAGCATCAACAGGCAGGCGTACAACAGATACTCCGAGCGAAACACCTGCACCGCGCCTTCCCATATACTGCCGCCAATCACCTCTGTCGGCTTGTTCTCCCTTTGCTTTCGGGTAAACCAGCCCAGCAGCACGGCCAGCAAAGTCGCGGCTATCAACATGAGCGAAGCAACCAGCATGACGCCGGTTGCGCCGAAGACGGGTACGACCCCCTTGGTGACCGAAGGTGCAATGATCGCCCCGATGCTGCCGCCAGCCATAATGAAACCGAACAACCTCTGGGCCTGCCCCGGGCGAAAAATATCCGCCATGAAACTCCAGAAAATGGAAACCACAAACAGGTTAAAAACACTCAGCCATACGTAAAACATCCGCTGCATCCACAGTGGTGTCGCATCGTCATCAAATCCCCAGGCAAACAACAACAGGTGAGATATGAAGAAAAGATAAATGGCTGGAATGAACTGGCCGCGCCTGAAGCGGGAAACCAGGAACCCAAACAGCGGAACAATGATCAGCATCGCCAGGAATGTCGCTGAATAGAGCCAGTGCAGAATATCGCTGTTATTCGCGGCAATCGCACCGCGCAGGGGCCGCAACATAAAGTAACCGCCCAGCAACAGGAAAAAATACATAAACGCTATGCCAAGGCGCGGCCACTCACCCGGTTCGACCTGTACCAGCCGCTCAAGGAAACTCCTGGCCTGTTGAGCATCAACAGCTGCCGGCATCAACCATCCATAATGCTGACTGCCTGTCCATCCTGCAGCCGCTCATTGCCACGAATCACCACGGACTCACCCGGAGAAACTGAACCCAGGATCTCGATGTAGTCATCCTGTCCGACACCCACCGTGACCTGCACCTGCCGGGCCTGGTCTTGCCCGTCGATGACGAAAACACTCTGGCCTTCGGGGCGTAAAACCAGCGCGTCCCTGGGTACCGTTAACACATTCCTGGAATCAGAAGTTGGTATCGAAACCCTGACCGTCTGGCCGACCGGAAAGATATTTTCCACCAGGTCCAGGCGCAATTCGAACTGGTGCGTGTTCTCGTCCCCTACAGCGACCACGGTGCGCACTTCCCCGCTCGCCTGTAAGTTGCCGACCCGGATGTGAAGCCATTGTCCACGCTCGACGAAGCGATAATACTCCAGCGGAGCGCGCGCAATGATCTCCAGGTCCTGCTGGTTAACCAGGCGAACCACGTTACTACCCTCTTCAACGCGCTCACCAGGCGTCATCAGGCGTTCGACGACTACTCCGTCGAATGGCGCGAGCACCCGGGTCCTGGCCAGTAAATCCATGTTCTGATCCAGCCGGGCACGGGCGACAGCCAGGTCACCCCGCGCCACGTCCCGATCAGACCGGGTCTCGTCCAGCTGGGTGACCGAAGCCAGGTTGGAATCTGTAAGCTGGGTAAAGCGTTTTTCTTCGTTTTCGAGAAAAACCAGTCGGGCTTCCGCACGCGTTATCTGCGCCTGTAATTCGATGTTCTGCAGACGCAGGGTCGTATCTTCAATTTCAGCCACCGGCTCGCCCTTGCTGACCCTCGTGCCGACATCGGATACGGCGGTTAGGCGCCCCGGAACTTCTGCAGAAAGCCTGGCATCACTCCGACTCACCACCGTGCCCGGAACCATCGTAACCGGCGCGATATCCCTGACGGCAGCTTCGGCTATTTTGACCAGGGCCGGGCCCATCTGCGCCCAGCCTGGCGCCGGGCAGAAGTTCAGCAACAGGACCAGGCCTGCCATTTTCAATGGATATGACTTCATTTGTCAGGTCGCCTCGGGCACCAGGTTGGCTGCCGGGTAGTGTTCTTCATGCATTCTCAACAGGCTGGGGAGCAGAATTAATGTAAACAGCGTGCTCACCAGCATACCGCCCACGATGACCGCAGCCATGCCGCGATACAACTCTGTTCCGGCCCCGGGCATCAGCATCAACGGCAGCATACCGAAAATACTTGTCGTCGTACTCATCAGGATCGGCCGCAAGCGCAAACGTACCGCACTTTCTACAGAATCCCGGCGGCTCATGCCCTCCCTTTCTGCGTCACGAGCGCGGTAGACCAGCAGGATGGCATTGTTGACCACCAGGCCCAGCAGGATGACAAAACCGATCATCGTCAGCAGATCCATTTGCTGCCCGCCGGAACCGATCAACGCCAGGTCGACCAGGCGAAGCGCGAGTATCCCGCCGACCGTGGCCATTGGAATGGTCATGATCACGAGAAGGGAATCGCGGAAAGAACGGAACAAGGCCGAAATCAAAAGATACAGGATCACCACCGCCAGAATAAAACTACCTGACATGCTGGTCAGTGCTTCATCAAGCGCTTCCGCTGTGCCACGGTACTTGACCGTACCGTCTTCCGGCATACCGTCCAGGATGACCGGCGCGACTTTCTCCCTGATGATGTCCAGGGCTTCTTCCATGGCCATATCCGGAGGCGGGGTCACGTCCAGGGTCAGCGTCCTCTTGCGGTCGATACGCCTGATTGTTGACGGTCCGGCTGTGCGGGTCACCCGGGTCAGTTCACCGATGGTCTGGATCGTACCATTGGCCGTGGCGACCGGCAGCGCAGCCAGCTCTTCAGGCGTGTACCAGCCATCGGCCCTCATCACCACGTAGTAGCGCCGGGTGCCATCGAAATATTCACCAAGGAACGCACCGTCGCCCATTGCCCTGACCACGGTAGCCATGCGCGACCGGTTCCAGCCGACCTCGGCGATTTTTCGGTCGTTGGGAATCAGTCTGATTTCAGGTTCCGCCAGTTCCAGTCCGGGTACCGGCAATACATTGGCGCCTGGCAGCGCTTCAGTCACCGCGAAGAAGCCGGCCCTGCCGGCGTTCAGCAAAGACTCGAAAGAGCTGGCGGATAGATCGATGGCAATTTTCCTGCCGCCACGGGATCCCCCGAAAATCGGGTCACGGCCCGCAAAGCCGAACGTATCGGGAAAGCCGGTCATGATTTCCCGGTTAAAAACACCGATCATTTCATCCACGTCCTCGTCATGGACGGTTTCACCGCCGAGAAACGTACCCCACGCCTTTGCACTGCCGAGGAAGTAGCTTTTCAGGTGAGGAGATTTCTCTCCTGAAAGGTAAGGCGCGAGCCGTCCATTAATCACCTCAACGAGTTCATCGGTCGCTGTATTTACGCCCATTCCCGGCGTGGTAACCATGAACCCCATGATGAAGTTCTTTTTACCCTCCGGGAGGTAATCAGCAGGCGGCAACAGCAACAGGACGATGAAAATCGGCGCGATCGTGAGAGAGCTCACCCAGGTCCAGCGCTTTCGCGGGGTTTCCGTCCAGCTCATGATATGGCGGGTCGCCCAGCGCCACCAGTTACGGTGGTGGTCGTCGATGGCTTCACCCTTGATCCAGTTGGCCGCGGCCGTCGGCAATACGGTAACCGCCACCAGCAGGGAAGCTACTACTGCAGCCGAGATCGTCACCGCCAGGTCACTGAACAATTGCCCGGCCTCGTTCTGCAGAAAGATGACCGGCATGAAAATCGCAACCGTAGTCGCGGTCGATGCCAGCAGGGCGCCCCATACCTGGGTCACACCCTTCATCGAAGCCTCGTTTCCAAGGATGCCGGCTTCACGTTGGCGGAAAATATTTTCCAGCACCACGATCGCAGCATCGAGCACCATGCCTGTCGCAAAAGCCAAACCCGCCAATGAAATGATGTTCAGTGTCCGCCCCGTGTAATCCAGCACCATGAACGCCATCAACAGGCAAAGCGGAATGGCCAGCGCGACAATCAGCGTGGCGCGGAATTTCCTCAGAAACCACCACAGGACCACGATCGCAAGCGAGATTCCCAGCAACAGGTTATTCCGTACCATGCCGATAGACGCCGAAATATAAACCGTGTCATCTGCATCCTGCTCTATGTTCAGTCCTGCCCTTTCAAGCTCGTTGGCAGCGAGGTCATCCACCGTCTCTTTCAGGTTGCCCATGACTTCGTAAACATTCACCCCGGACTCGGGAATCACGTTGATGGCGATCGATGGCCCACCGTTCTGGTGCAAAATGTTGGTGGCATCCACCATGACTTTTTCTACCCGTGCTACATCACGCAGTAAAACCGGCTTGCCATCGCGCCACTCCAGTACCAGGTCACCCAATGAACTGATTTCGTATTTGCCGCTGAAGCGAAGGGTATATTCACGCCGCCCCACCTCGTTCAGCCCGCCGGAAACATCTGTATTGCTGCCGAGTTGTGACGATATCCCGGTGAGGTCCAGGCCGATATTGGCGGCTTTGAACGGATCAAAGGTAATCCTGATCTCATGCTGCCTGCCACCGAATGACCCGACCTGAGCCACGCCCGGCACCCGTTCCAGGCGCGTGATGACCGTATCATCCAGGAAATCCTGGTAGCTTTCGATCGGCCGGTTATTTCCCGGTTTTGGCGTTACCGCCCACCAGGCTATGATCTTGTCGAAATTATCACCACCCAGCGTTATCACGGGTTCCTCGGCATCCACCGGATAGCGCGGGACCTGGTTCAGGCGGTTCATCACTTCGATCAGTGCACGATTCATGTCCGTGCCAATGACAAACTGCAGGTTGATGGATCCCCGGCCATAGTTCGCCGAAGCCTGCATCTTCAACAGGCCCGGAATACTTCGTAGCACGTCTTCCTGCGGCTCGATAATTTCTGACTCAACCTCGTTGGGCGCGGATGCCCGCCAGGGAGTAGTGATGGAGATTTCCGGCCGTGAAATGTCGGGCGTCATCTGGATGGGCAGGCGTGTCAGGCTCAGTACGCCGAATATGGCGATGAGAATGCACGCTACGATGACCGCAACCGGATTCGACAGTGAGATTTTTGTAAGCGTCAAAGTACCAGGCCCAGCCTTTATCCGGTGGAAGGCGCAAATTATAGCGCGTCTTGACCAAAGTCAGGCAGCTGGAACATTTCATCCCCGCGGCGCCAAATGGCACTTGTGCACGCCCGTCTATGGGATATGATGCGAGGAGACCATCAATACGCAAGCGTATGGAATTTGATTACATCATTGTTGGCGCCGGTTCGGCGGGTTGCGTGCTGGCAGGCAGGCTCAGTGAAAACCCGAACAACCGCGTACTTCTCCTTGAGGCAGGTGGCCGGGACTGGCATCCTTTTATTCACATGCCGGCCGGGCTGGCTAAACTGATCGGGCTGGACCGGATTAACTGGTCCTACGAAACTGAGCCCGTGCCGGAAATGAATGGCCGACGCATGTATTGGCCGCGTGGCAAAGTGTTGGGCGGATCCAGTTCAATCAACGCGATGTGTTATTGCCGCGGACACCGCAAAGACTATGACTCCTGGCAACAGGAAGGGGCCACAGGCTGGGGCTCCTCCGATGTTTTGCCTTACTTTATCAAGGCCGAGGACCAGCAAAACGGAGCCTGCGAATACCACGGTACGGGCGGCCCGCTGAGCGTGCAGAACCTGCGCTACACCAATCCCCTTTCCGGTGTTTTCATTGATGCTGCCGTCCAGGCCGGACACCCGCGAACAGATGATTTTAACGGGCTCCGCCAGAGGGGCTTCGATTACTACCAGGTCACCCAGCGTGACGGTAAACGCTGCAGTGCGGCCGTCGGCTACCTGCACGGGACAGGGGCACTCAAACGGCCAAACCTGACCGTGGGCACGCATTCACAGGTTAAGCGGGTCATTTTGGATGGACAACGCGCGACCGGGGTTGCCTACCACCGCAAGGGAAAAAACCTGTCAGCGCATGCCGGCCGGGTCATCCTGGCGGGTGGCGCCATCAATTCACCGCAATTATTGATGCTTTCCGGCATCGGGCCGGCCGATCACCTGCGGTCGCACGGCATTGATGCCCAGCTTGACCTGCCGGGCGTTGGCCGGAACCTGCAGGATCACCTGGATGTGTGCACCCTGGTGAACTGCAAAGAACCCGTCACCTATGATCAGCTGAATGACTTTACCGTCGGCTTGAGGTACCTGTTTGGCCGGAAGGGTCCTGGCAGCTCCAACATCGCGGAAGCCGGTGGGTTTGTAGTCAGTCGCCATGCCACCGATGACCGTCCCGACATCCAGATGCACTTTGTTCCCGCCTTCCTCGATGATCATGGCCGTAATATCCTGCCAGGCCATGGCATGACCATCCACGCCTGCGCTCTGAGGCCAAAAAGCCGCGGTGAACTCAAGCTGAATTCAGCTGATCCGATGATCGCACCAGCCATGCAGCCCAACTACCTGGATGATGAGTACGACCGCACCATCATGCTGGAGTGTGTGAAACTTTCGCGCGAAATCTTCGCCCAGGACCTCTTCAGCCCTTATGCCGGCGAAGAAATGTTCCCCGGACCAACGGTGCAATCAGATGATGCGCTGATGGAGTTTGTCCGCAACAAGGCGGAAAGCATCTATCACCCCATCGGCACCTGCAAAATGGGCGTAGACGACCAGGCAGTCGTAGACCCCCGGTTGAATGTTCACGGACTGGAAGGCTTATCGGTGGTTGACGCCTCGGTGATGCCTGCGCTGGTATCAGGAAACACCAACGCGCCAACCATCATGATCGCGGAGAAGTTTGCGGCGGCGCAGTAAGCAGGGGCAGCGGCACGTGGATCAGGTCACAGGTCACCCGCAGCAGCTCAAGCTCGGTCGCATCCAAATGGCCGTCATGGAGCACCACTTCAGTCATC
>Ga0316189_10004840_pt1 | contig 12911 bp, 14 predicted proteins | sample LowCovwburrow_MG_FD_204930 | JGI IMG/M metagenome (GOLD analysis project Ga0316189, IMG submission 204930) | Coastal sediment microbial communities from Maine, United States - Lowes Cove worm burrow | ecosystem: Environmental > Aquatic > Marine > Coastal > Sediment | place: USA: Maine... | reverse complement strand
GTAGAACATGGTTTCTTTATTCGATTTGTTACCATAAACCAATACGAACTTGTTATTGGGATTACTGCCCAACACCGCTTTTAAAATACTCATGATAGGTGTAATGCCACTGCCTGCAGCAAAAGCAGCCACATGCTTAGTAGCATCACTTCGGTTAAAAATAAATCGGCCTTCAGGAGGCATAACTTCAAGCACATCGCCTATTTTCAATTTTGTATTGGCGTATTCCGAGAAACCGCCTTTATCAACTTTTTTGACACCTATTGTAATATAATCTCGCTTGGGTGAAGAACTTATGGAATAGGCCCTGCGTAATTCTTTTCCCTTAAGTTCTTTTTTAATGGTGATGTATTGTCCAGGAGCAAAATTAAAAGCCTGGATGAGCTCTTTGGGAATTCCAAAGGTTATTGCAACAGAAGTCGGGGTCAGTGGTTTTATGTTTTGTACCGTAAGGGCATAAAAGTCGGCCATGTTATATTGATTCTTAGAATTAAAGTGCAAAACTAAGCATTGACAGTTCGAATTAAAACGGAAACGACAAAAAAACATACCTAAAATACTTATGCATAAGTAAATTATGTATATATTTGGTTTAGATGTAATAATCAAATGGCGAATTCCAAATTATATAAAGGCAGTTTAAATACCATCATCCTTAAGTTATTGGAGGAAAAAGGGAAGATGTATGGGTACGAGATTACCCAAAAGGTAAAAGAATTGACCAAAGGAGAATTGAACATTACCGAAGGGGCGCTTTATCCTGCATTACATAAATTGGAAGCAGAAGGGCTTTTAGACGTTGAGGTGGCCAAAGTAGATAACCGACTTCGCAAGTATTACAAACTCACAGAACAAGGCAAAAAGGAAACCGTAAACCGGTTAGCTGAATTGGAAGATTTTATACGAAGCATGCAACATTTGGTCAATCCGGATTGGAGTATTAATTGAAAAATTTTGAATAATGGGCCTGACCTCGGAACAAATACAACAAATAGTTACTTATCTTAATTTTAAGGAGCTGACCCATTTGGATCTTCGTAATGAATTGCTGGATCATATGGCCATTGGAATTGAAAAATCAATTGAAGAGAAAGATTTGGGTTTTGAAAAGGCTTTTAATCAAGAAGTCAAAAAATGGAATTTGGAATTGGAAAATTATTCCAGTTTTTGGCTTGGATGGGCCTGGTCAGGGCCAAAACTCATGATAAAGAAATGCGTGGCACAAACGAAAAAGACCTACCTCATAAACTTAATTTCTACTCTTCTTTTAATGGCTTTATCATATTCAATGATTACTTTTTTTCAATTTGGGAAATACCTTGATTTAATGACAAAAGCACTAGGGATTTTGTATTTAGGGTTCTTTTTCTCTATCGTATTCGCTCATTTAAAAATTAAGTTTTCAAAATTTACCACTTCATATAGTTATCTTTTTAAAATTCATGCTGTCGGTAGTGCCTTTTTTTATCTATGGTTTAATCCCTTGTGGTCCAAGTTTAGCGGATTTGAAACAGCTGGCACTGAAATGTGGGTTACTCTTTTTTTTCACATGCTTCTTACCTCATTTGCCTACACTTACTGGGACCTTTTTAAATTACATTTCAATGCCAATAAATTGAATTTGAAATGAAAATGTCCCAAGACCAAATACAAGAACTATTTCAGTTTACACGAAAACATTTTGTGGAGCACTACGATTTGCAGACTGAGTTGGTAGATCATTTGGCTAATGGTATTGAGGAACAAATGGCCTTACAACCCAAACTGACATTTAAAGAGGCGCTTAATTTGGAATTCAAGAAATTCGGGGTTTTTGGTTTTCATGAGGTGATCAAAGAAAAGACAAATGCCATGCATAAACGGTATTGGAAAATATTCTTTCGCTTTTATAAAGACTATTTTAAGTTACCAAAGGTGCTCATGTTATTTGGGATATCAACCTTGCTTTTTTTTGTATTTAGAATAATACCGGATGAAATCGGCAAGTATATTCCCGGAATAGCCGTAATGCTTGTTTTGGTGTTTTTCCTTTTCGTGACCTTTCGAAACAAAAGAAAACGGAAAACCAAAACTAGGAAATGGCTGTTGGAAGATATGATTGCCACAAATGGCAATATCTTTTTGGTTTTGAATTTTGCACTACAAATCTTGATATCCCCTAACTTAATAGAATGGCCTTTGGAAAGTCCATTAGGATCATTTATGGTGTCTTTTGGAGTAGTGCTGCTTTTTCTTCTATTTCATGTTATGGTCAATGTGATTCCGCCCAAAGCCGAAGAACTCTTGGTAGAAACCTATCCGGAGTATAAAATGAATTAAATTTTGTAACAAAATCCAATTTTAAAACACTAACTCCACAGAACAAATTACCAACCTTTATGTTCAAACACTTTATTAGCCTTCAATGGAAATCGTTTTTTAGATCGTCCAACTTAGGAAAAAGTCTCGCCTTAAAAATAATTATGGGCTTTTTTGCCGTTTATTTGATGGTCTCTTTCGCAGGCCTTGGCGTAGCCCTCTTTTTTATTCTCAAAAAAATGTACCCCGATATTGACCCTATGCTCACCCTTAGTGGCTATATGCTATATTGGGTTCTCATTGAGTTATTCGTACGCTATTTTATGCAAAAATTACCGGTGATGGATGTGAAGCCCATGCTGATAAACCCCATTAAAAAGAGCGGTATCACCCATTATATACTCGCAAAATCCGGATTTTCAGGATACAACTTTATGGCCTTGTTTATTGCCGTACCATTTTCTATAGTATTATTGGCACAGGGGTATCCACCATTAAACGTTTTGGTTTGGTTATTTGCAGTCATATGTATTGTACTCACGATCAATTATACCAATTTCATTGTCAATAAGAGTGATAAGGTGCTCATGCTTATTGGAGGACTTATTGTAGCGCTATACGGCTTGGAGTATTTTAATGTTTATCCTGTAAAGGAATATGCAGGGAAGTTGTTTTACAGTTTGTACCAAAATCCTATTTTCGCATTGATACCTTTAGCTTTGGCCATAGCAACATATTTAGTTAATTATAACTTCCTTAGAAAAAGATTATACTTAGATGCATCCCTTAAAAAGAAAGTGAATGAGGCGGTAACTTCAGATTTGTCTTGGACAAAACGTTTTGGTGACATCGCTCCTTTTCTTCAGTTGGATTTGAAATTGATCTGGAGAAACAAGCGCACTAAAATGCAGGTATTCATTTCACTGGCCATGATCCTATACGGATTGATTTTCTACGGAATGGACGCCTATGGCGAAACGAGTACTATTTATATATTTGTCGGGATATTTATGACTGGGATTTTCTTGTCAAATTTCGGACAATTCATTCCTGCTTGGGATAGTGAATATTACGGCATGATGATGTCCCAGAATATTCCACTTCGAAAGTACCTTGAATCAAAAGCAGGACTCATCTCTGTAAGCGTTGTGGTTATGTTCTTACTATCAATTCCCTATGTGTATTTTGGTTGGAAAGCCCTTGCTATTAATTTTAGCTGTGCCCTTTATAACTTAGGGGTAAACGTACCTGTAATATTATTTTTTGGATCCATGAATAAAAAACGGATCGATCTTACCAAAAGTGCCATTGGCAATATGCAGGGTACGAGCGCTACACAATTTCTCGTATTATTACCCTTGATGGGTGTGCCTAGTATACTCTATTTTGGGTTGAAGATGTTGATCTCTTTTGAAGCGGCCGTATTGGTTCTTGCGATAATGGGAATCATTGGTTTTGCCTTTAGAAAGACACTATTGGATAAAGTCACCGAAGCATATAGGAAAAAGAAATATGTTATGATAGCCGGTTTTAAGGAACAAAACAGCTAATAAATAACTTGAACTTGAACTTGAACTTGTATTTGAACTTGATACTTAAAATATGATCACAACACAAAATTTAACTAAAAAGTACGGTAACCAATTGGTTTTGAATATAGCGCATCTTGACATTCCCAAAGGGCAAAGTTTTGGTTTGGTGGGGAACAATGGTGCAGGTAAAACCACTTTTTTTAGTTTAATGCTCGATTTAATTCAACCAACAACCGGGGAAATCATCAATAATAATGTGCAAGTGAATACCAGTGAAGATTGGAAACCTTTCACCTCCTCCTTTATTGATGAATCCTTTCTAATCGGCTACCTGACCCCTGAGGAATACTTTTATTTTATTGGTGAATTGCGGGGACAAAACAAGGCCGATGTCAATGCCTTGCTTTCCAATTTTGAAGAACTGTTCCATGGTGAAATTTTGAACCAAAAGAAGTTTTTAAGGGACCTTTCCAAAGGAAATCAAAAGAAAGCAGGTATTGTGGCATCCTTTATTGGCAATCCTGAAGTGATTATTTTAGATGAACCTTTTGCCAATTTAGATCCAACGACCCAAATACGATTAAAGGCAATCATAAGGGATTTAGCGGCCAAACAAGGGGTTACTGTTTTGGTTTCAAGTCACGACCTTATGCATGTAACTGAGGTTTGTGAACGTATTGTGGTTTTAAATAAAGGCGAAATCGTAAAAGATATTCAGACCTCTACCGAAACACTTAAAGAATTGGAAAGCTTCTTTGCCGGGAGCCCAGTTGCTGCCGAACAAGAATAAACCAAGACTTAAAAACCACCAAGTTTTCTTGATTCATTGTGTTTACTTCAGTCTTCGGATAATGCGGCATCAGATAAAATCTGCATTTTATCGATAAACTACATAATATTCCCGCTGTTTTTCAGTTTACTAGGTGTATGAATACCAAGAATTTTGAAGCTTCAATATAAAATCATCTTAACCGCTGTTTTAGCAGGTCTTATTTTAAGTGCCTGTTCCACAAAAAAGGACGCATTTCTCAACAGAAATTGGCATGCGCTGAATACCAAGTACAATACCTTGTACAATGGTGATATTGCCTTTGAACAGGGCAGGGAAGAACTAAATACAAATTACCAAGACGATTACTGGGACATTCTGCCCATTGAGCGTTTGGAAGTTACTGAAGAGATTAAACTCGACTCCGAAGACAACAACCCCAATTTTATAATTGCCGAGGAGAAAGCCACAAAGGCCATACAAAAACATAGTATGGATATCAAGGAGGAAGAACGCAATCCCCAGACTGACGAAGCTTTTTTACTTCTCGGAAAGGCTAGATATTTTGACCAGCGTTATATTCCGGCTTTAGAGGCATTTAATTATGTGTTGCGAAAGTATAATGAAAGCGATAAGTTGAATGAAGCCAATATATGGAGGGAGAAGGTGAATATCCGTCTGGAAAATGAAGAACTAGCCATCAAGAACTTGAAACGCTTGATGAAGTTTGAAAGTTTAAGGGATCAGGAATATGCAGATGCAAGGGCCATGTTGGCACAGGCATACATTAACTTAAAAGTTCCTGATACTGCTATACAACATCTTAAGGTTGCCTCGTACTATACCAAAAAGAATCCTGAAAAAGGACGTTATTATTACATCATTGGCCAGCTTTATAATCAACTACAACATAAAGACAGTGCCGGTTATGCATTTGATAAGGTGATTGCGCTAAACCGAAAATCTCCTCGGGTTTATATGATCAATGCACATTTACAAAAAATAAAAAATACGGAGCTGACTGAGGAAAACAGCATCGAATTATTGGAATACCTGACCGATCTTGAAGAGAATCGGGAAAACAGGCCTTTTTTAGATAAGATCTATCGCCAGGTAGCCGAGTATCATCTAGAGAATGCGTCCGATAGTTTGGCCTTGGTATATTTTAATAAGTCGTTACGCGCCACACGGAACGAGCCTAAATTAAATGCCCTCAATTATGAGAATTTGGCTGTATATAATTTTGATAGCAACGAATATAAAGCAGCGGGGTCATATTATGACAGCGTTCTGACTAACCTTCCTGAAAACACAAAAAAATATAGGTCCGTTAAAAAGAAGCTCGACAATCTTGAGGATGTGATCAAATATGAGGATATTGTCCAATATGCCGATAGTGTAATTACCCTTTACAATTTACCAAAGGATAAGCAGATAGCTTTCTTCGAAGTTCATATTGAAGCCTTGAAAAAAGCAAAGGAAGAAGCTGAGAAAAAAGAAGTGGAACGTATCACCGAAGGCTTTGCGGCATTTGCCGAGAGCAAGGGCGGAAAAGAAAACAAAGGCAAGTTCTATTTTTATAACATCACAAGTCTTGGCTATGGTAAGAATGATTTTACCAACAAATGGGGTAACCGTACCCTCGAAGATGATTGGCGATGGTCAAATAAAAACACGATCTCAATAGCCGATGAAAATGGTGAAGCCGTTGTTGATAACGGCGATCAAGAAGTTGACCCAACAGACGAAGAGATGTTTTCGTTGGATTTTTATTTGGATAAGATTCCTACCGACGTAGTGAGTATAGATAGTCTAAAGACCGAACGAAATTTTGCCAACTACCAGTTGGGTTTAATTTATAAGGAAAAATTCAAGGAAAACGTATTGGCTGCCGGCAAGTTGGAAGATGTTTTAAAATCGAACCCAGAGGAGCGTTTGATCCTTCCGTCCAAGTATAATTTGTACAAAATATATGAGGAAGAGGGTAGTCCGCTTGGAGCAAATATGAAGGATGACATCATTAAAAACCATTCTGATTCACGTTATGCAGAGATTTTATTGAATCCTACAGCTGTCTTGGCCGGCAACTCCGATAGTCCGGATGCACAGTACGTTAAGCTTTACAAAATGTTTCAAGAACAGGAATTCTTGAAAGTGATAACTGCAACTGAGGTAAGTATAAGTAAGTATACGGGGGACCCAATCGTACCAAAGTTTGAAATGCTTAAGGCTAATGCCATTGGAAGATTGCAAGGCTTCAATGACTTCAAGGAAGCGTTGAATTACGTGGCTTTGACTTATCCTAACAATCCGGAAGGGAAAAAAGCAGAGCAAATGGTGGCCGAGCAATTACCCAAATTGGAACCCAAGGAGTTTACACCGGAAACGGCCACTAAAGGAACCGGTAATTGGAAAGTGGTCTTTCATTTCAAAAGACATAACAATCAAGAGGCTTTAAAGTTGAAGGAACTCTTGGAGAAATCCATCAAGGATTTGAAATACAGGAATATCGTTTCAAAAGACATCTACAATTTGGAAGAACAATTTATTGTCGTCCACGGTTTTAAATCTAAGGAATTTGCTTTGGGCTACGCCGAACTACTAAAAATTAACAGGGATTATAAGGTAAGCAAAGAGAATTTTGTAATTTTATCTTCCAACTATAAAATCATACAAGTACACAAAAACCTATTAGATTATAAAAATTACGTTTTAACCCCAAAACCATAAACATGTTTTCAGACAAACAAAAACCTAGAACTATGAATGAATTAGGCGGACAACCCAACAGAATCGAAAAAAACACAAAAATCAAAGGAGATATTGTATCCGAGGCTGATTTCCGGATCGACGGAAAATTAGACGGTAACGTTAAAACTTCTGGCAAGGTGGTCATTGGTAAAGATGGCTATATTCACGGAAAAGTAGAATGTGTAAATGCCGATATTGAAGGCAACTTTAATGGTGAGCTTTTAGTATCAGATTTATTATCCCTAAAAGCCTCTGCGGTAATTGAAGGCACCGTTTCTGTAACTAAATTAGCCGTAGAACCAGGAGCTACGTTCAATGCTTCTTGTACCATGAAAGGTAAAAGTGGTTCGTTTAAAAGTGGAAGCCCAACGGCCACTTCAACAGGTAGTTCCAGTGGTTTTAAATCATCTATAGGTAGTAGTGCTTCAAGCAACAATGGCCCAGCAAAAGCCTCCTAAGAAAAAGAACAATCTTAAAAATGTTGCAATGCTATCGGGTATTGCCTTTGAGATGGGCGCCATAATATTTTTGGCGGCCAAAGGCGGTATATGGTTGGATGAACACTATCAAACTGATAAAAGATATTTCACGGCAATTGCCACACTTATTGGTGTGGCTATTTCTATTTGGGTAGTTTTGCGACAGCTTAAAAAAATAGAATACTAATGGCCAAGATCAATCCCATTGTTCAATTCCTTATTCTTTTGATACTTTCCTTGGGCCTCGTCTTTGTCATTCATGTTACTGTTCTTAACAATAAAGGCCTGCCTCGATTTGACAATTTAATAGTTCTTTCTTATGTAGTGAACAGCATTCTTGCAGCTACTATTTTTGTTGCCCTTTATATTTTTAGAGGTAAATTGAAAAACCAGATTGGCTTTCTTTTTATGGGGGGTAGTTTCTTGAAATTTATCTTTTTCTTCTTATTGTTTTTTCCAGCTTATAAAGACGATGGAGAAATGAGCCGATTGGAATTCACAGCGTTTTTTATTCCCTATGGAATCTCATTGATTATCGAAACGGTTTTCACTGCTAAAATGCTTAAAAAACTGTATTGAATTTAGCATTCCGTTATCTTACTCAAATCCCTTAAAATAAACTCTAAAATGCTTTTTTCTTTATAGGAGAATAGCTTACATTTGCACCGATTTTTAGAGACCAATATTTTTTAAGTGATATGCGTAAACCATTATTATTGAAAATTCTTTTGGCCGCTGTGCTTCTTCTGAGCAACAGTTCTTTCGCAAATGTAAAAGAGGCTACTTCCGATGAGCCTAAAAAGGATCTCAAGACCGAAATCAAGGAATATATAAGCCACCATTTACAGGATTCGCATGATTTCTCGTTGTTTTCATATACCAATGATGCAGGGGAGCACGTATATATAGGCTCGTCCTTACCAGCAATTTTATGGGACAATGGATTAAAGGTTTTCTCTTCATCAAAATTTCACCATGGCGAAACTTTAGCTGAGGTAGACGGTAATTATTATAAATTATACCATAGTAAAATTTATAAAACCGATGCTGAGGGAACCATCAACTACGATGAAGACCATCACGCCACTAATGTTAAACCCATTGATTTTTCTATAACCAAGAATGTGGTTATGATAATAGTCACAGGATTATTAATGCTTTGGTTGTTTACCAGCTTGGCCAAATCCTATGCAAAAAACAACGGTGTGCCAACAGGTATGGGTCGTTTCTTTGAGCCTATCGTACTGTATATAAGAGATGATATCGCAAGACCAAATATCGGGGAAAAGCGATATAGGAAATACATGCCCTTTTTATTGACCATATTTTTCTTTATCTGGTTTTTGAATATGTTCGGTTTAACACCGTTAGGAATAAATGTTACTGGAAATATAGCCATAACCTTTTCTTTGGCGATAATGACGTTTTTGATTACCAACTTTACAGGGACGAAGGATTACTGGATGCACCAGTTTAATCCTTTAGGCGATTCATTACCTTGGTATGGCAAAATTCCCTTGTACATTATTTTGGTACCGATCGAATTGTTAGGATTGATCATAAAGCCATTTTCATTATTGATTCGTTTGTATGCGAATATGCAAGCAGGCCATATCGTTTTAATGAGCTTAATTGGTTTAATGTTCATTTTTAAAAGTTGGTTGGGCAGTCCATTGTCATTTGTTTTGGCATTTGCCATCTCATTGATTGAAATACTGGTTGCCTTATTACAAGCATATATATTTACCATGTTATCTGCACTGTACTTTGGTTTTGCTTCCGAAGAACATGAGCATGAACATGAAGAGGATGCCGAATTGGCACACTAATAAATTGAATTTTTAATTTTTAAACTAGATAGATTATGGAAATTCCAGTAATGGTAGGTGCAGGTTTGGTTGTTATCGGTGTTGGTATCGGTATTGGTAGAATCGGTGGTTCAGCAATGGACGCGATTGCCCGTCAACCTGAAGCTTACGGTAAGATTCAAACAGCGATGTTGATTGCAGCAGCGCTTATTGAAGGGATTGGTTTTGCTGCATTATTCGCAACCTAAACAAATCTAAGAGATTATAGCTGTAACGGTTGGTTACAGCTATAATTTCAATTTAAAAATTAAGGTTTTAAAATTTAATAAAATGGAAAAGTTATTAAACGAGTTTTCAATCGGATTGTTTTTTTGGCAGACCTTATTGTTTGGACTTTTATTGTTCTTGCTTTGGAAATTTGCATGGAAGCCCATCTTGAATGCCGTAAATGATAGGGAAGATGGTATCAAAGATGCTTTGGCAGCAGCTGAGAATGCTAAAAAGGAAATGCAGAATGTTACTGCCGACAGTGAGAAATTGTTGAAAGAAGCACGTGCAGAACGCGAGGGTATGTTGAAAGAAGCTCGGGAGATAAAAGACAAGTTGATTGCTGAATCCAAGGAGCTGGCTAAAATTGAAGGCGATAAAATGATCAAGCAGGCGCAAGCATCTATTGAAAGTGAAAAGAAAGCTGCTGTGGCTGACATCAAAAACCAGGTAGCTGAACTTTCTGTTGATATTGCTGAGAAAGTCATTAAGGAACAATTATCTAACAAGGACAAACAGTTGAAATTGGTTGATGATATGTTGGGAGACATTAAATTGAACTAAACGAATAATGAACGATACTAGAGCCGCCATACGATACGCTAAAGCAATTCTGGACATTGCTGTTGACAACAAGGCTACTGATGCTGTTGAAGACGATATGCGCGCTGTGGTCAGTACCATTTCCAATAGTAAGGAACTAAAAGATTTGTTGGCAAGTCCTATTATCAGAGGTGAAGCCAAGAAGAAGGCGCTTTCCAGTATTTTTAAAGGAAGCCACGAAATTTCCCAAGGTTTGATTAAACTATTGGTAGATAACAGAAGAGTGGGAATGTTGAATGAGGTGGCTTTAAAGTACATCATTCTTAACGAGCAATTAAAAGGTCAAGATGTGGCTTTTGTTACCACTGCAGTTCCCTTAACCAAGGATATGGAAAAGAAGATATTGGCACGGGTTACAAAAATTACAGGTAACAAAGTTACTATTGAGAACAAAATCGATGAAAGCATCATCGGAGGTTTTGTTCTAAGGGTTGGTGATTTACAGTTCGATGCTAGTGTCGCCAATAAATTGAGCAATTTAAAGCGAGAATTCGCAAGTAGTTTATAATAAATAATAACAAAGACAAGAGACGCGAAACTTCTAAAGTCCAGCGTCTAGCGTCTAAAGTCTAAATAAGATGGCAGGAGTAAAAGCCGCTGAGGTATCAGCAATATTAAAGAAACAATTATCAGGATTTGATGCAACCGCTACTTTGGACGAAGTAGGGACCGTATTGCAGGTAGGTGATGGTATCGCAAGGGTTTACGGACTATCCAATGCCGAATATGGTGAATTGGTTGAATTTGAAGGCGGACTTGAGGGTATCGTTTTGAACCTGGAAGAAGATAATGTTGGCGTTGTACTGTTGGGACACTCCAAAAAAATTGGCGAAGGTTCTACGGTTAAACGTACACAACGAATAGCATCAATAAATGTTGGTGAAGGTATCGTTGGACGTGTTGTAAATACTTTAGGCGCTCCTATAGATGGTAAAGGCCCAATTTCTGGCAAGTTGCTCGAAATGCCAATAGAGCGTAAGGCCCCTGGCGTAATTTTTCGTCAGCCGGTAACTGAGCCATTACAAACGGGTATTAAGGCAATTGATGCTATGATTCCTGTAGGTCGTGGACAACGTGAGTTGGTGATTGGTGACCGTCAAACGGGTAAAACAACTGTTTGTATTGATACCATTCTTAACCAAAAAGAATTCTACGATGCAGGTGAACCTGTATACTGTATATATGTGGCAATTGGTCAAAAAGCTTCCAATGTTGCGAACATCGCAAAGGTATTGGAGGATAGAGGCGCTTTGGCGTATACGACCATTGTTGCAGCCAATGCATCCGATCCTGCACCAATGCAGGTTTATGCTCCATTTGCAGGTGCTGCAATAGGGGAATACTTCAGGGATACTGGTAGACCAGCATTGATCATATATGATGACCTTTCAAAACAAGCCGTTGCCTATCGTGAAATTTCATTATTGTTGAGACGTCCACCAGGGCGTGAGGCTTATCCTGGCGATGTTTTCTATCTGCACTCCAGATTATTGGAACGTGCAGCAAAGGTTATTGCGGATGATGATATCGCAAAAAACATGAATGATTTACCCGAACCATTAAAACCAATAGTAAAAGGAGGTGGTTCTTTGACAGCATTACCAATTATTGAAACTCAAGCTGGTGACGTATCTGCCTATATACCAACAAACGTAATTTCTATTACAGATGGCCAGATTTTCTTAGAACAGGATTTGTTCAACCAAGGTGTTCGTCCAGCAATTAACGTTGGTATCTCTGTATCTAGGGTAGGTGGTAATGCCCAGGTAAAATCAATGAAAAAAGTAGCAGGTACTTTAAAACTAGATCAAGCCCAGTTTAGGGAATTAGAGGCTTTTGCCAAGTTTGGTTCAGATCTGGATGCAGCTACCTTAAACGTAATTGAAAAAGGGCGTCGAAACGTTGAGATCTTAAAACAGGCACAGAACGATCCATTTACTGTTGAGGATCAGGTTGCAATTATCTTTGCGGGTTCTAAAAACTTGTTACGTGATGTTCCTGTTGAAAAAGTAAAGGAATTTGAAAACGATTACATCGAGTTCTTGAATGCCAAACACAGAGATGTGTTGGATTTACTTAAAGTAGGAAAGCTAACAGATGAGGTTACCGATACATTAGCGAGTGTTTGTAAAGATTTAACTGGGAAATACAGAAATTAGCATTTAGTACAAAGTATTGAGATTTTTTATGTCAATTAAAATAAAGAGGAGCTAAAAATAATTTTGAAACAGTATTGATTTTCTTAGGCTAAGTACTAATTACTCAATACTCATTACTAAACAAAATGGCCAATTTAAAGGAAATACGTAATAGAATATCATCGGTTTCTTCAACTATGCAGATTACCAGTGCCATGAAAATGGTATCTGCTGCCAAGTTAAAGAAGGCTCAAGATGCAATTACT